>Ga0256404_1007300_pt1 | contig 17598 bp, 7 predicted proteins | sample RumenRJG_01DNA_FD_185990 | JGI IMG/M metagenome (GOLD analysis project Ga0256404, IMG submission 185990) | Bovine rumen microbial communities from Lethbridge, Alberta, Canada - RJG_01 | ecosystem: Host-associated > Mammals > Digestive system > Stomach > Rumen | place: Canada: Alberta | collected...
AATGCAGATATTCTCGCCGGTGATAAAGCCTGCTTTGTCGGAGCAAAGGAACATCACCATGTTCGCGATATCCATCGGATTGCCAACACGGCCGGCCGGCTGCTGCAGGGCATTCGCGCCTTCGTAAACTGTGTATGCCGTATCAATCCATCCTGGAGAGATAGAATTCACCCGGACCTTTCCGGAGAAACTGGCGGCCATGGCATGCGTCAGCGCTGCAATACCTCCCTTTGCCGCCGTGTAGCTTTCAGTCTGCGGCTGACTCATCCGGTCTCGGGAAGATGAGATGTTGATGATGCAGGCTCCCTCCCGAAAATATGGAGCAAAAAGCTTGGACAGATAAAATGGAGCCGTTACGCCCACTGCCAGTGCGTACTGGAACTCCTCATAGCTGCACTCATCAATTCCCTTCATCAGCGGCAGCGCATTATTGATCAGATAATCAATACCGCCGGTCTCGCCGATCACCTTTTTCGCAAAGGCTTCCAATACAGCCTTGTCGGAGATATCGCCTACGTAGTGATCACCGGCCACCTTATCGATCACAAAGACCTTCACGCCCTGCTTCCGGAATTCCTCTGCGATACATTTCCCGATACCATTGGCCCCGCCGGTTACAACAGCGACCTTCTGCCCATCAGCTGGGATTCCGATATTCTTATTCGGAATCGTCAGCTTCATGTATAAGCCTGTGGCATCCTGCTCCGGCTCTGACGGGATCGTCTCGCACATGTCCTGTGACGACAACGCTGCCGTAACTGCCAGGCATATCGCATCCAGCAGATCATCCGGATTGCATCGTAATTCCTTTGCCTTGTCCCACATCCCGGAGAACGATTCTTTCGGCAGATATTTCTTCAAGATCGCCGCCCTCTCCGAAAACCCAGTAAATTCTTTCTTCCGGCTCAGCACAACAGAACCATGCAGTCTGGCAAAATCAAGCTCCGGATGGCTTTCCAGGATCCAATTTTTATACTCCGGATGATTGGTCAGAAACTCATCCAGTTCCCTGATCTTCGGAATGATATTAATGGTCTGTTTTGGTAGACTTTTGCCGAGAGCCTTGATATTGGCCTGCTTCTTTTCCTCTTCCGTTCCGGCATACACCGCCTGCCGGCAGGGAATCGGGAATATGGACGACGAGCGCGGCCCCAGTTCCTTACGCGCAAGATCGTCCGGCCGCAGCTGATTCGCACTTGTTCGAAGACCTACCGCCATGTCGATCAGAAAAGCATCAAAATCCGGATAAGCCTGTATCAACGTCTCAACGGAATCATAGCGTTCTATACGCATTTCGCCATGATCCAGGATACAGGCAATCCAGCCGCCTCTACAGCCATCCACTCCAATATATAATCCGTTATTCATGCTTAACATGGCCATATACCTACACCCCTATTATCAGTCAGGGATAATCCTGTATTTCATATGCCTTGCTTTAAAAAAGCAATAATCCCTGGTGATCTGATCTACCGTCATGTCATCGTCATCTACGAAATACACAAATCCATCATGCAGAATAACCGTAGAACCAAACCAGTAAGGATCATACAGTTCCGGATCTCTGCTGGAAGTGTCGTATTCAAGATCGCCCCAGAACCAGACCTCTATTTCACAGCCCCATGTCCCGTCAAACCTTAAATACAAAGTTCCATCTTCCTGTAATTCCTCTTTTATGATGCGGGCATCATGAAACCCACCGGTTGCCCATTCCAGGTTTTCGATGTCTGTTTCTGTTTTGATCTCAGGTGTATCGTCGTAAACATACCCGGCATCCATTTCAAGGCACTTTTCAATGATATCCGGCGGCTGCTGTTCCAAATCAAGGAATGAATCCAATAGTTTTCTGCTGAGAAAGTCAACACATCCGACACCGTTCTGATCCTTATTCCAGTTGCTCTGATCCGTATCAACAATCAGGATCTGCGGTATTAAGTACTTTGTGTTCGGAACCATAGCCAGCCATCTGATCAGGCGGGTCTTCTCCGGATTCCAGACAATCCAGTAGGGCTTATGTATTTCTTCCAGATAGCGCTCATAGTCATCCGTCGCCGTGATATCTCTGTAATAGGCAAAGACGGCTGAAATATAATATTTCCCATCACCCTGACGTATTATTGCATGCATGTAATCACCGACTTTCAGGCGCTGCCCAGATAAATATTCTCCTGATCAAATACCATTTCTATCGGTCGGTTATACAACCGATTTACAGAATCAATGTTCTCGACAAACGGCCTGACGCAATCATCTTTCGCATCCCTCAGGAGCAGCAAAGCATTCAGTGTTCTTTTCGAATCTATCTCTCCGAGTCTGCTTCCCGCATCAATCAGCGCCTCATCAACCTTCCCCTTACTGATGACCGGCGTTTTGCCAATCGCTTCTCCTGTCGCCTTGCTCACAGTTTTCAAGCCTTTCAGGAATGTCGATTGCAGGGAGGTCTTTGCATACCCCTCCATCCTGTCATAAACATCCGTGTAAAGAGTCTTATAGTTAAAGGCATGCTCTCTGATCCTGCCGGCGATGCTGTTAAGATATTCGGAATCAAAATTTCCAAGCAGTATCACTTCCAGGAAATAAGCAAACGCATTCGTATATATGGCAAGCCGATAGTCCTTAAACAGATCCAGCAGCTTTGTCATCTGCTTCTTGACATCCTTATCAGCATGAATGAATGACTTTTTCTTTGTCTGGCCGATTATCTGATCTCTGTAAAACAGTATTTTCTGCTCTGCTGCCTGCCGTATATCCAGTACCTTGACATGGTTACTCTGCTTAAACATGTCATTATTCCAGTTGTACTTAAAGCTGTTCAGAATATCTCCAAGGAAATTCAGGTTCCCTCGAAGCTCTGATTTCTCCTTCTGTACAAGGAAATCCATCATTTCCTGCTGTAATTCCTGGATTGCGTCAAGCTTTTTATCAATATTGGCCAGCGTCGCAGCCATGAAGATCATTGTCGGATTGCAGACCAGCGGATTGATCACCGCCTGCCCGGCAATCTGGTTTGTTGTATTGTTGAGAACCGTACCTATATTACCGGCTCCGCTTTTTAGTGCGGCCAGATGTGTTCCGCTCGGAATTGTCACTTTGCAAAGCTGTGTGGTCGTTCCGCCCAGTGCGCTGGAAACCGCCGTCGCCAGCGGTTCAAATGCCGTCCCCAATGCCGGCAGCCTACTTAATGGGATTTTTGTATACTGAGCAATCGCCAGATCCTCTTCTACGAGCACCGGATGGAATTCCATATTAGACAGGGCCTGCTGTACTGCTTGATTCCGGGCATTTACTATTTCATTCACAGCACCCACCTCCTCGCTTTTTACTATTCTACGACCGCCTCTCAAGCTTATCCGGGTCGATATCTATCCAATTCTCGCCCTGATAATTCTCAATTTTCTCGATGATTTTCTCCAGAAATTCATCGAGCATCTTGTTCTCATTTCTGCCTTCCGCAAACCACACATTTGCCTGCCCGAATCCGAAGGATGCTCCCTTCTGCCTTCGTGGTACACTCCACTTGGTAATGCGCCGTTCTTCCTTCGGAAGAAGCACACAGTTTTCCTTCAGGGCCTCTGCATTGAAGTACTGATAATAGTCCGTCCCATCCGGCTGCGGAATAATGAGCTCCTGATATTGACGATAAACATTGGCATGCCTGTACCAGCCGACAACAGAGGTGAAATTCTGATAGGGTCTTGCCGCACAGTAGATCACCGTGACATCCTCAACAAAATCCTCTTTGGCACAGGCTTCACAGCCTTCTATTTTCTCAATATGAAGATCATGTCGTTTCCCGCTTCTTGACGTTTTCGTCTCCGTAAAGCCGAAGCAGGCATCCTGTTCCGTTCCATCCTCCAGCTCAATATGAAGCGGATCAAAATTGTATTTTTCATGCGCGTCCTGGTTTTCAAGGACGTAGGAGCCGCCGCCATACGGCTCATCTACGCCTGGAATAATTCCCTTGTAATAGTTCATCCAGGCAATATTACAAAACAGCACTCGCATCTGCTTTCTTCCCTTCCTTAGAAAACGGACTGAGGTCAATAAACAGCTTTTTCAGCTCATCAGGATGCTTTACTTCCTTGAACAGGTATTCCAGAAGCTCCTCCTGTCTCGCCTGACCAAGTGTCAGACGATACAGTGAAAGGATTTTGATCAGCCGCTCATACGTGATTTCATCCTTACTCATCGGATACATCGGAACAATGCGCTCAATCTTTACGCTCTGGTCCTTTCCGAAGCACCAATACGGGACGAGCTCGGATTGCCCAGGAACACGCTCTCTTTCTGCTGCGGAAAACATTTCATTCCACAGGTCTTCATGGAATTCGATATCCCCGTATTTCTCCGCCACATTCTGCCGGATTGCAAGGCACTTGAACCGGTTGATTCTCCCTTCCCGCTGCTCCAGATCGATCGGGTTGCCGGGCAGATTCCAATGCATAATTCTTCTGCAGTAATTATGAAAGTCCAGTCCCTCCTGTCCGATGGATGTGGTTGCAAGAACAAATGGCTTCAGCGGGGAATTGAAGGCTCCACGGATATTATCCTTTCTGAGAGCGGTCTTCTGGTTGTCCGCACCGGTATTTACAAAACCGACAGCATAATGGGCACGCATTTTATTGGCGCTCTCATCATCTTCCTTCTCAGCACCGCCTATGCGGCTCCGGAAGTTGCTGTATGTATCCACGTCATAGGAAGCCGTATGAATTCTCAGGTCCGTCAGCATGGTGTCCTGAATCTGCTTTGCCCTGTTTTGAGCATCGGAAAAGCCTGCAGCCTCGGTCATAAGATGAAGATATTCATCGAACATCGCCTGGAAGCAGCCATCCTTACAATAGGTCAGCACATCCTGCCAGTGGGCATTTTCATCCGACTTTCGAGAATGATGCCTTTCAGAAGCGAGCTGAATCACAGCCGTGGATTCTGTCGTATTGAAGTAGTTAAGGAATGTCTTGGCCAGCGCTGTCGCATAGGCAGCATTATTTCCATTGGAACGATAAATACATACTGCCGGGGATGCGAGCACCATTTCCGTAAGCGTATTTGCCAGGTCCTCCGGCATTTTCCCCAGTGCAAGAGCATTTCCCTGGCCCAGCAGTTCTGTCAGCCGCTCAACATGCGCAGTAAATGCCTTGTTCCCTCTGTCACTGCTGATTCCGTCTTCTCCATCCTCTTCGGAACGGTTCATGGAATCCTGCAGTATTTTTATCCATGATGTAGCGTATGCCTTCCCGTCCATCAGCATCGGCGCAAGATAATACCATCTGGCATCCTCATTTCGCGAGCTGGCGACCTCGTAGATTCGAAGATCTTTGAGCTTAATCCTGATCTGTTCACGGATGCTTCGTTCGATTTCCGTTAATGTCTGCTTCTTGTTCAGACATTCCAAAGGCTGATACAGTCCTGCCAAGGTTTTTGAAGGATACAGAAGACAAAACAGCGTCATCCTCTGCGGATCGCTCCCTTTTCTTGTAAACTGCAGTCTGCGGTATGGATATCTTCTCTTTGCGTAATACTTCGCATTCCGTCTCTCGATGGATTCTGCCTGTTTACATACCTCGCCGACGGTAAGCCGCTCCGCTTCGTAGGAGATCATGGATCCGATCATTCGGGGAACCATCTCCCAGGCCGAGAACACGAGCACCTTGGAGAAATGTCTGCTCCCTCTGTACGGTCCCTGCAGCTCATAATACGGCTTTGACGGCGGAATCCAAAGATAAAGCTCCGCATGATTCTCAAATGCCACCTCTTTCAGCTTTTCAAGGCGGGCGTTGGTCTTCGGCATGGGCTGATAGTTGTTCACCTTTGAAGGATCCACCCACAGCAGTTTTTCCGAAGCAAGCTCGATTTCTCCCGGATGAGCGCGGAAATACTTCTCGATCTCCTGCTTTACCTTGTAATTCTTCATGAAGGACATCAGAAACGGACTGCTTTTTGTATAATCAAGCGGAAGTGAAAATCCGGCGTGGATATTCTTTAAGAGTGTCCCCATTGCGAGATATGACCGGATGTCATCTCCGTTGACATGCACAGGCACTTTTACGCTGCTGTCATCCGTATAATCTCCGGATTCCATCACGGAAATGCGCTCCGTCCGGCAGACACCCTCATACATGGCATCCTCCGCCTCATTCTTGATGCGGATAATAGAAATATCGCCGTCTTTCAGCTCATGTAAGGCAATATTGTAATCTGACCAGACCTTACGGAACTCGCCGGTCTTTCCGGCAAACAGAAAATCCATCACCTGCAGAAATTCTCTGTAATGCTCGTCTACGCCCTGGGCATCATCGATTTCCTCCAGCGTGGAATACAGCTTATACGGCGTGGCGGATAAAAGGAGAATCCTCGTATCTCCGCCTCCGAGAAACTGTTTTGCAAGAATGCCGGTTTCGGATTCTTCATCTGAGCTGATCAGAAACTTAAACCTCTGGAACTCATCCATGATAACAAGATCCGGCTGCAGCATCTGTGTGCTGATTCTGGCAAACATCACGCGAAGCTTATTCAGCACATACTTGTTCTTATGCTCCGGTTTTCCGGCCTTTCTCAGTCTGAGGTGTTCTTCCAGCAGATCAATCGTGTGTTCCGTCTTATTGAATTCCCGGATTTTTTCAATCAGATCGGCCGGATATTTTCCGCCGGTCTTTTTCTCACAATCCTTTACTTGATACTCGTAATATTCCTTAGCCCACGAGGACCACTGAGCCTCTGCAAAATATACAAAAAACTTTTCAAGCTCGGAGCGATGATGGGAAAGCTCCGGCATCCGCCGAAGAATCGCATACATTAAAGCCCGCTCATTGACCGTCCCGCCGCCATTCGTCAGGCGGAAGGATGTATCCGGTGTCAACGGTATCAGCTGGATAAAGCCGTCTCTCAGCTCCGGATCCAGTTCCTGCTGTGTGATCTTCAAATGCTGCATGGAAAGTCTGGTATCGGAAACGCCTTCAATCTTAGCGGCGTCCGAAACCTTCAGCTTTCGAATATTCTGATTTGCGATGCTGATGTTGGAACAGATATAAACGACCTTAAACAGGTCATCTTTCTCTTCCAGGCGTATTCTCGCCGTTTTTACAATCGTCCCCCGGGCAATCAGTGTCTTGCCCATCCCAACTTCATCAGCCACCAGCACACGGCGGTGATTCTCTCTGAAAAGAGTATCAATGCGTTCCACCGTAGCCCGCTGGAAATCCTTCAGGCCGTTCATGGTCAGCTGTTCAGTTTTATCAATATCAAACCTTGCCATGTATGCCCCTCTTTATTTCAGGCGGAGTGTCGTCCGGAAGGTTTCATAAAGCTCCCGGAATTCATCAGGAATGATCTCCTTGTCTTCAATCATCCTCAGCAGGTATTCAATCTCCTTCAGGCGCTCCGGCTCCTCCAGAGCGGTCTTCAGCATTTTTTCATAAAGTGCCGGCATCCGTCCCGATTCGCTGCTCCATAATCCTGAGCTGCTTAACGTTCGCTCCTCCAGCATCGTCATCAGATAATCCTCTCCCAGAACAAACGCCACATACTCGATGAAGCTTCTCTTATCCTTCACGACTGAGTTCACCACAGCACTCTCCCGGTCCTCCGGGAACCCCGATGTCGGAATCATGATGATTCTGGTAATCTGCTCCTTTTGTCCCTGTATGCGGATTCGGAAGAATTCCGTCAGCTGCAGAATCTCCATCTCCGGAAATATCATTTCCTGGGCAAACTCCGTATACACATTTCTGCGAAGCGGAGCGATGGAAACATTCTTCCATTCGTCGGTGATCTCACCGCTGACTGTAACCCGGACATCATATTTCCCATTGTTTTCTGTGATGACCGCCTGCATTTTTCTTCTGCAGATTTCTTTAACTGTTTTCTCCAGCAGCTTTACTTCATCTTCAGTATCGTCAGCCTTCTCATTACGGATCCGGACCTCTTCGAAAGGATTCTCCTTTCCGTCCGCCGGTCCGCAGAACAGCTCTCTCAGGAATCTGTCGCTGTTCAGATAACGATTCTTTGTGCCCAGACGAACCATCATTTCCACGTTCTGATGCGTTGCGGCAAAGGATGCGTTCATAGAGCCAAGATACAGGTCCGTGTCGGCATATTTCCTGCGAAGATAGATTTTCGCATGGATATCCTGGCGCTGCTTGTCTGCATCGGCCTCGGAGATGTATTCTTCTCCCTCTACAATATCGTCCTTCAGGACATAAACCTTAAAGCGGCTCGTCTGATCCGCCGTCAGCTTCGACAATTCAGAACGCCTTGTGACCAGTGTTCTGTTTGTTCCGGCAATTTCATGCTCCGGCCTGTTCCACTCCTCAATCAGCGATGCGCTGAGAAACGGTGAAAATACAACAAGATCCTGGAAGGAATAATCCTTGCTCCATTTATCCTGACAAAGCAGCGGATCCTTCCCGATGTCATATGCCGCTTCACCGATTCCAAACGGCATAACGGTAAAATTCTCTCCGAATTCATGATCATTCAGGGCAAATGACACCTGACTAAGAGCCTCCGCAAAGTCCTTCATGGTGCTTCGTTTCCTTCGGAAATCCTGTACCGTGTTTCCGATCCTGTCTCTCAGATAGTTCAGGAAGCCTACGATCGGAGCCGTCTTCTCCGGCTGGTGGATTTCATCCGAGCTGTCCATGCAGAAGCTGATGTCCCAGCTGCGGTCAAAGGTCAGATTGCGGCTGAGAACAACGAAGCGATATCTTTTCTCGCCCTCAGGATTCACATAACGAAGAACCCATGTTTTCGGATGGAACGAAGGATAAGCTGCGCCTTTCCGTCCCTTCGGCAGGGCAACCGGTATCACCATTTTCTCCATCAGAATCATAAGCGGAGAGGCCTTATCTGATGCTCTCATCTGACCGGCTTCACAGAATATCAGGATCTTCTCCGTCACCTTCTGCAGTGCGTTCAGCATGCTGATCGGATTCCTGAGGAGATCGCTGTCCATATCTTCTTTCAGTCCGAGGGCGATGGAGACGGCAGTCAGCGTCTCCAGATCAAGAGAATAAGTCGTTCCGACCGCCTGATCCAGTACAAATCCGGGCGGCGGCAGAAGCAGGGAGCTGTAGCTCATGCGATCCTGATTGCTGTTAGTTCGAAACATGAGCTCCCTCCTCCCCGTGATAAATATCTATAAGAATCTGTTTTGCATCCGAGAAGCGGTAATCCAGATAGCCTCCGCCGACCCATCCGTTCGGATCATAATCTTCCGCATGGCAGAGCTTCGCCCGGCTTCTGGTCTTCAGCTCAATTTCCCGGTTCAGTATGATTTCGTCAATCTTAGCCTCATCGCCGGCAAGTATAGCAGCCTTGAAGCCTGTCAGAAATCTTCTGAGCTTGAAATTCATCAGATGCAGCGATGTGATGACATCTTCGAGATCAACTTCTGTAACTCTCGTAATATCGTTCATCACAATATCCCATTCCTGATTGGCCGTCTCGTTTTTCCCTCCGGAGAGTATGACGTTATAGCGCACTCTCGCAGTATAGACGAGCCGATTAAAACGGCAGGCCAGCTGCATCATATGATTCAGATCCTCAGGTACTCTGTCCTGCAGATCCGCTGTCATCATCTCGAAGGTTTCATACTGCTTAATATCGATATTGTTTTTCAGCAGCCATGCCAGAAGCGTATCCGGAACACTTTTCTGGATCCTGTCTCTTAAGAAAAAAGCCTCCTCTGCAGTGAGTTCAATGTCCAATGTATCACGCCAGTTATCCGGCACTGCCTCGGGCAATTCAAAGAACCGGACAGCCTCTGCTCTTCCGGCATCCCGGTCGTCTTTATCACCTTCGTCTGCGTCATCTCTTCTGTTTCCGAGCGTTTTCTCCTTGTTCTGCTGCCTGAAATATACCGAGAGCTTTACAATGTCCGTTATGGACATGGAATCCTGCAGGGATATTCCAAAGGTACGGATGCCATTCCAATAGATATTGGACGGTTTCCTGGCCACCCACCTCTTTGGCAGGACCCTGGCACCGATGATTCCTACTCCAATAGGATTATCGGCATACCTTCTGTACAGCCGCACGCCGCAATCTTTTTCGTTTTCATCTATACGCCGAAGGATGTCCGGGATACGGTTTCCATACTTTCCTGATACCGCTTCCTGAAGCACGTAAGGAATAATCAGAAAGTATTTTGCTCTCGTCTGGACCGTCGAAGTTCCCGGAAAGAAATAGTTTGCAAAGCCATCACGAACCAGACCGATGCCCAGTTCATCTACTGCTCCCTGCTCCTGCAGCAGGCTCATGACATCCAACACTTTTTCACGATCTTCTTTTGAGAAGTCAACCCAACCAAGCTGCATTAACCTGTTGCTCCTTCCCTGTGATTATGATTCAGGAAAGAAACTCCGATTTCTTTCCGTAAGATGTGATATAAGCCCCTTTCTGCGCTCTCGTCAGAGCCACATAGAGAAGGCACTTTTCCGATGCCGTGGTTTCGGCTTCCGACACCGCATCCGTCTTATTAATCGCTGACGGAAGCGGTATCACTCTGCTGTTGACCGCCGCTACGAAAACATACTGGAACTCCAATCCCTTAACACGATGCATCGTAGCCACACGAAGTCCGTCATAATTGCGGTCATCCGTCTTGTTACGTTTGATCGCATAAGACCGGATCCCGGCCCTTGTAAACTGAGCGATATAATCATCCACCAGCTTCTTTGTACGGGCTACAACACAGATATCAGACAAGGCAATACCGTTCTTCTGCAGCTTCCCGATCTCCTCGGTAAGGAAGGCAAGTTCCGCATTCGCATCTTTGAATTCCCTGATTTCAGGCTTCTCTCCATGTGTCAGGGACTGGCATCTGTCCCCAAGGTCTACGCCGTCATCCAGGTCATCGAAAGAGATTCCGTTTAATAGCGCAAAGGCATATCTCCGAATTTCCTCCGTGGTCCTGTAATTGATCTTCAGTATGCTGCTTCGCCCGCGGACATTAATGCCACATTTCGACAGTGTAGGGCGGTTGCGATAAATACGCTGGTGGGCATCACCGACGATAAAGATATCATTTGCATGCTCTTCCCCTGCCAGTGCACGGAGCAGCCGGAATGCATTATCACTGAAGTCCTGGCCTTCATCCACGATCACCGCCGCATATTTCGGATGATTTCCTTCCGTCTCCAAAAGTTTCCTGCTCTCATACATTGCGGTGTTGATATCGCGGATCTGGTTCTCCTTCATCAGGTTCTGATAAGCTTCAAATACTTTCCATGCAAGCATCCTCTTCTTGCGATCCAGTCTGGTCCCGCGGCCATTACGGGTCGCCTTCACATATTTCTCAAGAGACAGGGCCTCCTGTGAGATCACGACCCGGTTCCACTCTTCTTCATAAAAACCGGCATCATAGGGAAGATCCACATTTGCCATAATCATGGCCTTCTCCCAAAGAGATGAAATACCATCATAATCGATCTGTGCGGAAAAGCCTGATTCACGGAGGAATCCGTTGACCCAGGCATCCAGATGAATGACCTCGATCTTCCGAAGTTCTTCCATGGTACAAATCTTCCGGAGATTTTCCTTAATGTCAGCTGCAAGGTTTGCCGTAAAGGTCGTAAATAGAATCCTTTGAGAACTGGAGAGTTTAGCGGCAAGGTGCTTTGCCCTGTGCATTGCAACAACGGTCTTGCCCGTGCCGGCACCTCCCAGCACTCTCGCCGGTCCGGAGTATTCTTTATTCACGATCTTTCGCTGTGTCGGATGCAGGAATACACGCCACTTTTCAAGTGGTTCTGCCATGATCCTCTTCAGCTCATCTTCACCCTCCACAACAACAAAGGCTTTGAGCGAAGCAGGCGTATCCAACGCTTCAGAAATAGATTCGGCAGATTCTCCGGAACCACGCTCTTCCTTGGCATATTCCAGGACTTCATCCAGCGGAATACCCTCTGTGATCCATGAAAGATACTCAAATGCATCCTGAGGGATGGAAGCTTTCGCGTCAAAAAATGCTTTCGTATCGGACAGAGAGCGGATAAAGGAAAGCTGCTCCCCAGGTACGCCAAGTTCCAAAAGATCATTATCGGAAACGGTCTTAAAAGGCCCATCTGCGCTTGGCACGGATACAGCCTCTTCTACGGTCTGCACATCGAAGATCTGAACAGCACCTGTCTTTTTATTGACCTCACAGCGTTTTCTTGCAGCCCAGTCGTAGGCTTCGTCATGGTGGTCTACCCACAGCAGCAGATATACGCCGGTCTCTTCTTCCCTGACAACGATTCCCCTGTATGTATCATCAATTCTGACCGAATAGATCTTTTTATCGATGCCCTTGCTTAGCTTTTCGTAATTGATGCCGGGAGACAGCGGGTCATTGCGGAATTTATTGATAAACTCCGTGACCTTTCCCTGTATTCCGCGAGGCAGCTTTGCAAATGCCGTCAGAAAATCCGACGAAATTGCTACTTTAACCTGATTCGTCATTTTCCTTCACCTCCGAATATTTCCACTGCCTCAGACAGACTGAGCATATCTACAATCTTCCATCCGTTCTTTTCCAGCTTCTCCTTATCGTCAAGCTGTTCTACCGTCAGGAAGCCAAGTTTCTGATCCGGCCAGGCGATTTCCACAGTAGCTATAACCTCGCCGTCATCTCCTTCAACCTCATAGCCGATGTGATCATCCTGCGGAGCCGGAAGGCCGGCGTCAGCCGCTGCCGCCGCAAAGCTCTTCGCATCATCATCAAACAGCAGTTCTTTGATAGCCTTCCATGCTGCACTGCTGGCAGACTCATCAACAGTAACCGGCGCTGCTGTATCAGCTTTCTGAGATTCATGCGGCAATGCCAAATACTCCATCTTCTCCAAGCCGACCTTAGAGAGCGCGATGAACTCAGGGCCAAACTGCATGACATTTGAGAAATGCAGCATGCCGTTCCATTCGCTTTCATAACGGTCAGACCGGTGTTCTTTGTCATCGTCCAGTACCGCGCAGACTGCCACGGCACCGCCCGTTTTCAACTGCTCCGGAAGAATACCGGCATATACCGCCAGATGTGCATCCGAAGTCCGAGGGACCCAAGTGCCAAATGCCGTTCCCGGGAAGGCAAAATCCATCTGCGTATAATGTGTCTGATCCTTTGCTTTCTCCGCTACCTCTGACCAACTGGTGAAGGCAAGATTATTCTTCATCAGATTCGGTTCCAACAGTGACAGTGCGTAGGCATAAGCGTGAACCCGGAACAGCTGCTCCGCATTCGGCATAGAAAGGTATGCCATCATAAGATCAAAAGCACCCATCTTATTAGGATCCAGGTCTTCGGCTCCATCCTTCTTTACTGTCCCTGAGTACATTCTGGTGCCGGATGGCATCTTATGCGGATCCAGTGTGATCGTCGCATAATCTCCCTGAGGTGCAAAGACATTTTGGACGTCTTTGAAGCTGAGAGACCATACCCGGAACTTGCCGCTCCGGCGGATTGCCTCCCGCTTTAATGTATCGTCAGCAACGATATCTTTATGGTATGTAAATCCATCGGTAAACACAGCCACAGGAAGATGATCCGGAGCAGAAACCGGCCAGAATACAAAGTCCGGCTTGCTCTTCACCTTCACCCCCTGCTCTGCATCCAGGATCACCTGCGGCTCGATTTCCCAGGTCAGCTCTCTAAGCTTAATATAGTAGCTGTGCTTGCCATTACGGATAGAATCATTAACATTTGCTGCGCCGGCTTTACTGCGGACTGCTTCCATAAAACGCTGTTCCAGCTCGCTATCAAACAGTGGATTGACCGGGATGTCATTAATCCGCTTGATCTTTTCAACATTATCCTTCCCGGAGAGAATAGACTTCAGCATACGAATTGCGGCAGTCCGGGAAATATTACCGATCTGCCGGCTCTGCCGGTAGGCATACAGGCAGTGGTAGCAGCCGTCCTTCTGCGGGTCATCTTTACAAGAGCAGTTCTCCATCACGTGAAGCGCTTTCTCGAAAATCTCGATCAAAGCATTCTTCTCATGCATGAGCTGCTTGAGATATCCGGTTCCTCCGGGTACGGAATCATAAATAACAAGGTACTGCTTGCGGTATTCCGCTTCCGGAACCGGCACCTCACTGACGGTAGCCCGGAGATGATCCACGTTGCCGAAATACTCCTTCATGCCCAGCATGAATGCTGCCACAAACGATTCCAATTTCACAGAAGTCGAATCCATGGTGGTAGCGGGCACCAAGAGACGCAGCACCTCGGTGCTGAACTCCCGGTACAGAAACAGACACTCCTCATATGCATCCGCCTGCATGATGGAAGTCATCTTCCTAGTTTTGCAGGCATAGGAGTGGTTGGGCTTTCCCTGATCCGGCTGGATCTTGCCGCAGTATTTGCAGATCTTAAAGCCCTTACGGACCTCTTCCACACCGGAAACATACAGTTTTTCACCGACCGTATCGCTTTCGCCGAAGTTGATCTCCCGGAGTACGGCCTTCTTTACAAATTCATAGCCGAACGGGAAGTCTTCATTATCCATGCGATAAGCGCTGGAAATATCCTGGTCTTCATCCACATCCACCAGGAGCTGCTTGCAGTAAAATACGTTAGATCGGTCATCGCTCTCATCACTGATGAGGCTCTTGGTGTAATCCATGTTGGAATAAACCATAGCCACCTTCAGCATATTCCTGACCTGCCCGGCATCCGCCCATTCGGGACTTCCGCAGCGCGGGCATGCTGCCACATGCTTACCAGCCTCCAGCGGTTCCGCATGAGAGCAATTCGGGCACAGCCGCCATCTGGCCGACTGAGCCGTTGTCAGATCCACCTGATCAATCGTCAGTTTTCGGCCGTCCACATAAAAGCTGTTATTCGGGGCGAACTCACTGATAGCAGCCGAAGCGGACCGACTGTATTCATAGACCATCTTTTCATACTTCCGCTTACCGATCATAGGCACGGGCGAAGCAGGATCATCTTCCTTTCGGTACAGCACTGCCTTCAGGATGATTCCGGCCTCCGGGAAAGCATAGTTCGGAAGCAAACCTTCATCGGAAAGGAAGTTGAAAATATTTTTCTTGCCAAGTTCCTGCAGGACACTGATCAGGGCAGACTCCTCGCCCTTTAGTTCCTTAATTTCTTCGTCATAGGAACTGTCCTTCGGCTTCGCCTCCACTTCCTTGATCATGGTCTTCAGATCGTCGATGCTCTGCCGCAGGGCATCCTGCTGCTTCTTCAGCGACGTAAACGCGTCCAGAATCACCGTGGACATAGAACGCTCATCCGCCTTCTTGCCGCGGGCGAACACTTCCAGTTCCTCACGGATTGCTGCCACCTCTTCCGGTGTTCCCCAGGAACCGGCGAACATCTGGAAGAAAGAGTTCAGCTGCCTGGACAGTGTGCTCTGCACATAGTTCAGAAAGTTAAAGGGGAACGCGTCATCCGGATGGGAATCCAGTTTATTCAGAACCGATGCCACATGTTCCGGGATCGCTCCGTCCGGAATTCCTTTTTTCACCCAGGAATCCATACAGAACGCAACGAACTGACGCTCCAATACTGCGGACGCACGAAGGAAGATCTTCGGAGGCGTCACATCGCCGGAGATCATGTCCAGAGGGTCCGTGTAGAAGTACAGGTCATGCGGGCGGGCATTTGCTATAGCAAGCGTCAACGCATTCCCATCTTTACGTCCGGCCCGGCCGGCCCTCTGCAGGAACTGGCTCTGTGCCGGCGGCATGCTGCACAGGATAACTGTGGAAAGATCGCCGATATCGATACCCATCTCCAGAGTAGGCGTACAGGAAAGGACGTTCGGATCCCACAGTGCCTGTGTATCTTTCTTTCTCTTAAAATCTATTTCGAGCTGTTCCCTGTCGGGACGCTCCAACAAACCGGTATGCTCTCTGGCGTTAATTCGTTCCAGATCCCCGGCATGATACAGCTTTCCATAGTATCCAAGACCGATACTGCTATCTTCCTCGATCTCTCCATGGCAGTTCGACCGCTGGCAGGGTGCGCCTTCCCAGAAACGGGCATTTTCAGCGGAAACAGCATAGACAGTTCCGCAGGTCGTGCAGCGCATCTGCTTCACATCCTCGGAAATAAACACCCTCTCCTTATTCAGCCCATAAACGTTAAAGTCCGGAGATGAAGGAACTACGGACACAACTCCCTGTTTTACGGCCGCATCCAGAATGAACTGGCAGATAAAACGGAAGTTGCTCTCCTCGACCATGAAAATCTTGCAGCATTCCGCGATCCAATAACTGTACTTATTGCTGCCGGGGGCATCGTAATCGAAGGTCTTCTTACTTGTACCAAGCTTCTCAGCGATGAACCGGGGCGTATTACGACCGGACTGACGGCCGGGCAGCCAGCGATTATAGTCTGATGACAGCAGGTATCCATTGAAGTTATCCTTCGTGTAAGCATCAAAGACCGGGTCCTCAAAGGCACCATTCTGGCGCATGATGTTCAGATATCCTGCCACCATACGTTCATAGTCTTCTATCGTCTCCGAGGTAAATACTCCAAGTTCATTGATGGATCTCTCCTGAACGGTTTCTGCGATTTCCGTGATATCCTCCGGATCAAAGGAAATCACGGAGCAACCGGACTTCTCCAGTGTCCGGCCGATCTTTCCGGTAAGGCCATATTCCAGCATGATCTCATACTTCAACCGCTGCTCGATCTCATACATCAGGATCTGTGCCTGCTTGTCCTTCCCGAATCTACGGTTTTCGATCATATCCTCATAGGCATGCTTCCATGTCAGGTTCGGCGGAATAAAGAAGCTCACGAACTCTTCGTCCGTCATATGTTCATGCCAGTACTTAATAAAGCCTTCCTGGAATTCCGACAGGTTTTTGCCCGCACCAAACTCAGTGCAGTATTTCTGAATCGCAGTCCTCAAACCGAAACGCCAGGTCCTGGAATTAAAGAATCCCGCCTTATGGGCAGCATCCTGCACGCTGTCTGAAAAGGCCAGCGTCTTCTTATCATCGTTGAATTTGGAAGCGAACATCTGGGACAGGCTCGCACTGATTTCAGTCGCGCTTCTAAGACCCATAATAGAAAGGCCTCGACGGCTTCCACAGCAGGGACAGATATACTGTTTGTTCTTTCCCGGCGTCGTACGATTCGGGCTTGGAATCAGCACATCAATGGTCTCCGCACCGCAGCTCGGGCACAGGTCACTTCCTTCATCTCCCGGGATCACCTGGAGGCAATCGGGACAAAGGCGGGCAGGCATGGTTCCGTACATCTTTTCCTCGTGTTTACGCGGGAACATCATGACGATCTTATCGTCCGCCTTGAAGTAACGGTTATAGAATGCCTCCAGATTCGTCATGGTGGCATTGCTGCGCTCATTCAAGATGGATGTCCAGCCAGTAATACCGCAGTCACGGCAGTTGACTACTGGCAGATACTCCTTTGCCTGCTGCTTATTCAAATCATACGCGATCTCATAGGTGATTACCTTCGGATCCACCTTGGCCACAAACCGACGCAGCTCCCGCATCCAGAGCTGTACCTGCACAAACAGGAACGGACGAAGTTTCCCTGGTTTACCGGTCCTTGCATGAGATACAAGGGCAAACAGGGAATTGACCAGGGCAATCGCATCGGGACTTTCTTTTAGCTGCGGATAC
>Ga0256404_1007301_pt1 | contig 17598 bp, 17 predicted proteins | sample RumenRJG_01DNA_FD_185990 | JGI IMG/M metagenome (GOLD analysis project Ga0256404, IMG submission 185990) | Bovine rumen microbial communities from Lethbridge, Alberta, Canada - RJG_01 | ecosystem: Host-associated > Mammals > Digestive system > Stomach > Rumen | place: Canada: Alberta | collected...
AGTTATAAAGATATAATAAAAAACTCTAGTATTTACTAGAGTTTTTGCGTGGAGCTAATGACGGGACTCGAACCCGTGACCTCTGCCTTACCAAGGCAGTGCACTACCGACTGTGCTACATTAGCATGAGTTAAAAATGCGTGTTTTTTGGAACCTGAAAAAGTCAAAAGGTAGAGTTACCAAGGTGGTGCTCTACCGCTGAGCCACACCAGCATAGTGTGTTTTTTAATTGATTTTTGCGGTGAAATTTAATGCTTAAAAAGTGCTACTTTTATCTTACCAAGGTATTGCGCTACCGACTACGCCACATCAGCATATAAAATAGCTCCATAATTTTTATTAAATTTTTCAGTAGATTTTAGGGTCCAAAAACGCCTTACCATGCAGGTGCACTACCGACTGTGCTACATTAGCATGAACTAAAAATGCGTGTTTTTTGGAACCTGAAAAAGTCAAAAGGTAGAGTTACCAAGCAAGTGCTCTACCTACTGAGCTACGTTAGCATAAGTTGTTGCTCCATAAAATTTGGAAATATTAAGTTGTAATTTTTGCCCCAAAATACCTTACCAAAGAGAATAACCATCAAAAAAAGACTAAAAACGAACTAGGCAGTAAAAATCAGTAAAAAACAGAAAATTTTAGTAGCAAAAATTTAAGAAATGGTGCACTTCCTGTCATAAGTCGTATACCATATTGTTAATAACAAAATGAAGTTTTTAAATATCTTCTATAATTTTATGGGAGGTATTTTTTTATGAAAATTTCATCATATTGTGGATATAGCTCAGCAGGATAGAACGATCGCCTCCTAACGATAGAGTTCCGGTTCGAATTCGGAAGATCGCACCATCTAAAAATAGCCACAGTGATGTGACTATTTTTTTATATTTATTAAAAAAAATTGACATAGTTTATTTGAAGTGCACCCCAAAAGTTAGACAAAATTCTAACTTATGGAGGTGCATTTTTTATGCGAACAAAAAAATTTAATACAAAATATAGTCCAGAATTTAAGATATCGTGTATAATAGATATGCGAACCAATCATTTGTCATATAACGAAACTGCTAGAAAATATCTTTGTGAAAAAGGTAAAGAAAGTTGCTATGTAAGAAGAATTAAACTTTGGGAACGCATATTCTTAGAAGAAGGAGAAGCTGGTTTCTTTGTGGAACGGCGTGGTAGAACACGAAAAATGGACAACCCAAATAAAGGAAGACCTAGAAAAAAATCATTAGATAAAAATGTTAAAGAAGATTTAATTGCTGAAAATCAATATCTTAAGGAAAAAATAGAACAACTTGAAATGGAAAACGAATATCTAAAAAAATTAGATGCCTTAGTTCGGAAAAGGCTTCAAAATCAAAAGAAAAAGTAGTTATTATTTCTGAGCTAAGGCATAAATACAATTTGGATAAACTTTTAGAATTTGCGAATATTCCAAGAAGCACTTTCTATTACCATTTATCTATTTTATCAAAAAAAGATAAATATTCAGTAGAAAAACAAGAAATACTTAATATATTTAACCAAAATAAATCAAGATATGGTTATCGCAGAATATTGCTAGAATTAAGAAATTTAGGATATACAATAAATCATAAAACAGTCCTAAAACTCATGAAATCTCTAAATATTCAAGGTAAACAAAGAAAGAGTAAATATAAGTCATATAAAGGTGAAGTTGGAAAAATTGCTCCAAACATAATAAATAGAGATTTTGTCGCAAATGCTCCATTCCAAAAATTAACAACAGATGTAACAGAATTTGCTGTATGTGATGAAAAAGTTTATCTATCTCCAATTTTAGATATGTTTAATAATGAAATAGTATCCTACTCAATTTCTACTAGTCCAAACTTTAATCAAACAAGAGAAATGTTAAATGAACTAATAAACAAACTACCAACTAACTCTAATCCAATTTTACACTCAGACCAAGGCTGGCAATATCAAATGAAAGAATATCAAAGGATATTAAAAGAGAATAATATAACTCAAAGTATGTCAAGAAAAGGAAACTGTTTAGATAATAGTGTAATAGAGAATTTCTTTGGAAGATTAAAAACAGAAATGTTCTTTGGTGAAAAATTTGAAAGTGTTAACACTTTCATTGACAAACTAAAAGAATATATATACTATTACAATAACGAAAGGATAATTCTAAAATTAAAAATGAGTCCGGTAAAATACCGAACTCAATATAAAATTTAATATTAATTTTTTGTCCAACTTTTGGGGTTCACCCCATTTTGTATTTTGTCTTTTTATTTTAACATTAAAGAATTATTTGATAAAAAATATTAATCTAAAAATGAATTGAATTGCATTTTTGGTCAAAGTGATTTATAATAATTGTATAATTAAATTTATGAGTAAAATTTTTACTCAAGTAATAGTTAATATAATTAATTTAATTTTAGGAGTTTGAAATGGCAATAAAAACAGATAAAGAGCGAGCAGATTATATAAATGATTTAGTTAATCAAATTATTACAGGTGATTTTAAAAGAGAGCCTGAAGCTGATTTACCAATAAAAAGATTAGCTTATTATTATTCACTTATGAAATTTAATGGGATGGAAGATAGTGTGGCTTTAAAGTGTGCACAAGAAAAATCCTATGATGAATTAAAAAAAATTACAAAAGTTGATGTTGAAAAAAAACTTGCAGATAGTATTTTTGTTGTGCAAAAGTACTTATTTAAAGATTTAGATATTGAAGATTTTGACATTGTGGCAAATGGAACTTTAAACGATGGAACAGTTATACCGATTGAATCAATGGAAAGTTATTTTGCTGCAATCTCTGATGCTGTTATGGAAAGATATAATAATGATTCAATGTCATTTTATGATGATGTCTTAAAAATGGCAAGGGAACTCCATAATAAATTTGTTATTGATGATGCAAAGGATTATGATAAGGGCAAAGACAATGGAGACCCAGATTTATATAAAAATTTACCATTAGAATTATTGGGTAAAGAAGGACTATCTGATGTAATGTTCTTTATAAATCCAATCTTGGAAAAAATGTATTTATATTCTTGTGGTGGAATGTCTAAATTTGTTGATGGTGAATATTTGTTAGATTCTCAACTTTTAGAAAGATATGGTGGTTATGTAACAGATTTCCAAGAGAAAAACCATTTAAACACAGAAAAAGAATTGAAAGACTATATTAAAAACATTGGAAAAACATATTCAGTTCTTGACCCAAAAAATGCACCAAAAGGACAAGAGAAAGTATTTAAAAATAGAATTGAATATATGAAGCAAGATGACAAAGTTGAAACACTTTTCAAAGAAGTTCAAGAAAACAATCCTGCAAACTTCCTTGAATGGTTTGGAACATACGCATATATGCAAAATAAAGATAGATAAAAAATGTAGGGCTATTAAGTTTATCAAATATAATTTGGAGTTGCTATTGATTTTTTAACTAAATGTGATTATAATAAAAATATAAAATTTAATTACGAATTAATGTTTAGAGGTGATTTTTTATGGCTATGAGCGAAAAAGAAAAAAGAATGTTAGAAATTTTTGATGAAAATGCTAAAAAAATAGAAGATCTTATATCTTCTGGAAAAGCTTATGATGTTCCTGATGAAGTAAAACTTTGTCCAGGAAAATTGGCACACTATTATGCATTATTAATTTATCATGAAATGAAAGATTCTGATGCATTAAAGGAAGTAGAAACAAAGTCTTATGATGAAATTAATAAAAAAACTCATGTTGATTTTTTCATAACCGCAGCGAGCGAGGGAATTGAAAAGTACCTATTTAAAAATGGAATGAGAATGACTGATTTAAAAGAAGTTGTTCGTGGTGATGGTGATTTTGTTGAATATGGATCTGGATATCTAGAAACTGTTGGTAAGTATATTAAAGATTCGTTCGATAATGGTCCTATGGCTATGATTGAGCAATGTATGAATGTTGCTGAATATATGAATAATAAAAGAATTCAAGAAAATATTCCTGATGATTTTAGTGATAACCCAACAGAAGAACATAAAATTTTAAGGGAACTTCCTTTGCAACTGGCTGGATTAAAAGAAGCTGAAAATTATTATACATTTATGTTACCACTTATTGATAAGTTTAAGTTGCCAATGATTGGGTTTGTCGGGACTTCTAGGTCTTTTGAAAAAGAAGGTTGTTATGAAGGGCATTTTAATTCAATGCCAGATACAGAAATGAATTATTCATTTACTGTTTTAGATTTCTTAGAAGACAATAACATAAGATGTAAAGAAGATTTAAGAGACTATCTTAAAAATATTGGTAAGAGATTTGATCCATTAAAACCGGAGAATGCGCCAGAAGGTAAAAAAGAATTGGCAGAAAAAAGATTAGAATATTTGACAGATGATAAGGTTGTTGATAAGTTAACAGATTATTTATTAAAAATAAATCCATATATAGGACAAGTTTTTTATGAATTCAAAGAATTGCAATAAAATAAAAGACTCTAATACAATGAAGTGAACTCCCTGCGTGGGAGCACTTTAATTGTATTAGAGTTTTTTTATGAAATAGTTTATAATTTTTATAAAAATAAAAACCATAGAGGTAATGAAGTGCACCCCATAATTGATAAGGTGTTTTTTTGTTAATTAGTTGACAAAGCTGTCATATAAAAGTATAATTAGTATGAAAAGTATAACTAGTTATACAAAAGGAGTTTGGTATGGAAAAAGTTAAAACTGATAAAAACAAATATGTTGGTATTTGTAAAGTGGGAGAAAAAGGACAAATTGTTATACCTAAAGAGATAAGAAATATGTTTGATATAAATCCAGGAGATTCTGTTATTATTCTTTGCGATAAGGAAAAAGGTATTGCTTTACTAAAAGCAGATGTTATTGATAGTTTAACAGATAAGGTATTAAAACAATAAGGAGTTATATTGTATGAATATTATAACGATTGAAAATGTTTGCAAGAACTATAAAACTAAAAAGGCATTAGATAATGTTTCTCTAACAATTAAAGAAGGCGAATTGTTTGGGCTTTTGGGCGTAAATGGTGCTGGAAAAACAACTCTAATTAAAATTCTTTGTGGTTTAACGAATAAAACAAGTGGAACTATAATGATAAATAATTTTAGTTTAGATAAAGAGATTGATAAAATTAAAGAAATTATAGATATATCACCACAAGAAACATCAGTAGCAAACAATCTAACAGTAAAAGAGAATTTAGAGTTTTTTGCAAATATATATAACAATAATAATGCTAGCACAATAAATGAAATTATTGATATCTTTAATCTAAATGAAGTGATAAATCAAAAAGCAAAAACCCTATCTGGTGGTTATAAAAGAAGATTATCTATTGCAATCGCCTTAATTTCAAAACCAAAAATCTTATTCCTAGATGAGCCTACACTTGGTTTAGATGTTTTTGCTAGACGTGAACTTTGGAATATCATTAGAAAACTGCAAAAAGATATTACAATAATTTTAACATCACATTATTTAGAAGAAATTGAAAACTTATGTGATAGAGTTGCTATACTATCAAATGGAAAATTATTAAAAACAGGAACAATTGAAGAATTAAAGCGAATAACAAATGCACAAAACTTTGAAGATGCTTTTATAAAATTAGTGGAGGCAAAGAATGAATAAAGTTATAAATTTTTATAAAAGAAATCTAAAAGAAGTTTTAAGAGACCCTATTATTTATATTTTTTGTTTAGGATTTCCTATTGCTATGTTTTTGCTATTTTATATAATCAATAAGTTTTCAAATGGAAATACTCCAATCTTTGAAGTATTGTCTTTACTTCCTGGAATAATTGTATTTTCCTATTCTTTTGTTATGTTAACTCTTGCCATTATTGTATCAAAAGACAAACAAACATTCTTCTTAAAAAGACTATATTCTTCCCCAATGAAATCCTATCATTTTATATTAGGATATTCCCTTGTTGGTTTATTTATTGGATTATTACAGACAGGAGTTTGTATAATAACTGGGTTTATAATTTCTCTAATATCTAATATTGGCTTTATAACTATTGGTAATATTATCCTTTTAATTATTTCTCAATTGCCAATACTTATTACAAATATATTTTTAGGAATATTATTTGGAACTATATTTAATGATAAATCAGCACCTGGTATTTGTTCTGTATTTATAAGTTTTTCTGGAATACTTGGTGGTTGCTGGATGCCAATTGAAACTATGGGTGCTTTTGAATCATTTTGTAGATTTTTACCATTTTACCCATCAGTTTATATTGGTAGAATAATTACAAATTCAACAAACGCATTAGGATTAGCTTATTCTTTTGATAACATTGCAATCTTAGGTTTAATTCCTATCTTTATATTTATGTTTGGTAGTATAATCTTAACAATTATAGCATTTAAAAAAAATATGGTTAGCGATAAATAAAAATTAAAATGGCACTGTGGCGTGTGCTTGTCTTGATACAAGTCGGTGTCGCTTCGCTCCACCGAAGACAAGCACCCATAAAATAACTTAGTTAGAAGAAAGAGTGTGTGCTAGCAGAGCAAACGCACGACACTCTTTCTTTTTTTCTCTTTGTTTTTCAGTGTAAACGAATATTCTTTGTTGTCAAGGTTAAAGTGCATGTCATGTAATTGTAAATATTAAGATGACAACGACAACCTTTGACAACGGCATAATATCCGTTTTGTTGGCTGGTTAAGAGAGAATAAAAAACACTCTAAGTTTTTCAAGTTAAAGTGTTAATTATTTGGCATGTTTCAAAAGTCAGTGACTATAGTTTGCCGATTTTTTGTTAGTCAATGCTCATATCGTCAAAGTCAAATAACGGACTATCAAAAAACTCTTTAACAGTCATACCTAAACTATAAATAATAATGAAAACTGTTCTCATATTTGCTGCGTTATATCTTCCATTTAGTAAAAATGACATTGTGTTGTGTGAGATACCAGACATTTGCTCTAACTTATATTGCGATATTTTCTTCTCTTTTAAGATTTGCCTTATTCTCAAAGCAACCACATCACTAATTTTCATAAAAAATCTCCTATTTAATTATTGAATAGGAGATATTTTTTATGAGCATTTAATTAGACTTAATCAACTTCCAAATTCTCGTTGGAAAATAACTCATCATCAAAGAATTCTTTTATCGTCATATTTAAGGACATAATGACAATAACAAGTGTTCTTAAATTGCAACTCTTATATTTATTGTTAAGTAAGAAAATCATTGTGTTGTGAGAAATACCAGACATTTGTTCCAATTTATATTGAGTTATTTTTCTATCTTTCAAAATTTGTCTTATTCTTGTTGATACAGCTTCACTTAATGTCATCATTCACTCCTATTTTTTTGATTGTTTTTTAATACGTATATTTTAACACACCAGCACATAAAAATTAAGCCAATAAAAACAATCAAAAATGATATATTTTTGCAATTTTATGCTATAATAGGTTGATAAAAACAATCAAAAGGAGCAAAAATGGGAATTTTTAACAGTTAAAAATACCAAAAATGGAGTATAATAAAGTAGCGAAAAAAATTTTTAAAAATTTGCACTCAACACTTGACATTGCTAGCACTCTGGTATATAATATGCGGGTGAATAGGAGGCGGAGTATGAATTTTGATAAATTTACGCAAAAGAGTGTTGAATGTTTGCAAAATGCTCAAAACCTTGCTGTGCAAAACGGAAATCAGGAGATTACATCACTTCATTTGCTTTATTGTTTGGTAAATGATGCTGATGGGCTTATTTACCAAGTGCTTTCGGATATTAAGGTTAATACCAGTGCACTTTTGGATAATTTGAATACGGCAATTCAAAATTTGCCAAAGGTTAGTCCTGCTGGCGAGGCCTATTTATCTAGCGAAGCCAACAATATTTTGCTTTTTGCGCAAGATGTTGCAAAACAAATGGGCGATGAGTATGTTTCGGTAGAGCACATTATGCTTGCAATTTTTGAAAAGGCAGGTAAGCAAACACAAGATATTTTGAGCAAAAACAATATAACAAAAAATGATTTTGTAAAAGAACTTGTAAATGTTAGGGGCAACACAAAAGTTACCACTGATAGCCCAGAGGATACTTACAACGCTCTTAAAAAATATGGAACAAATTTGGTTGAACTTGCCAAAAATCACAAGTTAGACCCAGTTATTGGCAGAGATAACGAAATTAGGGATACCATAATGATACTATCTCGAAAAACCAAAAACAATCCAGTTTTGATTGGCGAGGCTGGCGTTGGTAAAACCGCGATTGTAGAAGGGCTCGCCGAGCGAATTGTTAGCGGTGATGTTCCAACCAACTTAAAAAATCACACAATATTTTCACTTGATATGGGTGCTCTTATGGCAGGCGCAAAATATCGTGGAGAGTTTGAAGAAAGGTTAAAAGCTGTTTTAAACGAAGTTAAAAAAAGCGAAGGTAAAATTATACTATTTATTGATGAACTTCACACTATTGTTGGCGCAGGTAAAACTGATGGGGCAATGGATGCTGGCAACTTGTTAAAGCCAATGCTTGCAAGGGGAGAACTTCACTGCATAGGCGCAACAACTTTAAACGAGTATCATAAATACATCGAAAAAGACCCTGCGCTAGAGCGAAGATTTCAAACTGTGCTAGTTAGCGAGCCAACAGTTAGTGACACTATTGCAATTTTGCGAGGACTAAAAGAGAGATATGAGGTTTATCATGGTGTTAAAATTAGCGATAATGCATTGATTAGTGCTGCCGTTTTAAGCAACCGATACATTACCGATAGATTTTTGCCGGATAAGGCCATAGACCTTGTTGATGAGGCGTGCGCTATTGTAAAAACCGAGATTGACAGTATGCCAACCGAAATGGATGAGATTAGGCACAAAATGATTCAACTTCAAATAGAGCAAACAGCACTTAAAAAAGAAACTGATAAGTTGTCGCTTGCCCATTTAAGTGATATTGAAAAAGAACTTGCCGAACTTCAAGATAAGTTTAATGCAATGAGTGCAAAGTGGAAAAAGGAAAAAGAAAATATCAATCGTGTTCAAAACATTAAGGGGCAAATTAGTGAGGTTAACGCCGAGATTGATAAGGCCGAGCGAGAGTATGACTTAAACAAGGCTGCCGAGCTTAAATACAGCAAACTTATAACACTTCAAAATCAACTTGCAGAAGCCGAAAAGCAGGTAGATTCTGAAAAAAATATGTTGCTTCAAAGCAAGGTTACAGAAGAGCAAATTAGAGAAGTCGTTTCTAAATGGACGGGTATTCCAGTTGCAAGTTTGCAAGAAAGTGAAAGGGAAAAGATACTTAAGCTTCCAGAAATTTTGCACCAGCGAGTTATTGGGCAAGATGAGGCGGTTGAAAAGGTATCCAACGCTATTTTGCGTAGCAGGGCTGGAATACAAGACCCAAATAGACCACTTGGTTCGTTTTTGTTTTTGGGGCCGACAGGTGTTGGTAAAACCGAACTATCAAAAACATTAAGCAAAGCACTATTTGATGACGAAAAAAATTTGATAAGAATAGATATGAGTGAGTATATGGAAAAGTTTTCGGTATCTAGGCTTATTGGTGCTCCTCCAGGGTATGTTGGATACGAAGAGGGTGGCCAATTAACCGAGGCTGTTAGACGAAAGCCATATAGTGTTGTGCTTTTTGATGAAATTGAAAAAGCGCACCCAGATGTGTTTAACATTTTGCTTCAAATACTTGATGATGGCAGAATAACCGATTCACTTGGCAAAACAGTTGATTTTAAAAACACAATTATCATATTAACTTCTAACTTGGGTGCTGATGTAATTTTGCAAAGTATCGAAAAAAATCACAAAATTACCGATGAGGCAAGACAGCAAGTTAAAGAAATTTTAAAACAACATTTTAGACCTGAGTTTTTAAATAGACTTGATGATATAATTTTGTTTAAGCCGTTACAAAAAGACCAAATAGGCAAAATTGTAGATTTGCTTTTAAAAAGATTGCAAGACAGACTTGCCGAAAAACAATTATCACTAAAAGTAACTAACAATGCAAAAGATTACATTATAAAAAATGGATACGATGAAGCTTTTGGTGCAAGACCACTAAAAAGATTTATTCAAGATACCATTGAAACAGAAGTTGCAAAAACAATACTTGCTGACGATTTGCCAGCAGGTTACACAATTACAGTTGATGCAAAAGGCGATAATTTGATTGTAAAATAAGCAAAAGGTTAAAATACAAAAATTTTGTAACAAAAAACAGCTAACGCAAAAGTTGGCTGTTTTTTTGTTGGTTGTTTTGGTTTTTTTGTGCCTAATTTTTAACAAATATTATGCAGATTATTTTTGATAATTACTAACTTAAAAAATCTAACAAATCTATTGTTAAAAAAGTTTAATAAATTGACATAAATTTTTAATTTTTATAATTTAACAAAGCGGGAGCAAACATATTTGCGGTCTGGCACCGACAGGTGGCGAACCCTCGGGGTTCGAGTTGCCGACAGCATAAAAAAACTAGGTTAAACCTAGTTCAGTGGTGGGCTGTCGGGGCGACTGCGTAAAAAAAACAGTCCAGTGGACTGTTTTTAGCACAAAGCGGGGAGCAAGCATGTTTGCGGTCTGGCACCGACAGGTGGCGAACCCCGGACCCACTGATTAAGAGTCAGTTGCTCTACCAACTGAGCTAAAGATCCATACCGACCATACGGATTATAATATAATACATTTTTACATATTTGTCAAACACTATTTTTGTGTTTGACTTATTTTTATTATATTAACATTACCACTATTCCCCTACTGATATTTTTAAAACATAAACTAAAAATAATTGACAAACATAATATATAATTGTATTATTGTATTAGTTAAGTAACACAGTGGAGTGGATGATGAGCTATAAATTTTCAAATGACAAACCAATATTTATGCAAATAGAAGAAATACTCAAAAGTAAGATTATTTCAAAAGAGATTTTACCTGGCGAAAGACTTAAATCAGTACGAGAGTTATCCAGTGAATTTCAAGTTAATCCCAATACCATTCAAAATGCACTAAAAAACCTTGAAGACAGTGGACTTATTTACACAGATAGAACCAATGGTAAATTTGTATCAAACGATAACAAAAGTATTGAAGAAAGCAAATCTATACAATTAAAAACTCTCACAAATGATTATATTAACAAAATGACTGCATTTGGACTTGACAAAAAAGAAATAATAAAATTTATAAAGGAGAATTTGAATGACTAACCTATTAGAGTTCAAAAATGTTTGTAAAAATTTTGGAGAAAAACAAATTTTAAAAGATATAAACTTAGAAATTAAACCAAACAAAATTATTGGTGTTATTGGTCAAAATGGAAGTGGAAAAACATCAATGTTTAAACTTATTAACGACCTATTTACAATTTCAAGTGGCGAGATTTTATTCTTGGGAAAACCTATTTCAGTTGAAAGCAAAAAGCAAATATCTTATCTTCCAGAAAGAACATACTTTGACAAAAATACCACAGTTCTTGAAGCATTAAAAATATTTGAAACCTTTTATGAAGATTTTGACAGACAAAAAGCAGAAAGACTACTTAAAGATTTAGATTTAGACATAAACTCAAGTATGGAAAAAATGAGTAAAGGTATGAAAGAAAAAGTCCAACTTGTTTTGGTTATGAGCAGACATGCAAAACTATATATCTTGGATGAGCCACTTGGTGGAGTTGACCCTGCAACAAGAGATTACATTATTGACACCATACTTAAAAACTTTGAAGATGATGCCACTCTTTTAATATCAACACATATGATTGCAGATATTGAAAGAATACTTGATGAAGTTATTATAATTGATAAAGGCGAAATTTTACTACACAAAAATGCCGATGAGTTAAGACAAAGAGAAAACAAATCAATTGATGAATATTTTAGGGGGCTTGTTTATGGAAAAAAATCTTATTAAGTATGATTTAAAGAAAATGTTTAATATTTTGATTATATTTTACATTTTGAGCATTATTTTGGGCGGAATTTCCAGAATTTTTGCAATCTTTGATAATATTACCTTTTTTAACATTTTAAAAATAATTTTTGCTTCGCTAAACTATGCAGTTTGGGGAAATATTATTGTTCACACATTTGTCCAAATTATTATGCGTTTTAACAAAAATTTTTATGGAGATGAAAGTTATTTGACCCATACTCTACCAGTGACAAAAATACAATTACTAATTTCAAAATACATATCAAGTTTAATTGTTGTATTATCTTCAATATTAGTACTTTTATTGTCAGTATTTATAATGTTTTACAGCAAGGAAAATATGGTAAACTTAAAGGCAATGCTTGATGCATCTGTTTCTGGCTTTAACATTTCGGCAACAACTTTTGTAATTTTGATAGCAATTACATTATTTACTCAAATTTGTGCAATAATATCAATGTCTTTTGCCGGTGTTGTTATTGGGAAGAGATTTAATATAAAGAAAAACATCAAATCACTTATCTTTATATTTGCATTTTATATTTCATCAATTATTATCACATTGATTTTTGCCATTCTTATGGCTATGTGTATGGGGGATGTTGGAATGTTATTCAGCAACGAAATATCATCAAGTTTACTTATTGGTCTTTTGATACTTGCAATCGTTTGTTATGTTTTGTATACAATTATATTTTTCTTTATCACAAAATGGCAATTTGAAAAAGGTGTAAATGTTAACTAAAATGAAAAAATAAATGCTCATATGTATACATGTTTTCAATGGCGATATTAAATGTTTTATTATAGTAGCTTTTAAAGATGATTGGAATGCATGTGATAATGTTTATTGATAATAATGTTGTTAAATAATTAAAAATACCACAAAATTTGTGGTATTTTTTATATTTAATTATTTATTTGATTTTGAATATAATTTTCTAATTCAGAAATTTTTATTCTAACCTGTTCCATCGTATCTCTATCACGAACAGTAACCGAATCATCTTCCAAAGTGTCAAAGTCAATTGTTACACACATTGGCGTTCCAATTTCATCTTGTCTACGATAACGTTTCCCAATACTACCTGCTTCATCATAAGTGCAAGAGAATTTTTTGATAAGATTTGTATATACTTCGTCTGCCTTTTCACTTAACTTTTTAGAAAGTGGCAAAACTGCGACTTTGTAAGGCGCAAGGAAAGGTTTTAATTTTAAGACAACTCTACTATCTCCTTCACCTAAATCTTCTTCATTATAAGCATCACAGAGAACAGTCAAAAACATTCTGTCAACACCAAGTGAAGGTTCGATAACATATGGTACATATTTTTTATTTGTTATTGGGTCAAGATAATCAAGTGCCTCTTTTGATTCATTCGCATGTTGGGTTAAATCATAATCTGTTCTATCAGCAACACCCCAAAGTTCGCCCCAACCAAATGGGAATTTGTATTCAAAGTCTGTTGTTGCTTTTGAATAGAAACATAATTCTTCTTTTTCATGGTCTCTAAGTCTAATGTTTTCTTCTTTTATCCCCATATAAAGCAACCAATCTTTACAATAACTTCTCCAATAATTAAACCATTCAAGGTCAGTTCCCGGTTCACAGAAAAATTCAAGTTCCATTTGCTCAAATTCCCTTTGTCTAAAAATGAAATTCCCCGGAGTTATTTCGTTTCTAAATGATTTACCAATTTGTCCAACACCCATAGGCATTTTGCTTCTTGTTGTTCTTAAAATGTTTTTAAAATTAACAAAAATACCTTGTGCAGTTTCTGGCCTTAAATATACAGTGTTTGTGCTTTCTTCTGTAACGCCAATAAATGTTTTGAACATCAAATTAAATTTTCTTATTGGTGTCCAATCACATTTTCCACAAATTGGACATGGGATTTTGTTTTCTGCAATGAATTTTTCCATTTTTGCATTATCAGTTTCCCAACCTGCAATATCAATATCTAATTTTTTTCTTGCAACATAATCTGCAATAAGATTATCTGCTCTATGTCTTGACTTACATGATTTACAATCCATAAGTGGGTCAGAAAAACCACCCAAGTGTCCTGATGCCTTCCAAACTCTTGGATTCATAAGAATTGCACTATCAAGTCCAACATTATATTTACATTCAGTAACAAATTTTTGCCACCATGCTTTTTTGATGTTATTTTTTAATTCAACACCAAGTGGGCCATAATCCCAACTGTTTGCAAGCCCGTCATAAATTTCACTACCGGGAAAAACAAATCCCCTTACTTTACAAAGATTAACAATTTTATCTAAACTTTGTTCCATAGTTTCCCCTTTTTACTATTGTATTAAATAACTTAAAAAAATGCAAATATATTGTTGATTTTTATTTTTTTATTGTATATAATACTTTTGCTGTGCTAAACGGGGAGTTAGTGGTTCCTTGTATCTACAATCCACTATATGTAGAGTTGACCAACTGACAAGGTTTGCACGCATATATAATTTTATTTATTTCTCATGTTGAAATCAAGGTCTTATGCATTAGACCACTTGCGAACCATGTGAGGACCTGACGGTAGCAACATTAAACTTGTGTGCTAAGTGATGTAAGGTTGCTTTGGTGGAGTGAAAGGTCTATGGAGTTATATATGTGTTGTTTATCGACTCAGTCGCACAGTTTTTTTATGTAGGAATGCAAGGCAATTCGCCTTGCTTATTTTTTAGTGCCAATCTATTGGTGTTTCGTTTAAACTTAACAAAATTTGATTTATTTTTGAAAAATGCTTACAGCCAAAAAATCCATTGTATGCCGAAAGCGGACTTGGATGTGCAGCTTCCAAAACATAATGATATTTGTTTGTAATAAGTGGTTTCAATGATTTTGCATTGCCACCCCACAAGACAAAAATTACAGGTTTTTCCCTTTCATTAAGTTTTTTTATTATGCTTGATGTAAATTCAATCCACCCGATATTTTTATGCGAGTTTGCCTGTCCCCTTCTTACCGTAAGCACACTGTTGAGCAATAACACACCTTGCCTTGCCCAACGAGATAGGTCGCCATTTTGCTCACACTTTATGCCCAAATCGCTTTCTATCTCTTTAAAAATATTGACAAGTGAAGGTGGAATTTTCTCATTCTTTGGAACAGAAAAGCTCATTCCCATTGCTTGATTTGGTTCATGATATGGGTCTTGACCAATAATCACAACTTTCACATCATCATACTTAACATAATTTAGTGCCGAAAAAATATTTTCCATTGTCGGATAGATTGTATATTTTGAATATTCATCAGTTAGTGTTTGCATCAACTTTTGAAAGTAAGGTTTGTTAAACTCGCCAGACAAAATATTGTACCAATTTTTACATAATTTAATCATATTATATGTATAACACAAATACTTAAAAATACCAAATTTTTACACAATAATATTTGCCAATATTTTTAATTTATGCTAATCTAAAATCATAGGTGTTTTATGACAATAAATGATATAAATGTAAATTTGTTAAACTCAATAAATTTATGCACAACAAAAAACGAAAACGAATGGCAAGTCAAAACCGGTGCAAAGTTTGAAAATGGCAAATCAATTGAAATATACTTGATAAAAGAAGGCAAAAAATGGTATTTAACCGACAGAAAATCAACACTAAAATATATGAATTCTGTTTATGACCTAAAGTCTAACGATGTAAAAAGTTGTATTATGTCAGTGATAAAAATATATGGTTTCTATATATCAGGTGGCGAACTTTGCTGTGAACTTGCGAATGAAAATGAAGTTCAAAAACAAGTTTTTGACTTTATAATGTGCATTTCTCAACTTGCTAATATGTATGCATTTTTTGACAAACCATAATCAAAAAAAATCCACCGAAGTGGATTTTTTTATTAGTACAATTTCCCAACAATAAAGTTAATCAATCTATGTGGCAATAGTTTTGCAAGCACACTTGCACATTTATACAAAAAGCCAACAGTGCAAACTGGTGGTGGATTTTTTCTCTTTGCAACTTTTAACATCACTTTTGCTACGGTCAATGGACTTTTCCCATGCGTTTCATCTTTCTCCATTTTCTTAACACTATTTGTAATTCTTTTTCCATAAACATCGTTCTCTACTTCAGTTTTTACCCTATTTTGTGTAAAACCTGTTTTTGTATCTCCCGGGCGAACACAAGTCACTCTTATCCCTTGAGATTTAACTTCTTGAGATAGTGCAAAAGAAAAACTTTCAACTGCCGATTTGGTTGCAGAATAACATGCTTGGTATGGTATTGGAACAACACTCGCAACACTTGATGTGTTGATTATTTTACCTTTTGTTTTCCTTAGGTAAGGAATTGCGAGAGAACTTGTAAGAATAACACCTTTTACATTAACATCAAATATCTTATCAAAGTCTTGTTCTGTTAAATACTCAATTGCCCCACTTATGCCAATGCCTGCATTGTTAATCAAAATATCAATTCTTCCTTCTTTTTGATAGACTTCGTCAAGCACTTGTGCCATTCCTTCTTTGTCGGTCACATCGCAAGCATACGAATCAAACAAACTGCTTTTATAAACATTCCTTGAAATTCCATATACTATATAACCTTTCATTGCAAAAAGTTTTGCTGTGGCAAGACCAATTCCACTGCTTGCCCCTGTTATTATAACAACTTTCTTTTTCATAGGAATAGAATACAAAATTATTTCACAAAATGTCAACTTATTTGACGGTGATTTAAAACATCAAAAAAATAAATATATGCATATTGACTAACAATAAAATTACATATATAATAGAAATATGAAAAAATTTTGGAAAAAGAAAACTTTTGATTCAGCAAAGACAAACTTACCCAAACAAGATATAGTATCCACGGGAGTTATAAAAAATAAGAACAAGCAAAAAATGGTAAAAATAGCAAAATTTGTTGCCATCACAACTCTTGCCTCTGCCGCCGTTTGTAGAATTTCAAGGTCAATATATATAAGTACATTTCGCTACTTTAAAAACAATGATTTAATTTCACAAGTGGCAGATAAACTTGATGCAGATATGGATATAATGACTTATGAAAAATACAATGGCCAATTGGTGAGGCTTAAACCTAATGACGATGGGAAAATAAGTGTGTACATTGCGAAGGATATTCCCCAAAGAACCTACCAAAATATTGAAAATTCACTAGATTATTTTAATGATATATTCAGCAATATTAACAACAAATATAATTTTACAATTGTAGATTTTGCAAAATATAGTGCTGACAAATTACTCCAAAAATCAACAATCAAATTTGATTACAAAGTATTGGCTGATAATACTCAAGCTTTCAACTCTCACATACAAACAATATATGAATTGCCCAAAAAACTAATTGCTGAAAGCAAAAATAATGGCAAATATTGTGTATCTTCAACAATAAGTTTAAACAAAACCTATTTTGATAAAGAAGAATATGATGATTCACTTCAAAGATATTCAATAAGGCATGAACTATTACACTCTTTTGGATTTAATGATGTTTATACAAAGATAACTGATTTTTCAACTCTAATGAATATTGAAAATATGAGTATTACAAATGAAATAAGCCCTAGTGATATGTCTAGACTCTTCACTGCTTACTGTGACGACTATGTTAATGACAACAACACAATAAAT
>Ga0256404_1007302_pt1 | contig 17598 bp, 10 predicted proteins | sample RumenRJG_01DNA_FD_185990 | JGI IMG/M metagenome (GOLD analysis project Ga0256404, IMG submission 185990) | Bovine rumen microbial communities from Lethbridge, Alberta, Canada - RJG_01 | ecosystem: Host-associated > Mammals > Digestive system > Stomach > Rumen | place: Canada: Alberta | collected...
GAGAGCCCGCAGCGATAGAGGTGCGCTTCATCGGCCCTGTAAAAACCTTTCGCGCAAAATCGGGGCTGACGATAACCACCGTATCCATCAGCGACGAAACGGGAAACATCACCGCTTCGTGGTTCAATCAGCCCTATATCGCGCGCTCCATCCCGAGCGAGCCGGGCTGCTATGCGCTCGGCACGGTGGATAAAAGAACGGGCGCAAGGCTCCTGCGCACGAGCTTTTCAAAGGAGCTTCCCGGGATACTTCCCGTTTACCCGCTCACGAGCGGCTTAACGCAGAGCGTGATGCGATCCGCCGTTCGCGGCGCGCTCGAGCTCTGCCTCGATGAAGTCGAGGAAACGCTGCCGGAAGAGATAAGGGCTGAATACGGCCTCGTTCCGCTCAAAACGGCGATGGAGACGGTGCATTTTCCGAAGAATGCGGAAGAGCTTGCAGCCGCCCGCCGCAGGCTTGCCTTCGAGGATGCGGCGGTGCTGACGATCGTGCTTGAAAAGCTGCGCCGCGACAGAAAGGGGCAGAAGGGCATCGAGTTCAACACAGCGGGAATTCTTGATGAATTCCTCGAGCTGCTGCCGTTTGAACCCACGGCGGCGCAGTATTCGGTTATGAACGAGATCGCGCTCGATATGGCCTCCGATCAGCCGATGAGCAGGCTCATTCAGGGCGACGTTGGCTCGGGCAAGACCGCGCTCGCGCTGTATGCGATGTTCATTGCCTCGAAAAACGGCGCTCAATCGGTGCTGATGGCGCCAACGGAGATACTCGCCGAGCAGCATTTGACGATGCTAAAGCGTTTTTTCGGCGAACGCGCCGCAATTTTGAAGGGGCACATGAGCGCACCCGTAAAGCGCGAGGTGTTGAAAGGAATTGCGGACGGCAGCATACTTGCCGTCACGGGCACCCATGCGCTTATAGAGGGCAAGGTGGAGTTTAAAAAGCTTGGCGTCGTCATCACGGATGAGCAGCATCGCTTCGGTGTGCGCCAGCGCGCGGAGATAGGCAAGAAGGCCGAATCGCCCGATACGATAATAATGAGCGCAACGCCGATACCGCGAACGCTCTCGCTGATACTCTACGGCGATCTGGATGTTTCGCTCGTCAAGGGCATGCCCCCGGGAAGAAAGCCCGTTAAAACGCGCCTCGTGCCGAGCGAAAAGCGCATCGCGATGTATCGTTATATCGAGGAGCAGATAAAAAAGGAGTGCACTCAGGCCTACGTCGTTTGCCCGATGATCGAGGAAAACGAGGATATGGAGCGCGTGCGCTCGGCGGAAGCGGTGTTCGATGAATTAAAAGAGAATCTCTCGGTTCGCATCGCGCTCGTTCACGGAAAGCTCAAAAGCTCGGATAAGGAAGCCGTGATGGATGAATTCCGAAGGGGAGAGATAGATATTCTGGTTTCCACAACGGTCATCGAGGTTGGGGTGGACGTTCCGAACGCCTGCACCATGGTCATAGAATCCGCCGAAAGATTCGGCCTTGCGCAGCTCCATCAGCTTCGCGGCAGGGTCGGGCGCGGGCAGCGCCAGAGCGAATGCTACCTGCTCACCGAAAGCAGGTCGAAATCGGCGGTATCGCGTCTCAGATTTCTAACGGAAACGAACGACGGCTTCAAGATCGCCGAAAAGGATCTGGAAACGCGCGGCCCGGGAGAACTGATCGGAATGCGGCAGCACGGCATAAGCGAATTCGGCGCGGCGGCGCTCGCTTCGGATATCGAAACGCTCAAGCAGGCGCGGGAATGCGCCGAAAAGCTGCTCTGCATGCCCCAGGAAAAGAGTGAAAAGCTTTTGAAAAAGGCAATGCGCAAATACAACAGATCGCTCGAGGATATAGTTATAAACTGATGAATACATAGAAGCATAGGTAAGATGAACACCAACTCAAAATGGCTGCGCTTCTGCGCAGCCATTTATACTTCACATCATAAGCTTTATTTCTTCGACGATACGGGTCGATCAATCCTCCTTGATGATCTTCTCCCAGTAAACATAGCCGAAAAACTCCTCTACCCTCTCCGCCAAATAATCGTACTTCGCCTTGAGATGCGGGTGGGAATAGAGTGAATCCATATTTACCTGCATCGGCTCGCCAAGGAGCGCCTCTATAAGCGTTGCGCGATCCTCTCGCTCGTTTCGGGTGCTGTATATTCGGATGAAATACGGGTCATCCCCGCCGTCGCAGAGGCAGCGCCCGAGCTTTTCATATCCATCGGGGCTGTTCCATTCATCGAGCGCGTAAACGAAGTCCGGCGGATTCAGCTTCGCCCAATCCTCGTCATAAAAACCGCTCAGGGTTCTGCTCTGGAGAAGGAGCTCCACGCAATGCCATATCTCGTGATGGGCAGTTTTGCCGATGGTCGAAGCCGTCCATTCATTCACTTGCAGATTCACGGTGTAGTATACCGTTGATTTCTCGGCATCGCCCGAAATGTCCGAGATATCGTCGAGCGGAGCAAGATCGGGTAGCATGATAAAACGCATGCCGCCCAAGCCCAAGCTCTTGAAGCTTTCGAAAAAGCCCTCGAGGTATAATGAAAGCGCTGCGTTAAACGATATGAGAGTGCCTTCAAGATAGGCTGCTTCATCCTCGGTAAAATCCTTGCGGATCACTCCCGTTTCAACCTTCCACTCGTTAAGCTCGTTGCCGAACAGAATACGAACACCGCATTTTTTCTCGATGCCGTCCGCGATCGCGCGCGCATCGAGAAGATACTCCGGAAGCTCTTGTGCAGGCTCGCCGCCCTCAAAAAGCGGGAGCTTTTCCGAATACTCAAGGCTTTCCGGGTCGATAAGCAGCGTTTTGCTTTCCCGATGCCCTTGCTCATCATAGCTCGTGCAAGCGATCACCCAGCGCGCTATGTCCTCAGCGTACTCTGCGCATACCACAGAAAAGCCTTCGTCAAGCAATTTCCCCATTTTGAAAACAGCACCGCTTCGCGTGTCGAAAAAGAAGCTTGCATCGTGACCGCCGCTGTACTCTTCCTCGGTGTATTGACCTGAGATAATGGCGTAGGGGGTTTTTACCGAGCCGAAGGCGCGCAGCAATTCACCTGAAAAGGTGTATGCCGTTCGTTCGCCGCTTGAAAGCTCGAACACCGTGAGCGGGTCGGAGCTGTCAAGAGTGCTGACGTAATCATAGCCGCCAAGCAGGCAACACTCGCCGGCAAGCGTGAAAACTCGGTCGCCGAAATGGCAGGATCCGCTCAGAACGACATCGGAAGCTGCGGGATCATACAGCGCGAAAGCACTCTCTTCGTTATTGAAATCAGTACTGCAAAGCAGCAGCATGCCGCTGTCCTTATCAACGCTATCAAGCATAAGATCCGTTGCGGGCAGAAGAACGCTCTTGCTTCCGTTTGGCTCAAGCGCAACTATGCCCCTGTGCTTTCTGCCATTATCGATGAAGCATTCGCTGATGAAGCGTTCGTTCGCCCGATCGAGCTGCAGCAGGTTTTGCTCGGGGTCAGGCATGGGCTCGCTGCGGATAAGCTCCGGTTCGCTCGAAAACACGAGCAGCTCATCATCAAGCTGCATCAGAATTTCGCCGCTTTTGCAGATAAGCTGTAAATTCGGATAGCCGAACCCTTCGTAGACCGCCTCAACGCTGTTCGTGCGGATATTCACGCGCCTGAGCTCGAATCCATGCGTTTCATCGTATTCTGCGGCATCGCCTTCACCGCCAAAGTCCGTACCGCCGTTCGCACCTTCATCGGCTTGCTCAAACTCATTTTTGCTGCAAAGCGCGAAAAGCAAGCCGTTCTCTCCATAGAGAAGCCCATCGACGTTGACGTCGTCAAGGCAGCTCAGCCAATCGGGCAGGGGCGGCTCGGGGGTCGGAGCGGCCGTGGGAACGGCTGCGGCAGAGGATGGGGAGGAGGGGACGGCCGTTGGCTCGAAAGTATGCTCGGGCGGCGCGCTTCCCGCCGGTTCTGCGGGTTCGGGCTGCTTATTGCAGGCGGCAAACAGAGTCAGAATAAGCGCGATCAAACAGATAAAGATACTCTTTTTCATGAAACTCCTTTCAATGCCGGCATATTATCGAATGTCTTATCGACATCGTGTTATATTAATCAAATTATTATAGCACACTCTTTTCAAGAACACAACTCGTTTAGGCACGACTTTTGAAATTAAACGAAAATTCAAAAAAATACCTCTCATACATTCAACAATTTCGGACAAATTAAGCTTGCACGGCAAAAATCGCGCCGAGTGAGGATCGCGTATAAGACGAATCAAATAGTATGAATAAGTACTGCAAACGTGATCGGCGCGGCTTTTGACGGTGGAGATAGCCCGCGCATTCCCAAGGAGCCTGGTTCGGAGGGGAGCGCGGGCAAAAAAGAACGGAGGTGAAAACAATGGCATCGAGAAACAGCAGATTGGCGGTTCCCGAATCCCGCAGCGCGCTGGAGCAGTTCAAGAATGAGGTCGCGTCCTCTATGAATATCAATCTTCAGCAGGGCTACAACGGCGATATCAGCGCCCGTGATGCAGGCCGTATCGGCGGTCAGATGGTCAAGCGCATGATCGAATACGCTGAAAACAGTATGCAGAAATAAGCCCGCTTTCAAACGAAAGCCGCGATGAGTAAAGATCAATTCCTTCGGGAATAAAATGAATTTTAAGGAGAAAATATCATGAACAACATGAATGGCATGAACGGCTCGAACACCGGCAATTACGGCAGCGACAGCTCCACCGGTACTTCCCGTGAAATGAAGAAGAGGCTTTCGGGATTTAAGAACGAGGTCGCTTCCTCTATGAACATCAACCTTCAGCAGGGCTACAACGGCGATATCAGCGCACGCGATGCGGGCCGTATCGGCGGTCAGATGGTGAAGAAGATGATCGAGTATGCCGAGCGCAACATGAACGGCGGCAGCATGATGAACTAAAAAGCATTTTCGGGCATCGGGCCTGCCTGCGGCCTTTCGCCGATTCGATCTCGGATAGGTCCGAGAGTCGGCATTCTGCCCAAAACCCAATGAAAAAGGCTCCCAACGCCCGCAATTCGCGGGAGGCGGGAGCTTTTTTATGCTTGAAGTCAGTTTTGCGCTTCGTTCGCGCCTTCGGCTTGCTCGAGCAGGCGTATTTTCTCATTCACCTTGAGCATGAATTTTGCGTTGTCGATGATGAAACGCTCGTGGATGCCGCTGCCGATCTCGCCGAAATCGTCGCGGGCGCAAACGCGGAAAACGAGCCTGCGTTTATCCACCTCGATCAGCTCGCTCTCACAGGTAATGGTGCTCCCGATGGGCGAGGGGCTCAGATGCTTGCAGTCGATGGAGGAACCCACGGTGCCGAAGCCCTCGTCGAGCTCCGGCTGAACGCTGTCGGAGCAGGTGTATTCCATCAGCGCAACGAGCGCAGGCGTTGCGAAAACGGGCAGCATGCCGCTCAAAAGATGCTCGGCGGTGTACTCTTCGGTGACGATGGCAGTCTTTTTGCCTTTGATCCCGATCTCTATCATTTGTTTTCTCCTTTTTTGAGCCTTGGTTTTAATACGCCTATTATACCGCATTCGGAGTAAAAGGTAAATCCCGAATCGCACTCAGCTCTTCTTCAGCTCAAGCTCCAGGCTGTATTTGCCGTCCGAGCTCGAGAGCATGAAGGTCGGCAATGCGATCGGCGGGCATTCCGTGGCCTGATTGTTTGCAAACGCCGTCACCGCCTGCATCGTGCGCGTGCCGCATTTGCCGTCCTCGGCGAGCTTTTTGCCGCTTGAATCGGTGTAGCCAAGCCCATTCAGCGCCTGCTGCAGGCTTTTTATCATCTCGCCCTGTATCATCGGAGTGGTCTTTTCAAGAATTATCGGCATATCCTCAACCTCATTATAATCGAATTTCTTGCTCATCAGCGCGCGGTGCGTGAAATTCCGCTTTGAAAGCCGCGATATCACCACGCCGTAGCGGATGCTGCGCGCTTCAACTATTAGCGGCTCCGCACCGTCGAACCCGCATACCCAGCCAACGTGAACCATCCGGCTCTCGTCGTTTGAGCGAAAAACCGCTTCGCCGATGCTATAGGGTCTGTCCGTTTCGCCGATAAGCGCCTTATCCTCGCACCAATAGCGCCAGTTCGCCTCGGCGTTCAGATCGGTCGGTTCGTCCTTTTCATAGGTCAAATACGCATCCAGCAGCCCCTGGCAGTCGGTTGCATACCCCGTGCGGCTCCACGAGGCGGTTATCGCATCGTACTGCGCGCGTGTCATCTGCTTATAGTAATGCTGCTCGTAGTATCGGTCGAGCGTTGCCTGATTGGTTTGAACGCGAACGCTGCCGTAGAGGTATTCCCACGGCTCCGTGCCGCATTCGCTTCTTGGCAGCGCAAGCTCCGCGCCGTCCACAAGGCTTTCGCTCTTAACGTGGGTGAGCGCCCACTTGATGAAATCCTTTACCTTAAACATACACATCCCTCCGATATCATGGTATGCGGGGGAGGGGGGCGATGGTGATATGCGATCGTGATCGGTGCGCAAAAAAGGCGCCGCTTGGCGCGGCGCCTTCAAAATCGGGAGGAAAAACTCCTGAAGGAGTCAGGTTGAGGGTTATCAGCCTTCGATCACCCTGTAGAGCCATATAATGGCTACGTTCTTAGAGGTGCTGTACCTGCCGGTGCTGTAGGAGAGGAAGAAGTAGCCGTCGGTATCGATCTGGTTGTCGAGACCGTAGCTGGAGTTGTACTTCCAAGCAACGGGGCTGTAGGAGGGGCAGAGATACTGAGCGGAGTCAAGACCCATGTACTTGCCGTTGGCAACATTCTGGAAGCTGTAGCCGCTGGTGGAGTTGCCGCTTGCAGTCCAGGTGATGGAGTTTGCATTCACGCTCGAGGGGATGGTGATGGTGCCGTTGGAGTTCACGGTAACCTGTACGGGGTTGAGGTAACGGTTGTTGGAAACGGTGCTGTTGCCTACCGCATAGCCGGTGCTGCCGGAGATGGAGGTCTCCGCAACGAAGACGTACTTAGCGCCGCTGGTGACGGAGTAAACGCGCTCATAGCGTACGTTGCCGGGGTTGGGAGCGTAGGTGGGGTTGGGAGCGTAGGTGGGGTTGGGAGCGTAGGTGGGGTTGGGAGCGTAGGTAGGAGTGGGAGTGGGGGTGTAGCTGCCGCCGGAAACCTTGTAGAGGCGGATAGCGTTGCTGTTCTTGGAGGTGGTGTACCTGCCGGAGCTGTAGTTGAGGTAGTAGTAGCCCTCGGTGTCGATCTGGTTGTCCAGAGCGTTGGAGGAGGTGTACTTCCAAGCAACGGAGGTATAGGAGGGATAGAGGTACTGAGCGGAGTCAAGGCCCATGTACTTGCTGTTTGCTACGTTGCGGAAGGTGTAGCCGCTGCTGGAGTTGCCAGAAGCTTCCCAGGTGATCGCATCAACGCCGGAGCTTACGCTTGCGCTGTAGCTGCTTACGCTGATCGCAACGGGGTTAAGGTAACGGCCGCCGGAAACGGTGCTGTTGCCTACCGCGTAGCCGGTGCTGCCGGAAACGGAGTTCTCGGCAACGATGATGTACCTGCCGCCGTTTTCGATGGAGTAAACGCGCTCATAGGTGGTGCCGGGCGCGTAGGTGGGAGTGGGGGTGGGGTAGCTGCTGCCGGTAACGGTGATGGTAGCGGTGCGGCTGTAGGACTGACCGGTAGTGTTGTCACGAACGGTTGCGGAAAGGGTGGTGGTGCCCGCGGAAACACCGCGTACATAGCCGCTGGTGTCTACGGTTGCGATAGAGGAGTTGTAGGTGCTCCAGGTGGTGGTGTAGCTTGCGTTGCTGGGGGTAACGGTGAGGGTTGCCCTCTGGGTGGAACCGACCGCAACGTTTACGCTGTTAAGGGTAACGCTCTGAATAGCATTGCCGCCGCCACCGCCGCCGCCAAGGAGAGTCCAGCTGCAGGTAACAGTCTGCCTGCCGTCGGGATTGGAGGGGAAGGCATCGGTGGAGCTCATAAGGATGGGCCATGCGGTGGGGTTGGTGTAAGGATCGCTTACGCCAACGGTGTTCTTCATGGTCTGGATAGCCTGAGCAACGGTCTTGCCCTTCTTCATCTCGCCCCAGAAGGAAGCCTCATAGAGGTAGTCGCCCTTGAAGGAAACGCTCTGGGAGTAGCCGTATACGGCCGCTGCGCCCGCACGGAGCAGAGCGTAGCCGGTGGTGCCCTGGCCGCCGCGCTTCATGCCTTCGCAGATAGCCATCCAAACGAAGCAGTTGCCGAGATTGCCGTTGACGTGGTTTTCAATGTAACGGCCGTCGATGAATGCTTCGCTGCCGCTCCTGACCGCCCAACCGTTGTTGTAGTCGGTGGAGGTGATGCCGCTGTTGGTGGTGAGACAGAGATAGGAAGAAGTGCCCTGCTGAACGCCGTGGGAGTCATAGATAACAACGCCCTTGTTGGTGTAGTTCTGAGCGATTGCGGGACCGGTCGCATTCGCGGTCTGGATAAGGGTGTAGGTGCCGCCGGTGGCACTTGCGATGGACTGAGCCTCGGTCTTGTACTGGTTGGTGAAGCTGGAGTCAACGCCGTAGTAGGGAGCTACGAGAAGAACGTTGGGGGAGTTGGGAGCCTTGCTGTCAACGGGCTTGCCGTTGGAGTAGTCCTCAACGATGATGCCCTCGGGCTGGGGAGCGGGATTCTCGATCCTGTTGATCTCATGCCTGAGGCGGTAGTTGTATGCATTGTACATGCCGTCAACGGTGAAGGAGAAGCCGTCCTTGCAGAAGTTGTCAAAGCTGTCTTTGTCAACTTCCTTGATGCCCAGCGCAGCTTCATAAACGGCAGAGATGACCTGCTGCTTTTTATCGCGGGCTGACAATGAAAGGAGTGCTTTTTCTTCGGCTGCGTCGAGCTGAGCCCATACGCGGTCGAGCTTGCTCATCTGCTTCGCTTCGTGGGTAACGGTGCGAACGCCCTCAGCGAGGGAGAGGACGGGGATCGCCGCGAATACCATGATGAGCACGAGAGCGGCTGCGAGGAGTTTGCGGATCTTCATAGTGTAGACCTCCATAAAATTATTTTTTTGCTCGGCATGTGCTTTTTGCTTGCTCGAATAATGCAATCACGAACCGAAAAGTTGCTTCGAACTCACTTGGCGGCACTGCCTGCAACTGTAGAATATCATTTTAATATACCATTGTCAACGAATTTTAGGGCGCATTAATAATATATTTTTAGTTTCGTAATATTCAAAAGCGGCAAAAATTATATGCGTATTTTGCAACATGCTAAATGAAAGAGAAAAAGAAGAAAATGTATTATCGAAAATATCTTTAAACGCTGAAATACTTTACAAAAAAGAAAAAAATAATCACAGAATCTTTAAAAAATGGAAAGGGCGCCGGTTGGCGCCCTTTAAGTCCTGTGCAAGCTCCTTTCGGAGCGGGTTTCTTAGCCCTCGATCACCTTGTAGATCCAGATCATGGAAGAGGTCTTGGAGGTGGTGTACTTGCCGGTGCTGTAGGAGAGGAAGAAGTAGCCGTCGGTATCGATCTGGTTGTCGAGGCCGTAGCTGGAGGTGTACTTCCAAGCAACGGAGGTATTGGAGGGATAGAGGTACTGAGCGGAGTCAAGACCCATGTACTTGCCGTTTGCAACGTTCTGGAAGCTGAAGCCGCTGGTGGAGTTGCCGCTTGCGGTCCAGGTGATCGCGTTTGCGTTCACGCCTGCGGGGATGCTCAGGGTGCCGTTGGAGTTCACGGTTACCTGAACGGGAGCAAGGTAACGGCCGCCCGAAACGGTGCTGTTGCCTACCGCATAGCCGGTGGTGCCGGAAACGGAGCCGTCGGCAACGATGATGTACTTGGAGCCGCTGGTGATGGTGTAAACGCGCTCATAGCTTACGCCGCCGGGGTTGGGAGCGTAGGTGGGAGCAACGGTGGGGTTGGGAGCGTAGGTGGGGGTGGGAGCGTAGGTGGGAGCAGCGGTGGGGGTGGAGCTGCCGCCGGAAACCTTGTAGATCCTGATCGCAGTTGCGCTCTTGGAGGTGGTGTACTTGCCGGAGCTGTAGTTAAGGTAGTAGTAACCGTCGGTATCGATCTGGTTGTCCAGAGCGTTGCCGGAGGTGAGCTTCCATGCAACGGAGGTGTTGGAGGGATAGAGGTACTGAGCGGAGTCAAGGCCCATGTACTTGCTGTTCGCAACGTTGCGGAAGGTGTAGCCGCTGGTGGAGTTGCCGGAAGCAACCCAGGTGATGGCATCAACGCCGGAGCTTACGGTTGCGCTGTAGCTGCTGACGGAGATGGAAACGGGGTTGAGGTAACGGCCGCCGGAAACGGTGCTGTTGCCTACCGCGTAGCCGGTGCTGCCGGAAACGGAGTTCTCGGCAACGAAGATGTACCTGCCGCCGTTCTCGATGGAGTAAACGCGCTCATAGTTGGTGCCGGGAGCGGAGGTGGGAGCGGAGGTGGGTGCAGAGGTGGGGTTGACGTAGTTCTGGGTGTACAGCGCGGTGATCACGGTGTTAGCGGTGATGTAGCTGTAGGACCTGTCCCAACCGGTGAAGGTGTAGCCGGGGCGGGTGGGGTTTGCGGGGGGAGTTGCATATCCGCCGTAGGCGACCTGCTGAGTCTTAAGAACGGTGCCGTCCCAATCCTTGAAGGTTACGGTGTAGGTGTTGGGAGCCGCGGTGGGAGTGGGGGTGGGGCTGACGGTGCCGGAAGCTACCTTGTAGATCCTGATCGCGGTTGCGTTCTTGGAGGTGGTGTACTTGCCGGAGCTGTAGTTAAGGTAGTAGTAGCCCTCGGTATCGATCTGGTTGTCCAGAGCGTTGGCGGAGGTGTACTTCCAAGCAACGGAGCTGTAGGAAGGATAGAGGTACTGAGCGGAGTCAAGGCCCATGTACTTGCTGTTGGAAACGTTGCGGAAGGTGTAGCCGTTGGTGGCGTTGCCTTCTGCGATCCAGGTGATGGCATCAACGCCGGAGCTTACGGTTGCGCTGTAGCTGCTGACGGAGATGGAAACGGGGTTGAGGTAACGGCCGCCGGAAACGGTGTTGCCGCCTACCGCGTAGCCGGTGCTGCCGGATATGGAGTTCTCGGCAACGAGGATGTACCTGCCGCCGTTATCGATGGAGTAAACGCGCTCATAGCTGGTGCCGGGAGCCGCGGTGGGAGTGGGGGTGGGGTTGCTGCCGGTAACGGTGATGGTGGCAGTGCGGTTGTAGGAGAGGCCGGTCGTGGTGTCGCGAACGGTCACGTAGAGGGTGGTGGTGCCTGCGGAAACGCCGCGAACATAGCCGCTGTTGTCAACGGTCGCGATGGCGGAGTTGTAGGTGTCCCAAGTTACGGTGTAGTTGGCATTGGAAGGGGTAACGGTGAGGGTCGCCTTCTTGCTCTGGCCAACGTTTACGCTAACGCTGCTGAGGGTAACGCTCTGAACGGAGGGAGCCACGTTGCCGCCGCCGATGAGCCTCCAGGTGGTGTTAACTGCCTGGTTGGAATCGGGGTTTGCGGGGAAGGGATCAACGGCGCTCATAACGATGGGGTAAGCGCGGTTGTTGCCGTAGGGATCGGGAACACCCACGGTGTTCTTCATAACGCGGATAGCGTCGCGAACGGTGGAGCCGTTCTTCATCTCGGTCCAGAAGACCTCTTCATATTCGTAGTCGCCGGTGAAGGAAACGTTCTGGGAGTAGCCGTAAACAACGTCTGCGCCCGCACGGAGAAGTGCGTAGCCGGTGGTGCCCTCACCGAAGCGCTTCATGCCCTGGCAGATAGCCATCCAAACGAGGCAGTGGCTGAGCTGAGCGTTGACGTGGTTCTCGATGTAACGACCGTCGATCCAAGCGTCGTAGCCGCTCCTGATCGCCCAACCGTTGTCATAGTCGGTGGAGGTGATGCCAACGGTGGTGGTGAGGCAGAGATAGGAAGAGTTGCCCTGCTGAACGCCGTGGGAGTCATAGATAACAACGCCCTTGTTGGTGTAGTTCGCAGCGATGTTGGGACCGGTTGCATTTTCGGTCTGAACGAGGGTGTAGGTGCCGCCGGTGGTGGCTGCGATGGAGCGGGCTTCCCTCGGATACTGATCGGTCATCGAGGGGTCGATGCCGTAATAAGGGCCTACGAGAAGAACGTTGGGAGAACTGGGATCCTTGGTGTCAACAGTTTTGCCGTTGGAGAAATCCTCAACGATGATGGGCTTGGGAGCGGGATTCTCGAGCCTGGTGATCTCATGCCTGAGGCGGTAGTTGTACGCATTGTGCATGCCGTCAACGGTGAAGGAGAAACCATCCTCAAAGAAGTTGTCAAAGCTGTCCTTATCAACTTCCTTGATGCTCAGAGCCGCTTCATAAACGGCGGAGATAATTTCCTGCTTTTTATCGCGGGAAGATGCTGAGAGAAGTGCTTTTTCTTCGGCTGCGTCGAGCTGTGCCCATACGCGGTCGAGCTTGCTCATCTGCTTTGCTTCATGGGTAACGGTGCGAGCGCCTTCTGCGAGAGAGAGGACGGGGATCGCCGCGAATACCATGATGAGCACGAGAGCGGCTGCGAGGAGTTTGCGGATCTTCATTCTTAGACCTCCAATAAAATAATTTTTTTTGCTCGATCGTGCGCCACGCGGCGCTTGAAGGAACGAGAGCCTCGTTTGCATCAAGCGAATCGTGCCGCCAATCTGCATGAATAGGATATCATTCCGTATATCGGCTTGTCAATCCATTTTGCGCAAACTTAATAATATAATTAGAATCTTGTAATACTCAAATGGCGCAATCAAATTATCCAGAATTGACAAAACGCGAAAAGAAAGAGAAAATAGCTATTGAATAAAAGAAAATAATTGACGACAGCGGTTGAGTTTAACGCTAAAACAGAACGAAATTTCTAAAACGGTTCAAAGGTTGTCTAAAATGGATAATCTGGCAAATATTCATAGTTGCACAATGTCTTTAACCTTTAATTTAGGTAAAAACGGGTTATTGTATATAAAATGATAATAATTGGCGCAACATATATGATATAGTATCCCGTTTTATGCCAAACTCGGTGATGGCAGAGGTGCGTTTTTGTAATGATATAAGGTTATTGCAATTTGCGGATAGCTTTCAAACTGCAATACTGCGAAAAATTAATATACCCGCCGCGGGTTTGCGGCGGGTATAGGGCTGCAAATATATGCTATTGTATAGGGGGCTTACGGATTCAGCCTGTCCGGGCTGCGGAAGAGGAACATCGCTTCCTTGATGGTGAGCCCGAGAAGGAGCATCGTGAGACGGTCAACGCCCAGGCCGAAGCCGCCGTGGGGCGGGCAGCCGTATTTGAAGAACTCGAGGTAGAACTTAACGTCCTCGCCAAGCCCCTTTTCGTCCGCCTGCTTTTTAAGCTGCTCGTAGCGGTGCTCGCGCTGTGCGCCGGTGGTGATCTCAACGCCGCGCCAGATAAGGTCGTAGCCAAGGGGATTGCCGTTCTCGCCGCGCATGTGGTAGAACGCGCGCTTGGCGGCGGGGTAGTCCACAACAAAGAGGAATTCGTGGCCGTATTTCTTCATGACCCATTCGCCGCTCAGCTTCTCAGCATCGGTCGTAAGATCGCTGCGGTCGCCGCCCTCGGGCTTGTAGCCGTATTCCTTTTCAAGCTCATCGTAAAGCTCGTTCAGAGTGATAACGGGGAAGGGCAGGGTCGGCACGATGACCTCGGTGCCGAATGCTTCTTTAATTTCTTCGCCAAACTTTTCCTTGACCACGCCGAGCGCATAGGCGAGCATGCCCGCCTCGATATCCATAACGTCGCGATAGGATTCGATATAGCTCATCTCAAGGTCGAAGCCGGTGAACTCGGTGGTGTGCTTGCTGGTGAAGGATTTTTCCGCGCGGAAAACGGGGCCGACCTCGAAGATGCGCTCGAAGCCCGAAGCCATCGCCATCTGCTTATAAAACTGCGGGCTCTGGGCGAGATATGCCTTGCGGTCGAAGTACTTGACCTCGAAAACGTCCGCACCGCTCTCGCTCGCCGCGCCGATCAGCTTGGGCGAATGGATCTCGATAAAGCCGTTGTCCATAAGATACTGCCTCATCGCATTCACGATGCAGCTCTGCACCTTGAAGAGAAGCTGATTCTCGTCGGTGCGAAGATCCACCCAGCGGTAGTTGAGCCTCTGATCGATGAACGAGCGCTCCACGGCCTGCTTTTTCTTGGTGGCGGGGATCTCCTTGCGCACGATGGGCAGGGCTTCCGCCACGGATTCGACCTTGATCTCGGTGGGAAGCATCTCGATGCCGCCCATCTTGACGTATTCGTTTTCCATCACGGGGCCGATGCAGGTGATGACCGAATCGGGCGTGATCTTGCTGAGCTCATCGAGCATATCGGGGCATTTTTCCTTCTCAACTGTGATCTGGAGCTTGCCGGTGATATCCTTGATAACGATGAAAGCCATGCTCTTGCCGTCGCGGAAATTCTCCACGAAGCCGGAGACCTTTGCCTCATTGCCGATCATCGAGCGGATATCCTTAATCATTGTTCTGTGCATGCTGCTACCTCTTTTGATTATTCTTTTTAGTATTTTTATTATTTTGTTTTGAAAACTATCTCTTCGGATGCCTTGTATATGGCGTATGCGGGAACGAAGCCGCGAACGCAGGAAACGGGGTAAACCGTGCTTGCCCTGCCGATCACGGAGCCGGGGTTTAAAACGGTGTTGCAGCCGATCTCGACCTGATCGCCGAGCATCGCGCCGAACTTTCTGCGCCCGGTGTCGATCTGCACCTCGCCCGATTTGACCGCAACGGGGCTGCGGTCGCTCTTAACGTTGCTGGTGATGGAGCCGGCGCCCATGTGCGCCTTGTAGCCGAGGATGGAGTCGCCGACATAGTTATAATGCGGGGTCTGAACGCCGTCGAAAAGGATAACGTTTTTCAGCTCCACGGAGTTGCCCACAACGCAGTTTTGCCCAACGAGCGCATTGCCGCGGATGAAGGCGCAGTGCCGAACCTCGGTGCCGTGATCGATGATGCAGGGGCCGCTTATCCATGCGGTGGGATAGACCTTTGCATCCTTGGCGATCCAAACGTCCTCCTTGGGATGGTCGAACTCATCCTCGGGAAGCGAAGCGCCTATTTTAAGTATAGCCTCGCCGATATGATCGAGCGCTTCCCATGGGTATTTTATTCCCTCAAAGAGGAAGGCTGCGCGGGTCTTGGATATATCGAAAAGATTTTTTATTTCAATATCACTATGCAAAAGCTTTGAAATATCCATAATAGCAGTTTCCTTTCGTTTTTATGGCGTTTATGGCGCTCAGCCCGTTATCAGACCCTCGGCTCGCATCGCATCGATGATGTGATCCACGGCCTTGGCGCAGGCTTCGTTGGTGGGAGCTTCGGCCATAACGCGAACCACGGGCTCGGTGCCGCTCTTTCGAAGCAGGATGCGGCCGTTGCCCTCGAGCAACTCCTCGGCCTCGCGCTCGGCCCTTTTAACAGCCTCGTTGTTGACGGCGGCATCCTTATCCGCAACGCGAACGTTCTTGAGAAGCTGAGGGTAGATGGTAACGGGGGAGGCGAGCTCCGAGAGGGGCTGCTTGTTTGCAAGCATGGCCTGCATCAGCTTTATAGCGGTCAAAAGGCCGTCGCCCGTTGCGGAGTACTTGGTGAAGATGATATGGCCGGACTGCTCGCCGCCGATAAGATAGCCGTTTTGGCGCATGCACTCGTAAACGTACTTGTCGCCAACGTCGGTCTTGGCATACTTGATGCCGATGCGGTCGAAGGCCTTATACAGGCCGAAGTTGGACATAACGGTGGTAACGACCGTGTCCTGAGCGAGCTTTTCGCGATCCTTCATGTATTTGCCGTATATATAGAGGATAAGATCGCCGTCGATGATGCGGCCGGTCTCATCCACAGCGATGCAGCGATCCGCATCGCCGTCGAAGGCAAAACCCACGTCGAGCTTGTTTTCCAAAACGAGCTGGCGCAGCGCCTCGATATGCGTGGAGCCGCAGCCGTCGTTGATGTTCATGCCGTTTGGCGCGTTGCCGATAACCATAACGTCCGCACCGAGGGTCTCGAAGATGTTTTTAGCCATCTGCCAGGTGCTGCCGTTTGCGCAGTCAAGACCAACGCGCTTGTCCTTGTAGGAATGCGTGGCAAGGCTGATGAGATAGCCCATGTAGCGGTTTCTGCCGGATGAGAAATCGACCACCTTGCCGATGGAATCGTTGCGGGCAAGCGGCGCCTCGCCGAGCTCACCGTCGAGATAACGCTCGATCTCGTTGATAACGTAGGGCTCCATCTTTTCGCCGCTCCCGTTCAAAAGCTTGATGCCGTTGTCGTGATAGGCGTTGTGGCTGGCGCTGATCATGATGCCGCAGTCGAAATCATCGGTGCGGGTGATGTAGGAAACGCTCGGGGTGGTGGTAACGTGCATCAGATACACGTCCGCGCCGCTCGCGGTTAGACCCGCAGTCAGCGCGCATTCAAACATGTAGCTCGAGCGGCGGGTATCCTTGCCGATGACCACGCTTGCCTTGTGCTCCTTTCCGTAATAGTAGCCGAGGAAGCGGCCGATCTTGAATGCGTGATCGACCGTCAGCTTATCGTTTGCATCACCGCGAAAGCCGTCGGTTCCGAAGTATTTGGACATGATCATTTCCTCCTGTTTGTTTGATCCTTCTGTTTCCGTTACTGTTTATTTAAGTAAGTCCCGCTCATTCGGCGGCGAGCCGCATGGAGCGGGAGCATGCTCACAAGAGATATTTTTTCCGCTCCTCATCGGGAACGAGACCGCCGCCCGTTGCCCAAAGGATATGGGTGGAGAGGGCGAAGCGTGCTGAGATATCGGCGGAGAGCTTTCCGAATTTATTGGCCTTTACAAGCTCCGAAAGACCGTGCAGCGCACCTGCCGAGGAGGGCTCGATGAAAAGCTGCTCCGAATCGTAAACGAGCCGCACAAGCGGCGCAAGGCGTTCGTCGGCAAATGTGATCTCGCCGTCTATGAGCCTGCCGACCGTATCGAAAACGAGCTTGGAGGCGGTGCCTACGGCAAGCCCGTCCGCATCGGTTTTTCCGCTCAAGCCGTATTTTGAGATATGCTCGCATTCGCCGCTGATAAGCGCGGTCAGCATGCAGGGTGCGTTCACGGGCTCGATGAAGAAGCAATGCGCGTTATCCCCGAAGATGAGCTTGAGGCCGAAGGTTATGCCGCCCGGCGCTCCGCCAACTCCGCAAGGCAGGTACACGAATAGAGGATGCTCTTCATCAACGGTTATTCCGCGCTCGTCAAGCTGCCTTTTGAGCCTGAGCGCAGCAACGGCATAGCCCATGAAGAGGGCGAGCGAGTTTTCGTCGTCCACAAAATAGCTTTTTTCGTCCGCATCCGAAAGCGCGCGGCCTCTGTTTACGGCCTCGGTATAGTCGCCGTCATATTCGATAACGGTCACGCCGTGGCTGCGAAGAAGCGCCTTTTTCCATTCCTTGGCATCTGCGCTCATGTGGACGACGGTTTTAAAACCGATGGCGGATGCGGAGATGCCGATGCTGAGGCCGAGGTTGCCGGTGGAGCCGACCTGCACGGTGTAATTCGAGAAGAAATCGCGGTGCTCGGCAAGCCTTGAATAGTCGTCCGCCTCGGAAATGAGCCCATGCTCGAGCGCAAGCTTTTCGGTGTGAAAA
>Ga0256404_1007303_pt1 | contig 17588 bp, 18 predicted proteins | sample RumenRJG_01DNA_FD_185990 | JGI IMG/M metagenome (GOLD analysis project Ga0256404, IMG submission 185990) | Bovine rumen microbial communities from Lethbridge, Alberta, Canada - RJG_01 | ecosystem: Host-associated > Mammals > Digestive system > Stomach > Rumen | place: Canada: Alberta | collected...
ACGGGCGTGCGCCTTGTCAGCGTTGATTTTGACAGCTCGGGCAGCGAGGTCAACATCTACAACCGCGCCGAAATGCTGCTGACACCGATGATAATAAATAACAAAAAGGGAGAAAAAATATGACGACCGTTAAGGATATTTTTGATCACATAAACAAGATAGCACCATACAATTTGCAGGAAAGCTACGATAACAGCGGACTTTGCGTGGGCAGCGGAAAAATGCGTGTCACTAAGGCACTTGTTGCCCTTGATGTGACAAAGGACATAATAGACGAGGCGCAGCAAAAGGGCGCGCAGCTTATCATCACGCACCACCCTGTTATTTTCCGTGCGCTTAAAGCGATCGACCCCGAGACCGTTGTGGGAATGCTGCTTTCGTGCGGTATAGCATCTGTCAGCGCGCACACGAATTTTGACAGCTCGCTGATGAATGATATTCTGTGCAGGCGGCTCGATCTGCACCCAAGTGAGCCTCTCACCGAGGAACACGGCGTGCCTATGGGCTGTGTGTGCGAGCTTGAAAACGCGGTAAGTGCTGATGACCTTGCGCGTCATATCAAGGAAAAGCTTGGCAACACGGTCGTTCGGTACAATGACCCTGACAAGACCTCGCGGTACAAGGGCGGAATGATAACAAAAGCCGCGGTGTGCTCGGGCAGCGGCGCAGGCTTGTGGCGCGATGCGCTTGCAAAGGGCTGCGGCGCGCTGATAACGGGCGATGTCAAGCACGATGTTTTTATTGATGCGCAAAATGAGGGCTTTTGTGTTATTGATGCAGGGCATTTCCACACGGAGAATATCTTCTGCGAGTATATGAGAGCCGAGCTTTCCGAGCAGTTCAAGGACGTTAAATTCGAGACGGCGGAAAGCAACGCTGACGTAGTATCATACTGTGTATGATGATCCCGAAAGGACAGATATATGGCATTAGACGGAATATATTTAAGCTTGCTGAAAAAAGAATTTGAAACGCTTATCGGTGCGCGTGTGGACAAGATACACCAGCCCTCGCGCGAGGAACTGCTGATAGGTCTGCGCACGCGCGAGGGAGGCAAAAAACTGCTTATCAACGCGGGCTCGGGCTCGGCGCGCATACACCTCACAACGCAGGAGATAGAAAACCCGAAAACTCCGCCGATGCTGTGTATGCTCCTGCGCAAGCACTTGTCATCGGGCAGACTTATCGACATTCGCCAGGACGGCTTTGAGCGAATACTTTTTCTTGATTTTGAGTCCACCGACGAGCTGGGCGACAGAGCCAGTCTGACACTTGTTGTGGAGATAATGGGCAGATGCTCAAACGTGATACTTGTCAGCGGCGAGGGAAGGATAATAGACAGCATACACCGCGTAAACCCCGACGGCAGCGCGCGTCCTGTCCTGCCGGGAATGAAGTATGAAGCCCCACCGCGCGAGCAGAGGCTGAACATTTTTGCTGCGCCGCGTGAGGAGCTTGAGCAGAAACTCAGGGAGTTTCCAAAGGCAGAGCTGAGCAAAACGCTTTTGAAGGTCTGCGAGGGAATATCCCCTATCTTTGCGCGTGAGTGTGCAGATATTGCGCTGCACGGCGGCGATGCACCTATCGAGGATATGAAAAGTGATGATTTTGACCGCCTTGCGTGCTATATCAAAAGCATAGGCGAGCAGATAAAAAACGGCGAGAACCATTATACTCTCGTCAGGACAAAGGAAGGCGCGTTCAAGGATTTCTGCTTCTGCGATGTAACGCAGTATGGCTCGCTTATGGATACCAAAAGCTTTGGCTCGCCAAGCGAGCTGCTCGATCATTTCTACCTGCACAGGGATATGTTCGCGCGCGCAAAGCAAAAAGCATCGGATCTTTTCAAGCTGGTGAGCAATCTCACCGAGCGTACAAGGCGGCGTGTTGAAAATCAGAAAGCAGAGCTGCTCGACTGCGCAGACCGCGATAAATACCGCATTTACGGAGATCTGATAATGGCGAATATAGGCGAGCTTATCAAGGGTATGAGCTGGTGCAGTGTGACTAATTACTACGATGAAGAGCTTTCACAGATGCAGATACCGCTTGATAAAAAACTCTCGCCGCAGGAGAACGCGCAGAAATATTACAGCCTTTACCGCAAGCTCGACACCGCCGAGGGTAAGCTGAAAAAGCTGATAGTGCAGGGCGAGGAGGAGCTTGTATACCTCGACAGCGTTTATGAATCGCTCACACGCGCGCAGACCGAAAGCGAGCTTACAGAGCTGCGCCAGGAGCTTGCAGACGAGGGATATATACGCTTGCAGGGCACGAAAAACAAGCCCCCGAAGGCACTTCCGCCGATGCGGTTCAAAAGTGAGGGATTCGTTATCCGCGTGGGAAGAAACAACCGCCAGAATGACAGGCTCACCTGTAAGGAGTCGGAGAAAACGGATCTGTGGCTTCACACCAAGGACATCACGGGCAGCCACGTTATCATCAGCGCGGAGGGAAAAGAGATACCCGGATCGGTCATCTACACAGCCGCACGGCTCGCGGCATATTTCTCAAAGGGCAAGGATTCATCGCAGGTCGCGGTGGACTACACCCCCGTAAGATATGTCAAAAAACCAAATGGCGCTAAACCCGGTATGGTCATCTTCACAAACAATAAAACTATGTACGTTGCGCCGCTGTCGTCCGAGGAGGTCGATGAACTGAAAAGCCCGCTTTGAAAAACTGTTGAAAGATTTTATAAAAAACGCTTGAAAGCGGCAATCCGATTTGTTCAATTAGATATATACCGCAAAGGGCAAATACTATTGACTTTTAGACGAAAAAGCGGTATAATTGATATTGCCAGAAATCATAATAATGGAGGTTTTTCAAATGGGAAGAGTTTACAACTTTAGTGCAGGTCCTGCTGTACTTCCTGAGGAAGTGCTCAAAGAGGCTGCAGAGGAGATGCTCGATTACAAGGGCACAGGCATGAGCGTTATGGAGATGTCTCACCGTTCAAAGGCTTATGATAATATCATCAAAGAGGCTGAACAGGATCTTCGCGACCTTATGAACATACCTGACAACTACAAGGTCATCTTCAGACAGGGCGGCGCAAGCCTGCAGTTTGCTGAGGTACCAATGAACCTGATGTACAACGGCAAGGCTGCTTACATCATCACAGGTCAGTGGGCTAAAAAGGCTGCTGCTGAGGCTGAAAAGTTCGGTGAGGTAGTAAGAGTTGCATCGTCTGCTGACAAGACCTTCTCTTATATCCCTGACTGCTCCGATCTTGATATTCCCGATGATGCTGACTATGTTTACATCTGCGAGAATAACACTATCTACGGCACAAAGTATAAGACTCTGCCTAACACAAAGGGCAAGACTCTCGTAGCAGACGTATCGAGCTGCTTCTTGAGCGAGCCTATAGATGTTACAAAGTACGGCGTTGTATACGGCGGCGTTCAGAAGAACATTGGTCCTGCAGGCGTTCAGATCGTTATCGTTCGTGAGGATCTGCTCAAGGACGAGCCTGCTGTTAAGTGCACACCTACTATGATGAACTGGAAGATCCAGGCTGACAACGATTCACTTTACAACACACCTCCTTGCTACGGCATCTACATCTGCGGCAAGGTATTCAAGTGGATCAAGAAGATGGGCGGCCTTGAGGGCATGAAGGCTCACAACGAGAAGAAGGCTAAGATCCTTTATGATTTCCTTGATTCTTCAAAGATGTTCAAGGGCACAGTAAGACCTCAGGACAGATCTCTTATGAACGTTCCTTTCGTAACAGGCGATGAGGAGCTTGATAAGAAGTTCGTTGCAGAGGCTAAGGCTGCAGGTTTTGAGAACCTCAAGGGTCACAGAACAGTTGGCGGCATGAGAGCTTCCATCTACAACGCAATGCCTATCGAGGGCGTTGAGAAGCTTGTAGAGTTCATGAAGAAGTTCGAGGCTGAAAACACCAAGTAATAGAAACTTTACGCATACGGGGCGAGTTTTGTCGTCCCGTGTGCTAACTTTTTAATAAAACTATTTTGGAAAGAGGTAAGGAAAAATGGTAAACGTACTGACACTCAATAAGATCGCCGCTGTCGGCACAAGCAGACTCGGCGCAGACTACAACGTAACTGATAACTGCGATGCTCCTGAGGCAATAATGGTGCGCTCTGCAAAGATGCACGATATGCAGTTCAAGGATAACCTGCTCGCTATCGCTCGTGCAGGCGCAGGCACAAACAATATCCCTGTTGACAAGTGCGCTGAGGAAGGCATCGTTGTTTTCAACACACCGGGTGCTAACGCTAACGCTGTTAAGGAGCTTGCAGTCTGCGGACTTCTGCTCGCTTCAAGAAAGATCCCCGAGGCTATCGAGTGGGCTAAGACTCTCAAGGGTCAGGGCGACGAGGTAGGCAAGCTTGTTGAGAAAGGCAAGTCCAACTTCGCAGGAAACGAGATCGCAGGAAAGACACTTGGTCTTATCGGTCTTGGCGCTATCGGCGGAAAGCTCGCTAACATCGCTATCTCACTTGGTATGGATGTTATCGGCTATGACCCGTTCCTCTCTGTCGGCGCGGCTCTCAACCTCAAGCCACAGGTAAAGGTCACAAACAATATCGCTGATATTTACGCAAACAGCGATTTCATCTCACTGCACCTGCCATACAATGCAGATACAAAGGATACTATCAATAAGGATACTATCGCACAGTGCAAGGACGGCGTAAGGATCCTCAACTTCGCAAGAGGCGAGCTGGTAAACGGCGAGGCTATCGTTGAGGCTCTTGCAAGCGGCAAGGTCGCAAGATACGTTGTTGACTTCCCATCTGACGCAGTTCTGTGCGTTGACAATGTTGTTGCTATCCCTCACCTGGGCGCTTCTACCGAGGAGAGCGAGGACAACTGCGCAGTTATGGCTGCTGACGAGCTGAAGGATTACATCGAGAACGGTACTATCAAGAACTCGGTGAACTTCCCTAACGCTGAGCTTGCAAAGACAGGCGACACACTCGTTTGCGTTCTGCATAAGAACGTACCTGCTCTTATCACACAGATCACAGGTGCTGTTGCTGACAAGGGTGCTAATATCGAGAATATGGTAAACAAGTCCAAGAAAGACTGGGCTTACACAATGCTCGATGTTAAGGGCGAGGCTGATATCGAAGCTATCAAGGCTATCGACGGCGTTGTAAGAGTAAGAGCTCTTTGATCTGAAAAACAAAATTCCAAACCGATCTCTGCTGAATGCAGGGGTCGGTTTTTTATGCTATAAATCAGAATTTGTTTTAACACTATGTAATAGTGTGTGCCCGAAGGGGCTTGGGGGCGACCGGAAAGCCCCCAAAACAAGAACTCAACAAAAGTTGTTCAAGCCGCCTTTTTGCAGGCGGCTTGAGGCAGCCCTGGAGAACACAGGGTAAGGGAAAGCCCTCTCTTTCAGGGCTTTCCCTCTTTCAAACAGTCCACCGGACTGTTTGAAATTCACCCTTTTCCGAGCGCCTTGCGAGGAGATTTCGCTGTCTGCGGACAGCGACGAGGGCTCTGCCCTCGACCCGCCAGCCTTTTTTACGAGAAAAGGCTGGACCGAAAAACCTGTCTTGTCCTTGGCAGGTCTTTCAAGATTGCATAGACCTACAAATACTGATTTATCTTTTGAATAGGACAAATCTATTAGCGCATATACTCTACCAAAACCGATTGGGAGGAAATCACTATGAACGAACGACACAATGCAATACTTGAAGACCGCCGCAAGCTGATGCTGACAGGCGTGACAGATGTTGAAAGCTTTGACGAAAAGCAGGTCGGGCTTTACACACAGCTCGGTGAGCTTACCATACGCGGAAAAGACCTGCACGTCAGCGAGATGTCGCTGGAAAGCGGAGAGCTTTCGGTCGAGGGGGAGATACAGGCTCTTATCTACGGCGATAAGGACAGGACTAAAAAGCTCGGCTTTATCGGCAAGCTGTTTCGGTAAGGGGGAGCGAAAGTGAGGGAAATGTCTTTTACGCTTGAGGCGGAAACGCAGATATATCTGCTTTCTATCCTGCTCGGAGTCGGCATAAGCATTGTATATGACTTTTTCAGGGCGGTGAGAGCGCTTTTCAGGCACAAGGGCTGGCTGGTTGCCGCCGAGGATATCGTCTTTTCAGCACTTGCGGGCTTTGCGGTGTTCACCTTTGCAACGCAGCTGACGGGCAAGCTTCGCGTGTTCACCTTGTTTGGAATGGCGGCGGGGTTTGTACTGTGGCATTTCAGCGCGGGAAATCTTATAATTTTTGTTTTCCGCAAAGCTGTCGGGTGGCTCAAACGGCGGTTTATCAAGCCTTTGGGCTCGATTATCCATAAAATTGGACAAAAAATGCGCCCGCGGTTTGTGAAAAATCACGTTTATTTGAATAAAAATAAAAAAATTAGCCAAAAGCCCTTGAAAGTTGACTTTTAAGTGTTGTATAATATATAGGAATAGGTTTGTGTGAAAACCAAGGAGGAGCAAAAAATGACAACAAAAGATATAGAGATAGAAAAAAATGCAGAGCAGACAGATGCTCAGAATGAACAGACAGAGCAGCAGGAGCCTGAGGAGCTTGCCCCGAAAAAGAAGAGAAAGCTCGCAAGAAGGCTGTTTGTGATAATCGCGGTTTGCTTCAGCGTGTATATGGGTATCACGATAATCTACGATAAAGCCGAGATAGCAAGGCTGAGATCGGAAACATCGGAGATATCAAAGCAGATAGACGAGGAAAAGGCGCAGAATGACGAGTACTCCAGAATGCTCGATTCGGGCGAGAAGGAATATATGAAGAAGATCGCTATCGACAAGCTGGGCTATGCGTATCCCGAGGAAAGAAGATTTTACATAGTAAATCAGAATAAATGACCGTGAAAACGGCTCACTTATATATTTTCATTTTTTTAGAATGGGGAAAGTAAATACGATGCAGTTAGAAGTTGGAAACATCTACGAGGGCAAGGTCACAGGCATTACTAAGTTCGGAGCATTTGTCGAGCTTGACAAGAACACTACGGGAATGGTGCATATTTCCGAGATCGCCAATACGTTTGTCAGCGAGATAAAGGACCACATCAGCGAAGGGCAGACTGTCAAGGTAAAGGTGTTAAGTCTTGGCGATGACGGCAAGATATCGCTGTCGATAAAGAAGGCTCTGCCGCAGCAGGAAAGACCGAACAAGTTCAGGCAGGGCGGTGCAAAGCAGGCAGGTCAGGGACAAAACAGAGCGCCGAAAAAGCAGTTTGATGCAAAGCCTGTCGATTTTACCAAGAACCCTCCGCCTGTCTACGAAAGCGCAAATTCGGGAAATGCGGATTTTGAGGATATGCTTTCAAGGTTCAAGGCAAGCAGCGAGGAAAGGTTTTCCGATCTGAAAAAGACTATGGATAATAAAAGACGCTCACCGTCAAGACGCAAGTAAGGTCTTTTCGGGGCGCAGCAGGATAGGAACTAAACATAAGGCGGACGGCGGCGCTTGGTCGGGGTTCGCCTTTTTTGCAGGAGAGAAAAAATGAAGAACTTCAAAAGAACATTCGCGTTTATATTTTTTATGCTCGCAGGGATAGTCCTCGGCGCGTTCCTCGCATACATCTGCGACGGCAAGAGCTATGTAGGCTGGCTCGCGTGGGGGAAGAATATCGGTGTTGAGAACGTTTCGGTAGACCTGTATGTGATAAAGCTCTCCTTCGGGCTTATGATAAGGGCAACGATATCGCAGATATTCACTATTGCAGCGGCTTTGATAGTCTTTTCAAAGACCTGTAAAAATCTCTGACAGACAGGAGAGGGGCATAATGAAAAACAAAGCGCTGGCGCTTGTGATGTGCCTTTGCATATTTGTCAGCCTTGCCGCCTGCGGCAGACCCGATATTATCGGCGACAACCTCGTTATGCAGGCAAGAGAGGACTACGAAAAGCTCGATTCGGCGCAGGTGGAGATGACCAATACCGAAACGGGCAAGGTCGAGCAGATCTTCACGTTCAAGTATTCGTCGGACGGCGTGCTGACCTATAAGGACTGGAAGCTTATCGACGGCGAGGAAAATGTCGAGTTCAATGACGGCGAGACGAATGTTTATCTCAGGGACGGCAAGTATTATCAGTACAACAAGGGCGATGAAAAGTTCGTAAAATACACCCGTACAAGAATGCACAAAAAAACGCAGGATAATATGCTGACCTATATCCCCTCGGCGATAACCGATGCAAGAATGCAGCACGTTGACAACACCGACGAGGTAACGCACGTTTACGATGTCGGCAAGATAAATCCCGCTGTACCGCAGGGCGCACAGGCAACAGGCTTTGCGGTGAAGTATGTGTTCAGAAAAAGCGGCGAGCTTATAAGCTTTACCGAGACTACCATCTACGAGCTTGACGGCAAGGAAACGAGAATTGCATACAAGACGGAGATAAAGCAGAAAAACAGCGTCGGCGAGATAGAAAACATCATCGGGCAGGAAGAGTAAAAATGTATTGTAACGGGATCATCATAAGGCGGGAGTCTGACGAAAGGTACAGAGGTATCGACAGCTGCGATTCACGCGGCGAGAACTGGTACCTGTATGACGACCCCGAGCTTGAGGCTTTCTATGAAGAAAATATCGAGCGCACCTATTACGATATGGGCATTGAAAACTGGGTATGCGTGTGTACGGATATGGAGTATATCCGAAAGTATATAAAAAAGTCGCAGGAGCTTGGGATAAAATATCGTTTGCTGCTTTGCGAGACCAATATACCGCAGCCGCAGTTTGAGCCGCCAAAGTGCGAGCGTATTTTTCTTGGGTTTGATCATGCCTACACGGGCGGTGATTACTATTCGTCAGTGTATAACGAAGTCCCTTACGTCTTTTCGCAGTTCAAGGTCAACGAGAACGAGCTGCTCGGGACTTACGAGGAAATGACTGCATACCTCGCCGCAAGGCAGGAGTTTGTAAGCACTCACCCGCCCTACACCCTTGAGGGCGGCGACTTTGCCGTGTACAGACTGTGGGAACTTAAAGATCTGATCTGAAAGCCGTACAGACAGCGCGCTGTATGGCTGTTGTTTTAAAGGAGGTAAAAAAATGAAAGTGCAGATCCTGAACGGACAGAGCATACCAAACATTCCCTGGCAGGATAAGCCGCAGGGCTGCAGCGATATCGTGTGGAGATATTCTCACAACCCGATAATAGCTCGCGATGCCGTAAAGTGCGCAAATTCCGTGTTCAACTCGGCAGTAGTGCCTTTCGGCAAAGGCTTTGCGGGAGTTTTCAGGATAGACGACAAGCGCCGCGCGATGCAGCTGCACGCAGGCTTTTCAGATGACGGCATCAACTGGAAAATTAACGAGGAGCGCATCGAATTTGTGCAGGCAGACCCCGCCTCCGAGGAGGTCAACAAGTGGCTGTACGGCTACGACCCGCGCGTTGTGTTTATTGAGGACAGATACTACGTTACCTGGTGCAATGCCCTTGACGGACACCCGACTATCGGTGTGGGCTATACGTTTGATTTCAAGACGTTCTATCAGTGCGAAAATGCCTTTTTGCCGTTCAACCGAAACGGTGTGCTTTTCCCGCGTAAGATAGGCGGCAGGTTCGCTATGCTCTCACGCCCGTCAGATGACGGCCATACGCCGTTTGGCGACATCTACATCTCCCACTCCCCCGATATGAAATACTGGGGCGAGCACAGGCACGTTATGTCCCCGTTTATGCCGTGGGAGTCCACAAAGATAGGCGCAGGTCCTATCCCTATCGAAACGAGCGAGGGCTGGCTGTGCTTTTATCACGGAGTGCTGCAATCGTGCAACGGTTTTGTTTACAGCTTTTCCGCCTGCATACTTGACACAGACGAGCCGTGGAAGGTCAAGTACAGATGCTCACAGTACCTGCTCAATCCGCGCGAAGTTTACGAGTGTGTCGGAGATGTGCCGAATGTGACCTTCCCGTGCGCCGCACTGTGCGATGCAGATACGGGCAGAGTCGCAATATACTACGGCTGCGCCGATACTGTCGTGGGACTTGCATTTACGACCGTTGATGACGTGGTGGAGTATGTCAAGGCAAATTCATCAGTCTAAAATATCGACGACAGGTCGGGAAACTGCGTATCATAAAGCAGCTGCGCCCAATCGCTGATACTTTTCAGCTCCGCAAGAAAATCATCACTGCCCGCCTCGTACAGCGCGGGCAGTTTTTTTACCGCGCGCGACATATCCGCCATAGTCGGTTCTGCGGTGATGTAGGTCATCGCAAGGTAATAATCCTCCCAGTAGTCCTCAAGCTCTGCGAGGGCTTTTTTTACATCGCCGCCGTGCAGATACGCCTGCTCGGTGCGCTGCACAAGCCCTTTGAGCTGCTCGTTGCCGCGGCTTATCGCATACACGGAAAACACCGAGATAAGCGCTATCGCCGCTATCATAGCGATGCTTGCATAAAGCCTTTTCATGCGCTTTTGCCCCCTTTCGCATCATCAAACGGCACTATCGCCGTGCTGCCGTCCTCGGTGCAGGTCATAAGAAAAATATCCCTGACCTGCCTGCCCTGCGCTTTCAGGATGCTGTCAAGCCACGCGCGGTCAAAGCCGAGACTGTGCAGCGGCTCGGCAAGCACCTTTCCGCTGTCGATGATAAGCTTGGGCGGGTCGGCATCCTCTCCGCTGATGTTCATATCGCCGCAGGTGACGTTCTGATACCGAAGGCGCTGGTAGACGCTTATCTTGCCCGTTGTTTCGACTACCGCAAGCTGTACCTGCGAGATGTCAAAAACCTGCTGACTGCGCAGGCTCTGCATAAGATCATCGACCGAAAAACGCAGATCCTTCATCACCTTCTGGTCTATCCTTCCGCCCGAGATTATTATCTTCGCCGAACCGCAGATAGCCTTGCGCAAAGGACGGAATTTCAGCGAAAGGTGCGATAGTATCACATCAAGGCTTACCAGCGTAAGTATCGGCACGATGCCCATTATCATCGGTATGCTCACGTTTTCAACAGGCAGCGTCGCGATGTTTGACAAAAGCACCGTCACCACAAGTTCACTGGGCTGAAGCTCGCCAAGCTGGCGCTTGCCCATAAGACGTATCGAGAATACTATCACCGCGTAAAGTATTATCGCCCTGAAAAAAACAATAAACATTTGCCCGCCTCCGAATAGTTTTGAAAACAGTATTGACCGTCGTGCGATAAACTATTCACAAGCGCGTAAATGCGCCGTTTGTGATAGTTTGGTGAAATATAGCGGCGGCATATTGTTCAAATGTACAAAAAACAGGTCAAGCAGTATTTAAAATTGCGTAAAATTTATGAAATCACGATTTCTTTATTGACATTGAATTGAGTATAATATATAATTAGACTGTGCAAATATCTATATATTTTTTTATTGTCAGAACAATTTTTTGATGGAGGAAGAGAGAATGAATACTATCAAATTTTGTCTCAAATGCGGTCATCCAGTAGGACCCGAAGACAAGTTCTGCCTGGGGTGTGGTGCAAACATCGCTGAGATGCAGGCGCAGCAGGGCGCAGGCTCAGCCGCTAATCAGCCGGCTCAGAACACTGTGAATACCCAGAATACACAGAACACAGTAAACACACAGAACACACAGAATACCTTCCAGCAGCCACAGCAGCCGCAGGGATTCCAGCAGCCGCAGGGTCAGCCGGGCGCTGCATTCCAGCCGCAGCAGAACAACTTCTATGCTGCACAGCCGCAGGCAGGCTTCGGCGCACCGGGCGCAGCTGTTAAGAAGGGCGACAGCTGGTTTGCAAAGAACCTCAAGCTGATAATCATTATCGCAGCAGCACTCGTGCTTTGCATCGTAGGTTTCTTTGTTATCAAGCATATTTTCTTCAGATTCCAGAAGATCGACGCAAAAGATCTTATCAAGGTAGAGTTCAAGGGCATTGAGTCCGCAGGCGTTGCAACTGCAAAGCTCAATAAGTACCCTGACAGCGTTTATGCTGCTGACGGCCTTACCAGCGCACTTGACGATTACGGTCTTGGCAATCTCGGCGACGATGATGATGACGATGACGACAAGAACGCAGTTTCACCTTATTTTGAAGTAGGCAAAAAGCTTGAAAACGCTTTCTCAAAGGCAGGCGACGCAAAGGAAGCACGCAAGATGCGTGATGCACTCCTGAGCGAGAACGCAGGTCTGAAGATACTTATCAACGGCGAAGAGGGCAACGCAAAGGGTCTCAAGAACGGCGATAAGGTAACCATCAAGCTCGAATTCAACGAGTCTTACCTCAAGGATAACAACATCAAGATCGAGAACGCTGAGTACGAGGTAGAGGCTGAAGGCCTCAAGACAGGTACAAAGGTTGATCTGTTCAAGGATGTTGATGTTAAGTTCACAGGCAACGACGGTTCAGGCTATGCACAGCTCGATACCGAAAACGCACAGCCATTCGTAAGATACACATTCAAGGATACATCCAGCAACAGAAGGCTCAAGAACGGCGACAAGATGATCGTTGTTGCAAGACTCAGAGGCGCAACACTTGTTGATGAATCTGACCCGACAGGCGCTGCATTCCTTGAGTATGACGGCAACTACTACACTGCTGATAAGATCACCGAGGAAAAGGAATTCACCGTATCGGGTCTGAAGGAAATGACCAAGGTGGATATCTTCGAGGGCATCAAGATCGAGTACAGATACGCAACACCTTACCTGCGTGCATACAAGGTAAATACCGATAACTGCCCTGATATCGTTAAGAACGGCGTTAGATTCTACATCGAAACAACAGATATTCTCAAGATCGGCGATAAGATCACGGTAAAGGCTTATCCTAAGAACTCCTTCACAGAGGCAGGCAATGTTCCTGACGGCACACCTGATGAGGACGGCTACTATGTAAAGGAGATCGAGGTCGGCGAGGATGCTCCTGCATATCTCACAAAGGAGACAGCTCCTGCAAACAGCGCTAAGTTCAACGCATTCTTTGAGGCTGCTACAAAGGATATCACTACCAAGGGTACTGACAGAACTTACATCAGCGGCTTCAGCGCAGGCGGAAAGATCACCGCTATGGCATTCAAGGAGACCAAGACCTACCTTATGGAGAACAACGAGGCGTCTACATCTTCTACAAAGGCTTATATCGCAAAGACATATACCGTTACCGTTACGACAGATAAGGGTACAAAGACTGCTTATGGTCTTATCCAGCTGAGAAACCCGATCATTGAGGGCGGCGAGGCTAAGGTAGATATGAGCGATGATGACAAGCCAAGCTACACCGCTTACATCTACGAGAAGGAAGAGAACGTTAAGTCACGTCTTGAGAACCTTAACAGAAACTATTCACTGATCGACGTTGCAGCAGCTCCGGCAACTACTGAAAAGCCTGCTGAGACTACAACCAAGGCAGAGGATAAAAAGCCTGAGGAAACTACAACTACAAAGGCTGCATAATTTGCAAAATAATAAAGAGGACCGAAAGTTCGGTCCTCTTTTTTTGTGCCGTGTTTTAAAGCTGCGCAAGCTCGGCAAAGCGCTGCCGCAGCGATGGGTACAGCTTTTTGTAGAGTGCATAGACCTTTTCGTAAGCCGCTGCTCTCTCGCTGTCGGGTGCGCAGACTTTATCGGGTCTGACTGCCGCATCGCACGCCTGCTCAACGCTTGGATAAATGCCTGCGCCCACCGATGCAAGTATCGCCGCACCGAGCGCAGGTCCCTCGCTGCTCGAAACGGTCTTTACCTCGCAGCCGTAGAGGTCGGCAAGCATTGAGCGCCAAAGCGGTGATGCCGCGCCGCCTCCGCAGGCAGCCATATCGGAAATGTCAACACCTGTGCTTTTGAAAATATCCACGCAGTCGCGCAGAGAGAACGCAACGCCCTCCATTACCGCGCGCAGCATATGCTTTTTTGTGTGCAGCGCTGAAAGCCCGAAAAATACTCCGCGTGCATTCGCGTCAAGGTGCGGAGTGCGCTCGCCCATAAGATACGGCAGGTACAAAAGCCTTTCGCTGCCGATGGGAACGCTTTGCGCCTCGCGGTTCATCAGCTCGTATTCGTCAATGCCAAGCTGCGCTGCCGCCTCTTTTTCCGCGCCGCAGAAATTATCTCTGAACCATCTGAGTGAAAGTCCTGCCGCCTGCGTAACGCCCATAACGTGCCAGCTGCCGGGCACAGCCGCGCAGCAGGTGTGTATCCTGCCGGCTGGGTCGATAAGCGGCTTGTCGGTGTGGGCAAAGACCACGCCCGAGGTGCCTATTGTCGTGAACGCCCTGCCCTGTCTGCAAACGCCCGTACCGAGTGCCGCAGCAGCGTTGTCGCCCGCGCCGCCGACCACGATAGTCCCCTCTTTGAGCCCTGTCAGCTCGGCTGCCTGTTTTGTTACCCTGCCCGTGACCTCGCAGGATTCGTAAACGGGTGCGAGCAGGTCCTTGTCGATGCCAAGTATTTGGCAAAGCTCGCCCGACCAGCAGCGGTTCTTAACATCAAGCAGCTGCATCCCGCTTGCATCTGATACCTCTGCTGCAAGCTCGCCCGTCAGCACATACCGCAGGTAATCCTTTGGCAGAAGTATGTGCCTGCACTTTTCAAAGATATGCGGCTCGTTGTCCATCACCCAAAGTATCTTTGCGGCTGTCCAGCCCGTAAGTGCGGGGTTTGCGCTTATCTGCGCGATCTTATCCCCCGCAAGCGAGTTCATCTTTTCGACCTGCTTTGCAGTGCGCTGATCGCACCAGATTATTGATCTTCGCAAAACGTTCCCATCGCCGTCAAGCATCACAAGTCCGTGCATCTGCCCCGAAAGCCCTATGCCTGCGATATTTGCACTGTCGATGCCGCTTTTGGCGATGACCTGCGATACGGTTTTCAGCATCGCGTTTTTCCAATCTGTCGGCTCCTGCTCGGCATAGCCGTTTTGCACCTGGTAGAGAGGATACTCCGCAGATGCCGATGCGATCGTGTTTCCGCGCTCGTCAAACAGGACTGTTTTTGTGCCGCTCGTGCCGCAGTCGATACCAAGCAGATATTTCATAAGAAGAACCTCCGTTAAAGATTTTTTAAAAGCTGGTATAGATATAAAGAATGGTTATTTGTGTTATGTCCGTTGAGTAATTGTGGGCACTCTCTTGGGAGTTTTTTTCTCAAACTCTCTTTTCTGAACTCTCTATTACTTTTTCGTTATTTGGGTTAAAGACCCAAATGGCGAAAAAGCATTAAAAGGTTTAGGAATAGGGGTAAAGCGACCTGCGGTCGCTTGCGAGAATATCCAAAGGATATTCTCGGGGGGATAACGGAGTAACCGTTACCACGGTTACTCCCAAGAGAACGGCTTTGCCGTTCTCGACCTTCGTCCAAAAGGGTTTCCCCCAGTTACCCCACGGCTGTGTCACAAAAACTATTTCTTATCGTCCTTTTCAAGAATGAAATATGTGTCGCAGTTCTCGGTTTTCAGCTCCTTTATCCGCCAGCCCAGGTCAAGCAGCTCGTTTAGATGCTCAACGCGCTTGAAGCGGTCAATCTCGGGAGGTGAAGCCTCGCTTTTTTCACTGCACTTTGTTATATAGAATTTCTTTTGCATGTCGTATCCCCTTTCGGTAAAATATCGGTATATAGATATTATACAATGTTTTTTCAAGGATTTCAACTGTTTTTGTTGAATAATACAGTCGTTTTGTGACGAAACTGTCCGAGAATGCCAAAAATGCAAAAAAACCGCGCAAATGCTTGCAAAAAGTCCGTTTCGGTGGTATAATATTTTGGGGAATATTTTTATAGGGGGGAAAGAGCATGAAAACGATACACAACGCCGTTAAAAGTCAGCCGCGTGCAAAAAAGAAGCCAAAGAAGCTCATTCGTATCGCGTTTTCAAAGAAAACGACCATCATTCTGCTTTTGCTGATACAGTTCACGCTTATCCTGCTTACGTTCACTACGCTCAGCTGGATGTCAACATATGTGCGTATTATCTTTTCGATGCTCGCTGTTTTCCTCGGATTTGTCATCATCAACACCAACGAGAACCCCGCGTACAAGCTTGCGTGGATAGTCCCGCTTATTGCGGTGCCCGTGTTCACATCTGTTTTGTACCTTATCCTCAACAATCAGTATTCATCGCGCAGGCTAAAGACAAAGTACGCCAAAAAGTGCGAGGAAACAAAGAAATACCTAAAGACCGAGCGCACTTTGCTGAACGATATTGCCAAAGAGGACAGGGACTTTGAAAAAATGGTGCGCTACATCGACCACTACGGCGGCTACCCTGCCTACCGAAATTCCGAGGCGGTGTATCTGCCATTTGGCGAGACCAAGTTCGCGGTCATGCTTGAGGAGCTTCGCAAGGCGAAAAAGTTTATCTTTATGGAGTATTTCATCATCGATGACGGCAAGATGTGGCAGGCTGTTGTTGACATACTGCTTGAAAAGGTCTCGCAGGGTGTCGAGGTCCGGCTTATCTATGACGGCATGGGCAGTCAGTTCACTCTGCCTTTCAGATATAAGCAGAAAATGGCTGAAAAGGGCATAAAGACGCTGGTTTTCAACCCTTTCAGACCGATGATATCCTCTGTTCAGAACAACCGCGACCACAGAAAGATACTTGTTGTTGACGGCAACGTTGGCATAACGGGCGGCGTGAACATCGCGGACGAGTACATCAATCAGAAAAACCGCTTCGGGCACTGGAAGGACAATGCTATCCTTGTGCGCGGCGAGGCGGTGTGGAATTTCACTATGATGTTTATTCAGATGTGGGACGTTATCTCGGGCGAGCGCACACGGTGCGAGCTTTACCGTCCCGACGAGGCGCAATTCCCTGTTACAGACGGTGTTATCATTCCCTACGGCGACTCACCGCTTGACGATGAAAACGTCGGCGAGCTGGTTTATATGGACATCATCAACAATGCAAATGACTATATCTACATCACAACGCCCTATCTTATCCCCGATAATGAAATGGTCACGGCGCTTGGCTACGCGGCAAAAAGCGGTGTAGATGTGCGAATAATCACTCCGCACATACCTGATAAGTGGTATGTACACTGCATCACGAGGTCGTTCTACAAAGACCTTATGGATTTGGGCGTGCGCATTTACGAGTACCAGCCGGGATTTATCCACGCAAAGACGTTTGTTTCGGACGACGATACTGCCGTTGTGGGAACTATCAATCTTGACTACCGCAGCTTGTATCTGCACTTTGAGTGCGCAACCTATGTGCATAAATCGCGCTGTATTGCCGATATAAAGGCGGATATGCTGGATATGTTTGAAAACAGCTGCGATGAAGTGACCTATGATGATATTGAGGATCGCTCGGTGTTCAGCAAGCTTACCTCTGCTGTGCTCAAACCGTTCGCTCCTCTGCTGTAAATCAGTATTTGCCGCCGCGGCGGCTCGCTTGTCCGTCGCATATAAGATTGAGGTGACAGCTGCTTTCGTGCCGCTCCGGGCTTTAATTTGATAAGGGCGGTACAAGAGTAGAGCTGTGTTGTGCAAACCGCGGTAAATCAGTATTTGTGGGTCTGCACTACCTTTAATGACTTGCCAAAGACAAGACAGGTTTTTTCGCCCAGCCTTTTTCTCGTAAAAAAAGGCTGGCGGGTCAAGGGCAGAGCCCTTGCCGCCGTCCGCAGACGGCGGAATACCCTGACGCTTCGCGCGCTC
>Ga0256404_1007304_pt1 | contig 17588 bp, 14 predicted proteins | sample RumenRJG_01DNA_FD_185990 | JGI IMG/M metagenome (GOLD analysis project Ga0256404, IMG submission 185990) | Bovine rumen microbial communities from Lethbridge, Alberta, Canada - RJG_01 | ecosystem: Host-associated > Mammals > Digestive system > Stomach > Rumen | place: Canada: Alberta | collected...
TCCAGTGAAGGAGATACTTCCATGTTCTTTCCAACGATGACATACTTCATAGACACCTCTTTCTGCAGTCCACAGACTGCTGTTTTTTCGATGCCGGATGTCCGGTTAGATAATTATATCACAATCTCTATATCCTTGCACATAACCGATAGGGTTTTACTCCGCAATTAATACAAATTTTATGAATTGCCTCCCGCCCGGGGTGCAAAAAAAAGCTGCAGACCCAAGGGAAAATCCCATTGCCTGCAGCAGACTTTTCTTCGTTTATGAAATTAATCCGGTTTCCACGCATCGCAGAAACCGGATATATATCACCTGATCAATAGAAGATCCTTCTGATCGCCGCGATCGGGCGGTAATCCGCTTTGGAAATCTTGATGCCGTCCCTGGCGTTAGATGCGTGCACCATCATTCCGTCTCCTATATATATACCGACGTGACCATAGAAGCAGATCAAATCGCCCGGCCTTGCATCGCTGAGGGAATCAATCCCGATGCCGTATCCTCTCTGGGAGGCATCGTAATGCGGAAGTCCTACCCCGAAGTTCGAATACACTGCCATTGTAAAACCACTGCAGTCAGTTCCATGCGTAAGGCTTGAGCCGCCCCATACGTACGGGTTGCCTACAAACTGAAGTGCGAAGTCCGCAACGGCCTGGCCGGTTTCCGCCCCGTGATTGAGCATCTCTTCCTTAGCTGTATCAGCGGTCACCTGCATGTTGTCCGCAGCTGTCTGCGCCTTCTCCGCGACTGCCTGCGCAGTTTCCGCAGCCTTTTCCTCGGCCTTTGTGGGCTCAACGTCCTCATCCTCAAAGACACTGGCTGCCTCTTCTGCCTTCTGAGCCGCAGCCTGAGCGACTTCTGAGGCTTTATCAGCTTTCTTCTGCGCATCGTCGGCGATATCTTTCACCGTGGCATTTTCCATGCGCTCCTGCTGTTCCTCGGCTGTCTCCGCTACAGGATAGGAATCTGTGACGCTCACATCCTCCATCTTGACATATCCCTTGCCATTCTCCGTGGAAACTTCGATCCAGCCGTCGTCTTCTTCTTCCATATTCTCCCTGACTTCGATCTGCTCGCCCTGGGAGACAGTCATAATGACATTCTTCTCGCTCTTGTTCTTGTGAACCTTGACCTCATTCTCGCTGTTATCAACTACTGCGACATTCTTCTTTACAAGTTCGGACAGAAGCGCCGCTTCATCACCCTTGACAAGATATTCGCCAAGCACATATCCGACGAGAGAGCCGGACTTGATCTTTACCCAGTCACCGCCGTTGTCCTGAAGGATCTTGGCGACATCATTGCTGTATAATTTCCCAATTACTTCGCTCCCAAGCGAAGCATCCGTGTGAATATTCAGATATACATTGGGGGCAGCTACTGCAAGCTCAATCTTCTCATCCTGTTTCAGACTGTTCTTTTCGGTGGCAGCATCAATGATGGCTTTCTTTTCGCCGCTGTCTTTTTTGACTCTCATCTTCTGCCCCGGACCCACAATTGATAAAACCGCATCTGCGACCAATTCAGCCTGTGCATTTTCCGGTGTGATAACATTGCCCGTGATCGGGTTCAGATCCGCAGCAGCGTCAAGCCTCGCGGAGTATCCCATCGCTTTGACCGGTGCACCCATCACGGCTGCCGCCATTGAAAATGTGACCAGTCCTGTCAGTACCTTAGATCTTGAAAAAAACATGCTTCCTCCTGATTTTGTTTCCAGTTTTTTGCCGGGCGGCAGCTCGGCATTAGTCTGTATCAGGCTGTAAAAACCTCGTAACTATACTGTTTATCAGCCGTCGGTACTATAACAGATGCTTTTTTTACTGTCAAGAAATCTACTGTTTCTTCACTATATTTAGACTTTTTTTAGAAAGTATCGGACATTTCTGTTACAAACTCAGGAATTCATTGTTTTCTATCAAAATATTTACGAAATATTTGTTTAATAATATTGATAGTATCTTTGCACACTTATTCTATATTTTGACACATCAGAAACATACGTGAAACAATTAACAAATATATCATCCGGAGCGGCTTTTTCACGATTGTCTCAGAATACTCTGCACTCCCGTGAAAGCGATCTGGCTCACTTTATCTCCAAGTTCTTCCATGCTGCAAGGGATCTCATCCCTGAGCCATCTCTGATACACGTACATTGCGCCCGCTACGAAGAAACTCACCTGAATCTTCAGATCGCTCTCGGGAAGCTTCGAGTGCCTTGCGTAGATCTCAGAGAGTATATCTACCGTCACATTCTGAACTTCGTTCCAGAAAAACCCCAGACTGGGATTTCCGGCGACCATCCTGCAAAACTCCAGGTGCTCAGCCAGCATCGAATTTACCTCTTTCGCGAATATCTTTCTGTCAAAAGACAGTGAGAAGAAGCTTCTGATCGTGAGGCGGGCCAGGAGTTCCCTTGTCTTCTCCTCCGCGTATTCCCGGATGATATCCTCCGTCGAGTCGTAGTGCAGATAGAAAGTCTTTCTGTCTATGTCCGCTTCTCTTGCAATATCCGAGATCGTGATCTTCTCCGTCCCTTTCTGCTTCAGCAGATTCAGATACGCGTTCTGAATGGATTTTCTGGTCTTTGTAATTCTTCTGTCTTTCATTTTTTCCCCACTTTATACCAAAATGTGTATTATTCCCTAATACATACAAAACTGGCAATTGCCAAAATATACATTAAATATCATAATACCCCATGTGTGGATAATTCAATACCTGCGCATTATCATGTTTTATATGCTAAAATAGAAACGCACAATTTGTCATTTCACAAACAGCATCTTAACAGTTGCTGCGAAGGACTATTAATAATAAGGAGGAACCTATGAGCAATTACGAACTGGATCACAAACTGGAACATGTCTATTCTCTGGCCGCCTATGCGGAAGTAGAAAGACAGCCGGTTAATTCCAAGAATTACAAGAGAATCCTTGAAAAGCAGAACAAAGGTGTCCACGAGCTGATGAAAGCCGCTTATGAGATCCCTTTCTATCGCGCACGCTTTGAGCAGAGCGGAACAACCCCTGACGACTATCACTGCGCCGAGGATCTCTACAAATTCCCGCTTCTTACAAAGGATCAGCTTCGCGACTGGATGGACGAAGAGGCAGCTAAAGATCCCGAGAAGTACAAATACTGGCACGTTTCCCCCACCTCCGGTTCCACAGGAAGACCGCTGCGCGTCCTGATCTCCCCCAAGGAGTACGCGTATGTCACAGCCAACTGGCTGCGCACCATGGGATACGGCGGATTCAATCCCTTTACGGGAAAGACCATGTGCCGCCCCAACTCTCTGCACGGACCGGTCAAGGAATATGACTCTCCCGTTCAGAAGCTTGGCATTCTCCGCCGCAAATACATGTCCGACACGATCAAGCAGCGTGTCGACACCCAGACCCTCGTGGATGAGATCAACGCTTATAAGCCCGATTATCTCTACAATCACAAGAACCTGCTTATGCGTATTGCCAAATACGTCAAGGAGAACGACCTTTACATCCATCAGCCCAGTTTCTACACACCTTTCGGCGAGATGCTCGACGATCCTTCCAGAGCGCTTTTGATGGACGTCTTCGGTCCCGGCCTTATCGACGCCTACGGTATGGGTGAAACCGGCTCCTGCGTCATCAGGATCCCGGGAAAGAAATACTATCAGGTCAACAGCGACCTCTTTGTTGTAAACGTCTATAACCAGGATCTGACCGGCCCCGCCCTGAAGGGAATGATGGTCATCACTCCTCTGTATAAGACCGAGCTTCCTCTGATCAACTACACTTCCTTTGATCAGGCCGACAGTTACATGAAGAAAGGCCTTCGCTTTGTCAGGGGCGTTCAGGGCCGTATGAACGATGTCATTCACCACAGAGACGGAAGCGTCACCGAGTGGGGCAATATCTCCGGCGTAGTCAACTACATCCCTGAGATCATCTCCTACAGAATGGTTCAGGAGACATACGAAGATCTGACCCTGATGATGGTGAGAAATCCTGAAACTCCCGTGGAGAAGCAGGAAGAGATCGAGAAAGTCCTCGATGAGAAACTCATGGCTATGTTCAAGGATCCTTCTATCAAGATCACATATCAGTGGCTCGATGAGATCCCTGTAGATCCCAACGGAAAGCTCAGAGTCATCATCAGCAAGGTTAAGACCGGTGCCATCGGTGAGCCTGAACACGCAGGCGAGGACGTCGGAAGCGCTGATATAAAGCCCGATGTAACAGATGAGGAATGATCCGATTAGTATTCACATATGTTCCTATAGGAACTGCCGCAGACGCGGCAGTTTCTTTTTTTACTGCAAGAAAAGGACTGCTGCGCGTGCAGCAGTCCTTTTTCTTTCAGGCTGTTATTATAAGTTTGTTAATTCAGCAATATGCCGGTAATGTGCCGTCCCGTCTTTGAAACCGGTCCTATCAATAGTGGCAGTACATGAAGTACTTGTATCCCAGAGGGCTGCTGAAGTAACCCTGCAGTTCAGGATCCTGCATGTACAGGTCTGTGTAGTAATACAGAGGGCAGATGCAGCCGGTGCTCATGAGCAGATCCTCTGCTCTGTGCATCAGTTCATATCTTGTATTTGTATCTGTGCAGGACTTGATGTCCGCGATGATGACATCATAGGTCTCTGCCCATGTGCCGTTCTCAACCTTGGTCTCATAGCCGAGATCTGTCAGGTCAAGGCTGTACGCCTGAGTCTTCTCGTTGGCGCCTTTGCCGAACTGGCAGTCATTGTTGCCGGACTGAGTTGTCCACATATCCAGGAAGGAGATCGGATCATTGTAGTCGCCGAGCCATCCGTTACGGGCAACGGAGAAATTGCCTGCCTTACGGGTATCAAGGAATGTGTTCCACTCCTGGTTCTCAAGGTTCATTGTGATTCCGATGCCTGCCAGCGCGCTCTGCAGATACTCAGCGATTGCCTTGTGGCCTTCAGAGGTGTTGTAGAGATATACCAGCGCAGGAACATTGGTGAACTTTCCGGACGCTTCATCATATGTGTAGTACTTCTTCAGAGTCTCGACTGCTGTGTTGAAGTTATCCTGAAGAGCCTCAGGAGCAACATTGTAGTAGCCTGCGAAGCCATCATTGTGGCCGGCGTTCTGATAGAATTCCTTGCCGTCGGCGTCTGTCAGACCCATAGCGACGAAGGAGGATGCGGGAACCTGTCCGCCCTGAGCAACGCTTTCACAGATGTAATTGCGGTCAAACAGAAGAGAGATGGCATTTCTGATGTCCTGACGGGCTGCTTCTGCCTCTGCCCCCTCAAGTCCGCTGTCTGCGGGAAGGATATCTTCATTGATGTTCCAGCATACATAGTAAGTTCCGAGCTGTCCGGTAACCTTGAATGCATCAGGATACTCAGCCTTCAGGGACGCGATCTCGTTGGTGGGCACATCGTCGATGAGCTGCCAGTCGCCGTTCTTGAAGTTGGTCAGCATGTTGTTCGCGTCGTCAGAAAGGAAGAAGTTGATCTGAGGCATTGTGACCTTGTCAGCTTCCACGTACTGATCGTTCTTTGTAAGAGTGATCAGACTGTTGTGATCCCACTTTGTCATGGTGTAAGCGCCGTTTCCGACATATGTGGAAGGATCTGTAGCCCAGGACTCATTGGCGACAACGTCTTCCCTGACAGGGAAATAAGCCGGGAACGCAAGAAGCTCATTCCAGTATGCAACAGCGGTGGTGCAGGTGACTACCAGGGTCTTGTCATCGGGAGCTTCGACTGCAAGTTTGGCATCGGGATTGACATATTCCATGATGGGATTGCCATCGGCGTCTTTTTCACCGGTTTCCTTGCTCTCCCAGATCTCATCATAGCCTTTTACCAGCTCAAACATATAGCCGTAATCAGCTGCGAGGTCTGTTCCTGCTGCGCGGTTCCATGCAAACACGAAATCGCCGGCCTTGACATCCTGTCCGTCGGACCACTTAAGGCCGTCTTTGAGGGTGTATGTATAAGTAACTGTTCCGTCTGCGTTCGGAACGCCTTCAGGCAGCTCTGTCGCGCAATCAGGCACGATCACGAGATTTCCGGAAGCATCTTCTTCCCACTTTGCAAGACCGGAGAACAGATGCAGGCAAAGCGTAGCGCCGTCAACACTGCTGTTCAGAGCAGGGTCAAGAGTTGCCGGCTCAGAGGCAAGGCAGACACTCAGGGCCTGTGTCTTATCTGTTACGGTTCCTGCGTCAGCTGTTGCTGCTCCTGAGTCAGAAGTGCTCGTGTTGGCTGCGGAATCACCGCATGCTGCAAGTCCGAGAACCATTACGGCACTGAGTGCAAGAGCAAATAACTTTTTCACTTTCATAATACTCTCCTTTCAAGATAGAGTGATGGCAGTAAATGCGCATCTTTATCCCTTTTATTTCATAACGCAGCGGGCGCGCATCGCCTGAAATGTACGTCTGCGCCGCATTTTGAAACCTATTAAAATATTGAAGATCAGCTGTTGATCTCTTCTGTCCTGTGGCAGGCCACGAATCTTCCCTTCTCCACTTCCTTGAATTCGGGCATGCTCTCCGCGCAGCGTGGCTGTGCATAAGGGCACCTGGTGTGGAAGGGGCATCCCGAAGGAGCATTAAGAGGGCTCGGGATCTCGCCCGAAAGCGCGATACGCTTGTTGGCTCGCGCTACCTTGGGATCCGGCACGGGCACCGCGGAGATCAGAGCCTTCGAATACGGATGCAGGGGTCTCTCATAAATGTCCGCGGCATCAGCCAGTTCGACCATTCTTCCCAGATACATGACCGCGATCCGGTCGGATATATGTCTGACGACGAGCAGGTCGTGAGCGATGAAAAGATAGGTAAGTCCCATTTTGCTCTGCAGTTCATCGAACATATTGATAACCTGCGCCTGAATTGAAACATCCAGCGCGGATACAGGCTCGTCGCAGACGATAAAGTCAGGATTTACAGCAAGCGAGCGGGCAATTCCGACACGCTGCCTCTGTCCTCCCGAGAACTCGTGCGCATATCTGGCCGCGTGCTCAGAGTTAAGGCCCACATGTTCCATGAGTTCCAGGATCTTATCCCGGCGCTCCTGCTCGGACTTGTACATGTGATGCACATCCAGCGGTTCACCGATGATATCCGCAACCGTCATGCGGGGATCCAGAGAAGAGTAAGGATCCTGGAAGACCATAGTAGCTTTTTTCCTGAATTCCTCGATATCCTTGGCGGTCTTGATGGATTTTCCTCTGTAAATGATCTCTCCCGCTGTGGGCTTGTACAGATGCAGGATCGTTCTGCCGGCTGTCGTCTTGCCGCATCCCGACTCTCCAACAAGTCCAAGAGTCTCTCCTTCCCTGATCGTAAAGGAGATGTCGTCAACCGCTTTAAGAGGGATAGACTTAAAAAAGCCCGCATTGATATTGAAATACTGCTTCAGGTTTCTGACCTCGATGAGAGGCTGTTCGCTAGTTTTATTTGTGCTCATTCGCCTTTCACCGCCTTCCTTACATTCATCCAGCACGAAGCCGAATGGTTTTCATTGATGGTCATCTTTTCACAATGCTCTCTCATACAGATCTTCATAGCATTGTCACAGCGCGGTGCAAAAGGGCATCCCTTAGGCATATTGAGCAGATCAATGGGTGTGCCCGAAATAGGTTCAAGCCTGCCGCCGCTGTCATCAGCAGTGGGGATCGAACGAAGCAGTCCCTTGGTGTACTCGTGGCAGGGATTATAGAAGATTTCATCCGCCGTGCCCTGTTCACAAATGCCTCCGGCATACATGACAATGACTTCATCGCACAACTGCGCGACAACACCAAGGTCATGAGTGATCATGATGATCGCCATTCCGATCTTGCTCTGAATATCTTTCATGAGCTCCAGTATACCGGCTTGAATCGTAACGTCCAGCGCGGTCGTGGGCTCGTCCGCGATAAGGATATCAGGTTCACAGGCCAGCGCCATAGCGATCATGACCCTCTGCCTCATACCGCCTGACAGCTCATGAGGATACTGTTTCATACGTTTCTCGGGATCATTGACGTTTACCAGCCTGAGCATTTCTACAGCTCTGTCCCAGGACTGCTGTTTATCTCTGTCTGTGTGAAGATGGATCGCCTCCATAAGCTGCTGCCCGATCGTATAGGTAGGGTTAAGGCTTGTCATGGGGTCCTGAAAGATGATGGAGATCCTGTTTCCTCTTACTTCCTTCATGACCTTTTCGCCGGCTCCTACCAGTTCCTGTCCGTCCAGTTTGATGGAACCGGATACGATCTTTCCTGCCGCTGCCAGGATCTGCATGATCGAATAAGCTGTAACTGACTTGCCGGAGCCTGACTCTCCGACGATTCCCAATACTTTGCCCCTCTCCAGTGTGAAGGAAACACCGTTTACGGCACGGACTTCTCCCGCATCTGTAAAGAAGGAAGTGTGAAGGTCTTTAACTTCTAATAATGCCATTATCGTTTCCTCCTTTAACTATTCAATTTCGGATCAAACGCGTCGCGAAGACCATCGCCGAACAGATTCAGTGAGAGAACGATCAGCGAGATCACGATTGCGGGAATGACCAGACGATAGGGATAGGAACTAAGGCCGTTCAGCGCATCCGACGCCAGTGAACCCAGCGAAGGCATAGGCGCGTTGACGCCCAGTCCCAGGAAGGACAGGTAACTCTCTGTAAAAATAGCGCTCGGGATCTGCAGCGCTGTCGAAATAACGATGACAGATACGCAGTTCGGAATCAGGTGCTTTCTGATGATCCAGCTGCCCTTGGCGCCTGCAGCCTGCGCCGCCAGAACATATTCCTGCTCTCTCAGGGACAGGATCTGTCCTCTGACAAGTCTCGCCATAGATACCCAGTACAATAGCGCGAAAATAATGAACAGAGATATGATATTGGATCCGATCTTGGCCAGAGGAGTACCTTCCAGCGCAGTACCCAGCCGCATCTTCATGACCGAAGCCAGCAGGATGACCATCAGCATATCCGGAAGGGAGTATATGATATCAACGATTCTCATGATCACGATATCCACCGTGCCTCCCGCGTATCCTGAGATCGAGCCCACCAAAAGGCCGATCACAAGGACAATGATACTGGCAAAAAAGCCGACTGCAAGCGAGATCCTCGTTCCGTAGACAACACGGATAAAGTAGTCACGGCCGCTGGCGTCCGTTCCGAAGACGTGAGGGAATACGGATTCCCCTGCCGCAATACGGGCCTGCTCACTCGCCGAGTATTCAAAAGGCTTAAGATTGTTGAAGGAAGCGTCCACAGGCTGGCCGGGCTGCATTCCAAGCATGGCTTCATATTTATAAGGCCAGAACATCGGCACAAAGATCGCCGAGAGCGTGATGATCAGAATGATAAAGAAACTGACCATTGCCACCTTGTTCTTTTTGAGGCGGCGAATACCGTCCTTGAACGCGGTCGTAGAAGGACGCATCTGTACCATATACTCTTTTTCTTCTTCGGTTGCAGGAATGAAATCATCCAGATTCACCTGCATACTCAGATGTTTGATATTATCGTTCACTTCTCCTGTCCTCCGTCATTCCAGATTGATCCTGGGATCCACAACCTTGTACATAATATCACTGACCAGATTCATGATAACGATAAAGGTCGAAAGCACGATGGTCGTTCCCATGATCAGTGTATAGTCGCGGTTCGTAATACTGTTTACGAAGGCGCGGCCGATGCCGGGTACTGCGAAGATCTGCTCTACGACCAGGGATCCGGTCGTGATATACGCAAGTTCGGGACCCAGATAAGTAATGACAGGGATCAGCGCATTCTTGAGTGCGTGCTTGAAAATAACATTTACCCTGCTGACACCCTTTGCCTTTGCAGTCCTTATATAGTCCTGGCCGAGAACATCCAGCATGGAGGATCTCGTAAGCCTCGTGATATAGGACATCGGATACAGCATCAGCGTAATGACCGGAAGTATCAGTCCTGCAGCTGTCGATCCGTTAGCCGGGAACACATGCATCCTGACTGTGAAAGTAACAAGGAGCAGAGACCCCATAATAAACGAAGGCATTGACACGAATGCCGTAGTGATCACCATAATGATCCTGTCGAGCAGTGTATTTCTGCGCAGTGCAGCGAAGGAGCCTAATATGACGCCCATTACAGTTGCAATAGCCGCGGCGATAACGCCGAGCTTAGCGGATGTCTTTAATCCGTCGGTGATGATGTCAATGACCATTCGTCCTCTCTGTTTCAGGGAAGGACCAAAGCGCAGATGACATACGTCGTTGAGATAAGTGAGATACTGCTGGAACAGCGGTTTGTCCAGCCCGTATTTGGCCTCCATTGCCTGCTGAACCTGCGGTGTGACTGCCTTCTCACCAACAAACGGTCCTCCGGGGACTGCGTGCATGATAAAGAAGGTCAGAGTGATCACGACCCAGATTGTGAAGACAGCAAGAATGATTCTTTTGAGGATGTACTTCAATGTTTTGGGATTCATTTTCTTTTCCCGCCTCTTTCCTGTTTTTTTGTGCCCGCAATACTCAATTCTTGATATTTCGTTATTTTTTATACACAATACCAAAATGTATACAGCAAAACACAGATATTATTGTATACTTTTTACTTTATTAATACAACACTTCAGTCCAATAATGTGAAGATTTACAATGATTGTATTTTGGTGTATATTCCTATTTATGAATACGAAAACACAGGAATTGACTTTTGGAGCTATGATCGTTGCAGTCTTCGGCGTTCTGCTTCTGCTCAACCGGCAGACAGGCGGAATGTTCGAGGGTTTCTTTATGTTCATTTTTCCCATCCCCATGGTGGCCTTCTCCGCCAAATACGGGTGGAAGGACAGTCTGCCTGTCTTCGTCTGCACGGTCCTGATCTCTTTTCTCTTCGGCACCTTCACCGGTATGTTTTACGCGGTGGGCATGTCCTTTGTCGGCATGGTTTACGGATCCTGCATCAAATCGTGCAGGGATATGAACCGCACGCTCATACTGGTGATGATCCTCTCCGCAGCCATAGAGCTTCTGTGTACTGTGGCCCTGGCTACCTTTGCCGGTTTTGACCTCAATGCAGATATCTTGGCAATGCAGGAGACTATGAACACAATGCTCGCGCAGGCGGGCGTCGATACCTCCACCGGCATTCTGTCCTATGACTATCTCCGCCGCATGTACATTATCAGCACTGGATTTGTGGGAGCCATGGAAGGTCTGATCGTCTACTATCTCAGCTATGCGATCCTCCGCAAACTCCACTATCCCATCAGAAAACCGCAGCCGCTCACAAGTTACTACCCCTCCAGGATCTCCGGCGTCATCGCGCTGGCCCTGGTCTTTGTCTATGCCTATACCGTCGTGAAGCCTTTCTCCAATAACACAGTACAGAACATATTGCAGTCCGCCGGTATGTGCGGCGTGATCTACCTGATCTTCTTCGGATATATTGCCCTTCTCATGGTCTTCAGAGTTTATCTTCATCTGCCCAGGATCCTGGGAATGATCATCTCTCTTTTCCTTACCATGTCCATATCCTATATTCCGATCCTTGCCGGCTACCTCTATATAAGCGGCAATCTCCACAGGGCTCTGGATAACCGGATGTCAGAAAACTCCCATAACTTGTCAAAATAGTCCTTGTACGTCCAACTTAATAGAATTATGATACATTCCAACCACAAGCCTCACAGTGAAAGGAGGTTTCACTGCTATGGGTAAAGAAAATGGTGTAATGTTTCAATATTTTGAATGGTATCTGCCGGCAGATGCCTCGCTCTGGAAGACAGTATCCGCGAACGCGAAGGAACTCTCCGACAAGGGCGTCACTTCCGTGTGGCTGCCGCCCGCTTACAAAGGACAGGCAGGTATAAACGATACCGGCTACGGGGTCTACGATCTGTACGATCTCGGTGAATTCGATCAAAAAGAAACGGTCCCCACCAAATACGGGACCAAAGATGAATATATAGATGCAGTTAAAAATTTACAGGCTTGCGGTATTGATGTCTATGCGGACATTGTTTTAAACCACCGCATGGGCGCGGATGAGACAGAAACGATCCAGGCTGTCAAGGTCAACCAGGAAAACCGGACAGAAACGGTCTCCGATCCCAAGACGATCGAGGCATGGACCAAATTTACATTCCCCGGAAGAAACGGCAAGTATTCCGACTTTATATGGGATCGCACCTGCTTCAACGGCGTCGATTACGACGAACTCAAGGATAAATCCGCGATCTACAAATTTAAAGGCGTCCAGTGGAACAACGGGGTGGACCACGAAAACGTAAACTATGACTATCTGATGGGTGCCAACGTCGATTTCAACGTTCCGAAGGTCCGCGAAGAGCTGACCCGCTGGGGTCAGTGGTATCTCGACACCACAGGTGTGCACGGCTTCCGTCTCGACGCCGTCAAGCACATCGAGAAGAACTTCTTCCCCGAGTGGCTCGGAAAACTCAGGGCCAGCAACCACAAAGAACTGTTTGCCGTCGGCGAGTACTGGAACTCAGAGATCGGTATCCTGATGGATTACCTGAAGAGCTGCGGAGGCTGTATGTCACTGTTCGACGTGCCGCTCCACTTTCATTTCTTCGAAGCCAGCAACAGCGGCAGCGAATACGACATGCGGGGGCTTCTGCAGGATACTCTTGTACAGCGCGATCCCACCCACGCGGTTACATTCGTGGACAATCACGACACACAGACAGGACAGGCCCTTGAGAGCGCGATCCAGCCCTGGTTCGTCCCTCTTGCCTACTCGGTGATCCTGCTGCGCCCTTACGGATACCCTTGCGTATTCTACGGCAATTACTATGGCGTTAAATCTAAGAACGGTCCCTCTTTCCGCAAAGAGATCGATCTGATGATGGATCTGCGCCAGACTCACGTATACGGCGCACAGCATGACTATTTTGACGATCCTGACGTAGTAGGCTGGACAATGGAAGGCGATGAAGCTCATGGCGGAAACGGCCTGGCAGTCGTCCTCACGAACAGGACCGGCGATGACAAGTCAATGTATGTCGGAAAGCAGCACGCCGGCGAGACCTGGATCGATGCGCTCGGCAAACAGAACCACGAGATCGTGATCAACGAGGAGGGATACGGTGTATTTAGCTGTGCCGACGGATCTCTGAGCATCTGGGTCAGAAAACAATAATATTACAGCACAAAAAGATGTGCCTCGTCAGAACAGCTTTCTGACGGACACATCTTTTTTTATCTCAATCCAGGTCTTCCCCGCGGGAAGCGATCACTTTCTTATACCAGTAGAACGAATCCTTTCGGCTTCTGGAGAAATCTCCGGTGCCGTCATCGTGCCGGTCCACATAGATAAATCCATATCTCTTGGCATACTGGCCGGTTCCGGCAGAAACCAGGTCAATAGGCCCCCAACTGGTGTATCCGATCAACGGCACGCCATCCTCCAGGGCTTCTCCCATCGCCCTGACATGCTCCCTGAAATAGGCGATCCTGTAAGGGTCGTGGATCGAGCCGTCCTCTTCCACTTTGTCAAAGGCGCCGAAACCGTTCTCAACGACCATCAGAGGCAGCTTCGGATACCTGTCGTGTAGGAATATAAGTGTATAGCGAAGTCCGTCGGGATCGATCTGCCAGCCCCAGTCTGAAGCCTTCAGATAGGGGTTTTTCGCGTTTTTGACCATATTCCCGGCCGCCATCTCCGCCTCAGGATCTTCCGTGATACAGCCCGACTGATAATAGGAGAAGGTGTACATATCCACCGTTCCCTCTTTGAGGATATCAGTATCACCTTCCAATATGAAGGACGTCTCGATCCCGTTGTCCCTGAAGAATTTGAACGCGAAATCCGGATACTCGCCGCGCACCTGCACGTCGCCGCACAGATTGTTCTTGAAATTATCCTCCCACTGCGCCGCAAGGACGTCTCTGGGATTGGGCGTCAGAGGATATACCGTCACATGCGCGATCATATTGCCGATCACGAAATCGGGGTTGATCTCATGTCCCATCTTCACCGCGAGCGCAGACGCGATAAACTCATGGTGAAGCGCCGTGTATGTTCTCTGCAGATCGCTCTTGAGCTCATTCAGCGGGATCCTGTGGTCAGCGTTTATATCGCTCTCATCCATAAGTCCGAGGCCGTACAGGTTGCCGATCCCTCCCTCTCCCATGCAGGGGATATTGATCTCATTAAAAGTGAGCCAGTATTTGACCTTGTCCTTATATCGGCGGAAAACCGTCTCCGCATAGCGGAGAAAGAGGCCGATGGTCTCTCTGGAATAGAAGCCGTTATATTTTGTCACAATGCTCCAGGGAATCTCGTAGTGGCACAGTGTCACAAGCGGCTCAATGCCGTATTTCGCGCACTCGTCGAACACCTTGTCATAGAACGCCAGCCCCGCTTCGTTCGGCTCATTGTCGTCCCCGTTCGGAAAGATCCTTCCCCAGTTGATGGACAGCCGGAAACAGGTAAATCCCATCTCCGCAAAAAGCGCGATATCCTCTTTGTAACGGTGGTAAAAATCGATCGCCTCGTGGCTTGGATAAAACGCCGAGGGATCCGTTTTGGGAAGAAAAGTCCTCGGTGTGTTCACATCGCCTCCGAGCAGCATATCCGGAACACTCAGTCCTTTTCCGTCCTCCAGATAGGCCCCTTCACACTGATTTGCTGCTACAGCGCCTCCCCACAAAAATTTCTCAGGAAATCTCATCTCTGCCTCCTTGTCCTATTTCATTTACTCTGTGCAAACCATTCGCTTACCTTTTCACACACTCCGTCCAGATCGCCAAAAGCCGAATAATCCAGGGTCTCCATCTCCTCTCCCGTGAACTCGTTGGCTTCCTTCCTTGTTTCGATCTCAAGCTGCACGTCCGGCGTCACTCCTTGTTCAAGATCCGATCCTTCCCCGTCCGTGAGTTTGAATTTGCTGCCGGATATACTGATCTCAAACCCCTCGCTCAGGGCTGCCTTCTGCACGCTGCAGGACCCTCCTCCGGATCTGTCTCCGACCACCATGCCGCCGTCTTCCCTGACGAGGAACGGGAACAGGTTTCCGCAGGAGAAAGACGCTCCGCTGGTCATTACCGCGTAATTGAAATCGTAACTGACCTCTTCATCCTCGGCATTAAACTCTCCGTCCAGATTTCTGTCCACGTCAAAATATACATCGAAGAACTGCTTGCTTAGTTCATCATATCCGCGAAGATGATCTCTGCCGGTCATAAGAGACAGGACACCTGCCACAGCATCTGAATATCCCCCGGGATTTGTAGAGAGATCAAAGACAACATTTGAGATCTCTCCGTCCTCAGCGGCTCTCATAAGACCTTTGGCCGCCGTTCCCATAGTGTCGTCGGGAATCCCGCCTTCTCCCTTGTAGTACGCGTTCCATCCGTTCTCGTCAACAGTGAAAGCGCGCAGAAGAATGATTGCTGTATCCCCGTGACTGTAATACCCGGAGTCCATATAATCTTCAGGGCGCACGCTGAAAATCCCCTGGTTGGCGCTGCTGATCTTCTTTACAAAATCCGAGATCCCGAAATTGTCGAATTTGGACCAGGTATACTCCCGGAAAGCCTGATACTTCTCCTGTTCGGCATCCACTATACCGATCGACAGTGTCGTATTGTTGTGTCCGTCCTCAAGCGGCTTTTCGGAGAGCCGGTACATGCCGAACCAGAACTCCCTGAAATCCCTCGAAGTCAGGTCCATCCGGAGTTCCCTCCCTGTATCGCCGAAAGCCGCAAGGGCCGCATCGAACCCTTCATTCCTCAGAAGTTCCGGATCCAGCTGCGTTCTGCCGGGATAGCCGTACATATATTGGAAGATAAACCCCAGCTCCCCATAACTGTACGTTGTCAGGTCCTTAGCCCTCTCCCCGCCGTTCAGGATGCTGTCCATATACTCTGTGCTGTAATAACCGTTATCAATTTCGTAGGGCGACTTACTGCGGCAGACATACAGGGCATTGCCGTTGCACATAACCCTGTTCTGCGCGATATCAGACAGCCAGGATGACAATATAGAAACAGGGAACCACACATCATCTTTATCCCCGTGTATTTCGATCCCCAATTTCCCCAGATTAAAACTGACTGCTTGCGGTTCTCCCTCGTAGACCGCTTCTCTCAACTTGAGATATGGAGCAGCGCTGTCTTTAAAAGAACTCGCCGCTCCGTTTTTTGCCGCCTCATAATAATTGACAAACGCCGGCATATTATCTGCTTCAATCGTATTTCTTCCATCATCTACGCGGGCCTCAGCTCCTGCGGCATTGATAAGCGTATACATTCTGCCATCATGATCCTGCACATCTAATCCGCCCCCGAGCATCAGGTCAAAATACTCCCTGATCCCCATGTACGGCACATTCGGTGTTTCCTTATAAAATCTGATCTGCGCTGTATCGTCCGATGTTTCTTTCCGATCAGCCTGCGCTGATCCATCCGGAATATTCTCCCGGCAGACATGCACAGTCTTCTGTATGTATTCATCGGTCACAGTCTCTTCCAAAGGAGGCACCTCTGCCGCTGCACCTGTTTCCTCTGCACTCTGAGAATCATCAGCCGATGCAGCTGTTTCTTTATCTGTTTCCGAGGTTGTATCCGTCTCCATTTGCGCATTGCCGGAGACTTCGCCGCCATCAGTTTCCTGCTTATTTGCAGCATGCGCGCCGCCGCAGCCGGTCGTTAAAACCAGAGATGCGCATAAGATTGCCAGAACAGCTTTAGCAGCAAGTATTTGTTTTCTTATCATATCAGCCCTCTATATAGAATGTTGAGAACCCTGTCTCCCCGGCAGGTTCCTGAATCCTGACATTGCACTTCAATCTATTCTATCACATTGCCTGTATACTCTACGACAACAAAAAAAGCTGCTGCACAAATATGCAACAGCTCCTTTACTGCCGGCAGCGGGGGTCGAACCCGCACTCCCTTGCGGGAACGGGATTTTAAGTCCCGCGCGTCTGCCAATTCCGCCATGTCGGCCGGCCACATATAAAGACCGCCTTTAAAAACGATCGTTTTTATGTATTCGGCGGCGGTCATGTAACCGCCGCCTATGGTGCCTTTCAAGGCAAATGGACCCTCGGGGACTCGAACCCAGGACCGACCGGTTATGAGCCGGGAGCTCTAACCAACTGAGCTAAGGGTCCATATCAGATATTCAGGAGACGAGTTGACCGTCCCCCAGCCTCTCGGCTTATTTATGAACAGTTCTCTCAAATAAAGGATTAAACTTGAAAACTGTCCGATGACTCCGACGGGAATCGAACCCGTGTTACCGCCGTGAAAGGGCGATGTCTTGACCGCTTGACCACGGAGCCTCATTTATATTCATAGCCTACATAGTATAGCAGAATTAAAAGTCATTAGCAACTGGATTTTATTCTGCCGGATTTATTTCGACAAAAGAAAAGACAGCAGATTTACTGCTGTCTCAAGCGCCCCGAGCAGGGCTCGAACCTGCAACACCGCGGTTAACAGCCGCGTGCTCTACCATTGAGCTATCAAGGCATATTCTCTGTACCTTCAAAACTGAACACCGAAGGAACTTTCCGTTCCTCCCAAGAACTTAAGGATAAGCTTCCGACCGATTAGTACGTGTCAGCTGAATGCATTACTGCACTTACACCTCACGCCTA
>Ga0256404_1007305_pt1 | contig 17587 bp, 11 predicted proteins | sample RumenRJG_01DNA_FD_185990 | JGI IMG/M metagenome (GOLD analysis project Ga0256404, IMG submission 185990) | Bovine rumen microbial communities from Lethbridge, Alberta, Canada - RJG_01 | ecosystem: Host-associated > Mammals > Digestive system > Stomach > Rumen | place: Canada: Alberta | collected...
AGTGCGGTCGATTTCCCAGCTCCCAGAAAGCGACCGCACTGCAGGCCGCTACATTCAGGGAATCGACGCCATGAGACATAGGGATCATGACCGTGTGATCACTGCCATGGGTCAGGTCCTCTTCCAGTCCACAGCCTTCATTGCCCAGAAGGATGGCCAGCCGCTTTTCTTCTTTCAATTTTGGATCATCGATAGGGATGGTATCGTCCCGAAGAGCCAGGGAAACGGTCGTGATACCAAGTCTTTTGAACCGGTCAAGCCCTGAGATCCCGGTCAGATCCGGATCATAGGCCCAGGGGATCTGAAAAACCGTTCCCATGCTGACCCTGATGGCCCGGCGGTACAAAGGATCGCAGCAGTCCGGGGACAGAACGATGCCGTCGATTCCTAAAGCTGCCGCTGACCGAAAGATGGCTCCGATATTGGTTGGATTGACGACATGACACAAAACTGCCAGTCGAAGTTTAGCGCTCGGACACTGATCATCCATAAGATGCTTGTAAAACTCATCGATGGAGCGATCCGGCTGACGCTTCATGGCCGCCAGGGCTCCCCGGGTCATTTTGAAGCCGGTAAGACTTTTCAGCTCTTTTTCGGGTGCGATAAAAATAGGAACATCTTCATCAGCAGGGCTTTTTGACGGCAGCCGATCGATCAGTGAATGCAGCAGCAGGCCGTCCGGCGATGTCCCCTGCCAGGTTTCCTGTGAAATAAGGAAAGCAAGCGGCTGATAAACGGTCATGGCCCGCTCGATCACTTTAGGGCTCTCCGCAATAAAGACACCATATTCATTGGCTAAAGCTGCCTCGCGGCTGGCCATGAACCAATCCATCTGCCGGTAAGTGCTGCCATCCAGGCTTCTGACTTTGATAATCGTTGGATGTGCCATGATCCTCTCCTTTTACTGTCAGAGCTGACGACGGCTGCGGATGGCCATACCCAGTGTGACCAGCGTAAGCGGAAGCGTGATGATCCCGCCCAGGACGGCAACGGCCCGCGGTCCCAGGGAATCCATCAGAAAACCGCTGTACGAGAGACCGATGATCGCGGCAAAGTTACCATAGACCGTATCGCTGATTGTGTTTGCGGTCGTGTTGAGTTCTTTCGGAACATTGCGGCTGACGATCTCGCGGTTGGTAGGAAGCATGATGCCGTAGGAAAGATTGCTCATGACCGATCCCAAAATGACCACAGCTGGGTTTTGGGCTAAGGCAGTAAGCACCATGGTTGTAAACAAGGACAGACTCATCAGGAACATGCGGGTCTTGATCGGGATCCTGGAAAGACTGCCTGAAATAAAAATAAATAAAGCTTGTACCAAGACTGCGATAAAAGCATCCAGACCGATGACCGCGATGTCCCCGCCTACATTTTTCAGAAACACCATTTTCAGGTTGGTGATCGGCGTGTTGGCAAGACCGATAAAAAAGATGATCAGCAGCATGACCATAAAAGGTCTGTTCGTAAAAAGCTGCTTGAAATCCACTCTATTATCTGCAGCCGCATCTGCCCCGACGCTTGTTTTTTCTTCAAACGGTACTTCTTTGGTAAACAGAACCAGCAGAAAATCAAGGCAGCCCAGCAGGATCGTTGCAGCAGGGATCATTCCGAAGCCCCAGCGGTTGATCAGCTGACCTAAGATCAACGAAGCCACTGCGTAACCGGCTGATCCGATCCCGCGCGCTTTGCCATAGAGGCTGCTGTCCTGGCAGAAAGCTCTTAGCATCCAGGTGTCCAGACTTGCGCCTAAGGCAGTAAAGGAGACACCGATCAGCGGATACAAAATAAAAGTCAGCACGATACTGCGCGAGGCCAAAAAGTAGCAGGCCAGTCCTAACAGGAGGGTACTGATAAAAAAGGGCAGGAACACTCTGCGGTTGGTCCGCCTTTTATCACAAAGGGCTCCGATCGCGAAGGAACCGATAAAAGAAAAGGCCATGTACAGGGACATATCCACGCCCAGCATAGAGTTGGACATGCCTTTCTGTAAAAAATAGGTGGTCAGAAAACCGGCAAAAACAGAATAATAGGCCCAAAACAGGCTGTCCATCAAACTGAAAATGATCAGATTCCGTTTTTGCTTTATGCTGATTGATTTACTTTTTCTCATACTGTCCTCCGCCCGGGCCTGAGCATTCGGTCTTCTGCGCACTTACGCACTCCTTAGCCGATCACTACAGCTTTTAACTCTACACCCAAGCGGCTTTCTTGTCCATGTTTTTATTCTCCGGGTGCCATCGAAAAAAACATTGCAATCTGTTAAAATAATAATCAGCATCGTATCGATTATACTTCCGGGAGGCTGCCATGCTGACACCTGTCAATCATATCGATGAATTTCTTCCCGTTATCAAGTCTTCTTTTCTTTCGGCAGGTGCTTCGAACGACCTTACCAAAGATAACCTTCTGACTCGAAATCTCTGCCTTACCGATACCGACCGTTACGCTATGTATTAAGCGCCTCATAACGATGATATGAATCCGGATGCTGTCATTTTGATCATCGGGATCACACCTGGCTTTTCTCAGACCAGGACTGCCTACCGGACGCTGCTCGATGTTCTGCATAAGGATCCGGACGCTTCGCCCCAAATGCTTTGTCACCTGGCCAAGGTTCGCTCCCGTTTTGCCGGTCCTATGCGCAGGAACCTGATGGATATGCTCGATCAATTAGGGCTGCCGGCTTATCTGTCGATTCCGGATTCTGCCTCTCTATTTAATGAACATGACCGTCTCTTGGGTACTACATCTCTTCTTAAATACCCAGTCTTTCGGAAACATAACGGACAATTGATCAATTACGGCGGAACCTCTCCGTCCATGCTTGGCGACCCTTACCTTACTTCATTCATTCGAAATTCTTTTACCTCTGAACTTGCCGCCATGCCGGATCTGAAATTGATCATCCCTCTTGGTAAAGCTGTCGAAACCGCTTTTCTTACCATTTACCCGGAGTATCAGCATCTTGTTCTTCGCGGACTGCCGCACCCGTCGGGGGTCAATGCTCATCGTGGGCAGATCTTTACAGAAAATCGAAGAGCTTTGGAATTACAAATTCAAAATAATTTTCCCAGAGTATATTAACAAAATAAAGTATTTAATTCCAGCGTTCATATTCGTTACCATTATAAGTTGTATCGCGCAAGATCCCTTTAAGATCGTCATCGAGAACACCGTTTCTTGAAAAGACATTTCTATGAGAAAAAGTTTATGGACTTGACTCGACAGAAGCAAAGTCACCTATAAACACAAATCATCGGTTGACTTTAAAGTCCAGAATTCTAGAACCATCTGCACTGAAATGTTTCATTTTCGGAAAGCATGATAAATATACACACGAAGAACTATTTTGTAAAATCTTTGTGTATGAGGTCCTAGATATGGTGAGTATAAAAAAAGTGAAAAAAGAAAAAATATAGGTATTCCTCAATTACGCTTTCTTCTTGACATGTCGCTCAATAGTATGTAATATACAAATATAATAATAATTCAATTAGAAAGGAGGAGTTTTTTGTGAAGTATGAAAAGCCGGTCGTAATTGTGATCAATAAAAAAGACATTCAAGTACCCGACAAGTCTACTATTAATTGCGTATGCTTTTCAGGAAAGTCCACCCACACGTAAATCAACTTCCGTCTCAATTGAGACGGAAGTGTAATTGAATGAGGTTATTATGAATGATGATAAGGTATGGATCATAGATGGTACGCATATATTTTTAATAAATAAAGAAGAAAATCAATATTTTCGAAATAAAGATGTTTTAAATGTTGCTCATAGTTATCGTAAATACAATGAATATTTACAATCAGATAGTCTAGTGATCCCATATAAAATTCATGGCATTGGTGAATTAGGAATTTGCTTAACGAATAATTGTAACTTTAGATGTAATTATTGTATGGATGCAGCGATTGATGGGAAAAAGGACTATTTAAAAATTTCAGACATTATTTCCTTTATCGAAAAGGGTATTGAATACTGGTCGATTAATAAAATTATAGAGGGTAATAATAAACCTTTTCAAATATATTTTACGGGAGGAGGCGAGCAAACTTATAATTGGGAGCTTTTTAGAGATACCGTCATCGCAATTAAAGATATTTCATATAAAAATAATGTGCCAGTAGAACTTGGGCTAACTACAAACGGATACTTATCACCGCAACAAGTAGAATTTTTAAATCAAAATTTCTCAAAAATCATGGTATCTTACAATGGTCTACCATCAATCCAGAATACTAATAGACAAACAAAAAATGGAAGCGAAACAAACAAAGTAGTAGAAAACACAATCGAAAGTTTGTTGAGAGAAGATACTGTTAAACTGACTTGCAGGACAACTGTTTGGCCGGACGATATGAGGCAGTTTATTCAAATGTATGATTATCTTGGCAGTAGATTTTCAGGTAATTTTATTTGGGAACTTCATCCGGTAATTTTGAGCGGACGTGCAAAAGCAACTGTTGAAAATCGACAAACGTTTTCATCAGTAAATTTTATTGATGAATATTTAAAGTTGTTAGATTATGCGAGAAAAAAATTATATACCATTGAAATAACACAGTCAGTACTTCCTACAAAATTAAGGAACATAAGTTGCGGAGCATGCTCACCCTTTTGCAATGTATTATGGCTCATCCCTGGAAATAAAATCGTAACCTGTATTGAATCATTTGATAATGTGACACAAATTGGTACAGTTGACAATGGCAAGGTTATAATCGCGAAGGATATTAATGATCCATTATTAAAAACCTGCATAAGTAAACAAGTGGAATGCCAGGACTGTATTGCGTTTCCTTTTTGCAGAGGAGGTTGTCCCCTGAGGCAAATGGATCATACAATTAAGCCGCAGTGTGATATGATTCAAAAATTTTGGAAAAGGAATATTGAACAAATGCTACAAGGTAATAGTCAATTTGGGTGGTCTCTGAAAGAAGCAGTCCACCATAATTTGAAATGCTATCGATTGGAGAGTGTAAATTAATTGAGAATATTAGCAGAAAAAGTCCTTGAAGAAACAACTCCGCAGGCAGTTGTATTAAATGATATCACGCATGATCGTATAATACTTTTAGAAGGTGTTTCAATGGAAATTTGGGAAATCTGTAAAATGCAACGCGACATAGATATAAAAAATATATCGAATATTTTAAGCAAAAATTATCCAAAAGTTCCCGTTAAAACAATACAAAGTGATATTTTGGATTTTATCAATAATCTGAGGGGAGTTGGTTTAATTGAAGAATAAAAAGTCGATAGCTGAAAAATTTCCAATTCTTAAATTATATGAACCTTTTTTGCATTCGAATAAAATTTTTTTGTTAGGAACTTTGCTATTATGGATCATTTTTGTTCCGACAATCCGTTTTTTAGCGGTTATATTTCCTCAAAGTATTGTACAAGCACTTGCAGAAGGAAATGGAGCTAGACAGATATTAGAAATCGTGCTGGTATTTCAATTATTAATGACCATTATCCCTGTTTATGAAAGCTTTTTTAATTCCTTGATTCGAGATAAAGCTCTTGTACAGATAGATGGACAAATCAAAGAGCATATCTATCAAAAAGTCATTGCAACAGATTATCGGTACGTAGATGATCCGGACTATTATGAAAAGTATACATGGGTTATTGAAAAGCAAGCTGATAAATCCAAAGAAGCTTTTGAGCTGATCAACGAAATCGTTTCGTGTTTTCTGGTTATCGTATCTTTGGTAACTTTACTAGCGACAATAAGTCCATGGGTTATTTTGCTGGCGGTCATCGCATCTTTGTTTCGAATGATAGGATTCGTCAAATATAATAAGATTGATGTAGAGGAAGATGGAGAACTCCTTAAATCAGATAGAAAATTAAAATATTTCCATCGTATTTTTTATATGAAGGATTTTGCCCAGGACTTACGGTGTACAAATCTGTTTAAAAAAATTATTTATGGTTTCACAACAGAATTATCGCAAAAAGAAGATGTGATAAAAAAATATGGGAAAATAAAATGTTTCTGGCTGGTTTATGTTGATCTAGTGTATCGGCTGTTTTATACGGGGATCATCATATTGGTAGTCATGCAGTTTATTAATGGTAATATTGCTAATGCAGCCGAATATATTACGATTATGCTAGCGGTAGATCGACTGGATGATAGTTTATATTCTTTTTTTACCCTGTTTCAGAATGGGATCAAATTAAATGATTATGCAAAGCGCATTTTTAAATTCTATGAATATCCTTCTCTGATTGAAAAAAGTAACCAAGGAAGTGTACCGGACCAAGGACCCTTTTCTGTTGATATTACTCATCTGACCTTTTCTTATTCCAATTCTGCGTTTACTATGAGTGACCTGAACCTTCATATAAAAGCAGGAGAGCATATCGCAATCGTTGGCGAAAATGGTGTAGGAAAATCGACATTGGTTAAACTGCTGCTTCGTCTATATGATCCCAGTCAAGGAAGTATACTTGTCAACGGGAAACAACTGACGAATTATAATGTCAAAAAATATAGGGAAAAAGTAGGTGTTGTTTTTCAAGATACTAACCTATATTCTTTATCTTTGAAAGATAACATCAATTTATATTCGGATCAATCGGATAAGGATGTCCTTTCTACTTTAGCAGAATGTGGTTTGTCTAATCTAGCCAACCAAGAAAAACTCACCAAAACAATGACAAGGGAATTTGACGATAATGGGATCATTCTTTCCGGTGGTCAGGTACAAAGGATTGCTCTTGCTCGTGTATTAACAAAGCCATTTGGATTATTGATCTTAGACGAAGCATCCAGTGCTTTGGATCCGATCTCGGAATATCAGTTTACCAAACTATTGATGGAGAAAACTAAGAACACAACAACAATATCGATTGCACACAGGCTTTCCACTGTGCGTGATATGGACCGCATAATCGTAATGGATAAAGGAAGGATCATTGAAGAAGGGACTCACGATGAATTAATGGAAAAGAATGGCAAGTATTACGACATGTTCAAAAAACAAGCGGAAAAGTATGTGAAATAATATGGGTCAATTGATATCTTTGATTATTCCATGTTATGATGTGGAGAAATATTTGCAGGTCTGCTTTACAAGCATCTTACATCAATCATATGAAAATTGGGAAATCATAGCCGTTGATGATGGTTCATCCGATCGAACAAGTTATATCATCGAAGAAAACGTTTTAAAAGATAAAAGAATTAAGGGATATTCGATTTCACATAGGGGGATATCGGTTGCTAGAAATATAGGCATCTTTCATTCGACAGGAAAGTATGTTATGTTCATTGATGCAGATGACTATATAGCCCCTAAATGCTTGGAAAATTTGATGGAAGCTATCCTATCGAACAAGGCAGATATAGCAGTATGTCAGTTAAAATATACCGATGAAAATGGGAATATCTTGAGTCAAGATAAAAAGGTGACATGCGGACATCAAGTATTATTAACAAAAGATATATGGGAAAATTATATGCTAACCTCCATGATACTTGGAGTGAGTCAATGTCTAATCAGGAGAGAACTATTGCAAAACCTCCAATTTCCTATAGGAAGAACCTATGAATCTATTACATTTATGCCACAGGTAATAGACAGATCTCAAAGACTCGTCATAATCCCCTATGTCGGTTATTTTTATAGACAAAGAAAAAATAGTATTACACATACGAATAGTTTTAAACAGGAAAAAGACCTTATAGAAGGATACTCAGAGCTATACTTTTCCTTTAAAGACAAATATCCTGTTGTCTGTGCAGATATAAAGCAATACACTCTCAACAAGGCAAATTTAATTCTGCGTCAGGAGAACAGCGGTGCTTACTTGGACAATGAAGCTATGAAAGAATATTTCAGCGATCTAAAAAATTTTACCAGATTATACAACGACCGCTGAAACTGATGTTTCAGCGGTCGTTTTCTGCCTTCAAATGTATTTTCCCTTAGTCTTTCATCCCTACCCCGGCCTGATACTCTTCTTCTGTCAGCGGTGCACATCCGCCCAGGTGTTCAGGCAGGTTAGCCATGCTGTCCGCTTCGGTGATCGTACGAATCACTTTGGCGGGTACACCGGCCGCAAAACTGTTTGCGGGAATATCACGGGTAACGACCGCACCGGCTCCGATCACGCAGCCGTCACCGATCGTAACACCGGGGCAGACAGTCACATTGGCACCAAACCAGCAGTTGCTTCCGATATGGACCGGCTTTGCATAGCAAAGGCGGCTGATCTCACCCTTTTCATTGCGCATAGCCAGCCGTTCCTGATAGCGCAAAGGATGAACAGGAGTCACGATCGTTACATTCGGTCCAAAATCGCAATGGTCGCCAATGGTGACCCAGGTATCATCCTGGACGGTAAAATTAAAATTGACGAAAACATGACTTCCTACTTTGATATGCTTGCCGTAATGGAAAAAGATGGGTCCCTGGAAGAAGGTCCCCTCTCCTACCTCTGCCAGCATATCTTTGATCATAGCACTGCGCTTTTCACTTTCCTCTTCCAGAAGCTGGTTATATGCCAGGTTCAGATCATGCTGACGCAGTTTGATCGCTTTCAGTTCCGGATTTCCCGGATTGAACAAGACTCCTGCAAAATTACGTTCTTCCGCTTTGCTCATGAACATTCCTCCTAATATGTAATATTACCATCTATTTTACTCAACGGCTTTGTAATCGACCTTATCGACCCTTTTCAGGACATAGAACATGGTCGGTACGATATAGCAGATAGCAGCGACCCAGGCCACTTGATCACTGAAGCAGATGCCCCAGAATTTGAATACCGGCACGGCAAAAATACCCATCAGCGACCGGGCGAACATTTCAAAAACACCGGAAAAGATAGCCCGGCCTGAATAACCAAGACCCTGTACCGTCAGACGGACAACATTCAGGATGCCCAGCATCCAGAAGCAGGAGCCTACACAGGCCACATATTGTGCGGACGCATCCAGCACCTTGATATCAGTCCTTGGAATAAAAAGCATGGACATATAACGGCCGAAAAAGATCATTACCAGACCGATGGCCGCTCCGTACAGAACCCCGACCAGCACTCCCTGTTTTAAGCCCACACGGATCCTCTTCTTCTGCCCTGCTCCGTAATTCTGGCTGGCAAAAGTGGAAACTCCCGTCGACAAGGCATCAAAAGGACACATGCAGAACTGTTTGATCTTCATAGCGCTGGCAAAGGCCGATACATAGATCGTACCCAGGGAGTTGTTGGCCCCCTGCATGACCATGCTGCCGATGGCCGTAATGGAGAACTGCAGACCCATGGGGACACCCATGGTCAAAAGCCTTCTTGCCATAGCCTGGTTCCAGACCCGGTTCTCTTTGGTAGGCATCAGATAGGTAAACCGTCTCAGCATCAGGATCAGACATAAGACACCGGACACCGCCTGGCTGAAAATCGTCGCAATGGCCGCACCGGCCACGCCCCACTTGAGGAGGATAATGGTAAACAGGTCCAGGACGATATTCAGGATGGACGACAGCACCAGAAACAGGAAAGGCGTCCGGCTGTCTCCAACCGCTCTGAGAATGCCCGAACACAGGTTATAGAGCATGGTGAAAGGGATCCCCAGAAAGATGATAAACAAATACTGCCAGGCCCCATGAAAAATTTCATCCGGAGTTTTAAGAAGGTGCAGGATCTGGGGCGTCAGACTGGCTGTCAAGGCCGTGACCCCAGCCGCAATCAGAGCCGTCAGGATAAACCCTATATAAATATATTGACGCAGATGATCCATGTCTTTGGCTCCGAAAGCCTGAGCGACCGGGACTGCAAAGCCCGTGCAAATACCCAGGCAGAAACCGATAACCAAAAACTGGATACTGGACGAGACACCCACGCTGGCCAGCGCATTGGAACCCAGATACTGGCCAACGATGGCAGCATCCACCATGTTATAAGCCTGCTGAAATAAGTTACCGAACAGAAGCGGCAGAGCAAACTGCAGGATCAGCTTCAGGGGCGACCCCTGTGTCATGTCTTTTGTCATAAAGCTCACATCTTTCTGGTCACGAAATCCGCCTGTGCGGCTGCAGATGACAAGGGTCGTCGAAGAGCGGAAAAAAGAAAAAAATGAGTAATTATATCGTAAAATTCAGGTAAGGTCAACCACGATCCGGCGCATGTCGTCGGCCAGTTTCTTTTGTTCCTGCCTTGTCATACCGGCAACCTCGATCGGCTTTCCAAAATAGATATGGACTTCTCTGGGCTCAATTTGAATACCTTTATTACCTTCCAGCACCCCTCTGAGGCCATCGATGCGGAAGGGAACGACCGGAGCCCCGACCGCCGTCGCGATACGGATACTGCCTTTTTTAAATTCTCCGATCTGGCCGGTCTTGCTGCGGGTCCCTTCTGGGAAAACGACCATATTAATACCCTGGGTCAATCTCTCGGAAGCAGTTTTGACCGCCTGCAGAGCCTGGCGGATATCCTGACGGTCCAGGGATACGCAGCCGATCATCTTCAGCAGCTTTCCGACCATGGGCGTATTATCCAGTTCCTTTTTAGCTACAAAAGCCGTCGGGAACTCCATGACGCTGATCAGGGCAGGGATATCCAAAATGCTGGTATGATTGCCCACAAACAAAGCGCCAGGTTTTTCCGGCAGATTCTCCAGGCCGTGATATATGACCCTGGAACCGGTCGTTTTCAAAAGGTTTGCGCTTTCGGTGTGTAAAAACTCATAGCCCATCTGCCATCTCTCTTTTTCCGGCAGATTTTTGGCCTTCCTTTCGACGCGGCGGGCTTTGAAAAAAGCCTTGACCATGAACCAGGCCGTCCGTACGGTATAGCGAACCACGAAAGATTCCTCCTTTTGACCGATATCCTTAATAATCCAGATAAGCGCCTTTCATAGGACTTTGTGCATGCAGACTGAACATCCTCAGCACACCCTTGGTATATTTAGGCGTCTTAGGTTTCCAGTTTTTCTTCCGTTCCTCCAGAACCTTGTTGACCTCGTCCTCGCTCATGCGTTTACCGGCAATCCCTACGATGGCTAATTTGCGCTTCTCAATGTCGATTTCGATCAGGTCGCCTTCTTCAACCAGAGCAATGGGACCGCCGGCCTGGGCTTCCGGTGAGCAGTGGCCGATGACCGGTCCGGTAGAAGCCCCGGAGAAGCGGCCGTCCGTGATCAATGCGATGGCCCGGCCCAGTTCCGGATCGGAGCTGATGGCCTCTGAAGTATAGAACATCTCCGGCATGCCGGAGCCTTTGGGGCCTTCATAACGGATAAAGACTGCGTCGCCCTTTTCAACTTTATGATGAAGGACAGCGTCCAGGCACTCCTCTTCGCTATCAAAGGGACGAGCGCGCAGCACCGCCTTAAACATCTCTTTGGGGCAGGCCGTGTGCTTGATGACGGCCCCCTCGGGAGCCAGGTTGCCCTTCAGGATGGCGATGCTTCCCTTGTTTCCGATGGGATGATCCTTGGACCGGATGATATCCTCCCGTTTCACGTTCAGCCCATACTTTTGATTGGCCTTGTCCAGCCAGCTCTGACATTTATCATAAAAACCGTTCTTCTTCAGCTCTTCCAGGTTCTCTCCCAGAGTCTTGCCGGTAACAGTCATAACGTCCAGATTAAGCACGTCTTTGATTTCTTCCATGATGCGCGGAACGCCGCCGGCATAATAGAAGAACTCAGCGGGCCAGCGACCGGCCGGGCGTACATCCAGAAGGTACAGGGCTCCCCGGTGCAGACGGTCGAAGTCTTCACCCGTGATGGTAATGCCGTATTCATGGGCGATGGCCGGTATATGCAGCAGAGCATTGGTGGAACCGGAAATGGCGGCGTGGACCAGGATGGCATTTTCAAAGCTCTTGGCGGTCACGATGTCGCTGGGCTTCAGGCCTTCTTTGGCCAGTTCGACCGACCGTTTGCCGGCCCGGTAAGCATAATCCAACAGATCCGGGCTTTCCGCCGGCAGAAGAGCACTGCCCGGCAGGGTCAGACCCAGGGCTTCCGCCATGATCTGCATGGTCGAAGCAGTCCCGATAAAGGAGCAGGCTCCGCAGCTGGGGCAGGCATTCTGTTTGGCCCAGTTGAATTTATCTTCATCGATCTCGCCGCGTTCATATTTGGCGCTGTACATACCCAGCTGTTCCAGGGTCAGAAGATCCGGCCCGGCACTCATGGTGCCTCCGGTGACCATGATGGAAGGGATGTTGACCCGGGCCATACCGATCAGGTTGCCCGGCATCCCCTTATCGCAGCTGGAAATAAAGACACCGCCGTCAAAAGGAGTCGCATTGGCATGGATCTCGATCATATTGGCGATCATTTCACGGCTGGCCAGGCTGTAGTTGATACCGTCGGTACCCTGGCTTTCGCCGTCGCAGATATCGGTAGTAAAATAACGGGCTCCGTGGCCGTTTGCATCCTTAATGCCCTGGCGGGCCTTTTCTACCAGCTTATCCAGATGACCGCTGCCCGGATGGGAATCACCAAAAGTCGATTCAATAATGATCTGGGGCAGGCCCAACTCTTCCGGTTTCCAGCCCGTACCCAGACGAAGCGGATCCATTTCAGGAGATAATGTCCGCATTTTCTGACTGATCAATTCTGCCATAACTAAACCTCACAATACAGTTTGTTTTATTATAACACGGAGGCCGGATGTTTGCTCAAGACAAATCGATAATCCTGACCATCGGCAAGGCCCACGGTCAGGATTGAAAAAGGGGCCGGCGGCACATGGCCGTCAGCCCCTTTAGGTTATGTTTTGTTATTCGAGAGGGATCAATTACTTAAGCTCTGCGAAATATTTGATGGTACGAACCATCTGGCTGGTGTAGGAGTTCTCGTTATCATACCATGCAACGACCTGTACCTGATAGGTATCGTCGTCGATCTTGGTAACCATGGTCTGAGTAGCATCGAACAGAGAACCGTAACGCATACCGATAACATCGGAAGATACGATCGGGTCTTCGTTGTAGCCGAAGGACTCATTAGCAGCTGCTTTCATAGCGGCATTGATGCTCTCCTTGGTAACGTCCGTTCCTTTAACGACTGCGATCAGCAGAGTGGTGGAACCGGTGGTTACCGGAACACGCTGAGCTGCGCCGATCAGTTTGCCGTTCAGTTCAGGCAGAACCAGGCCGATTGCTTTAGCAGCACCGGAAGATGCGGGAGTGATGTTGGCAGCGCCGGCACGAGCACGACGAAGGTCGCCTTTTCTGTGCGGGCCGTCAAGGATCATCTGGTCGCCGGTGTAAGCATGTACGGTGCACATAATACCGGAAACGATCGGATAAGTCTTGTTCAGAACGTTGGCCATAGGAGCCAGGCAGTTGGTAGTGCAGGATGCAGCAGAGATGATCTGATCTTCAGGAGTCAGGGTCTTCTCGTTAACGCTGTAAACGATGGTCTTCAGGTCATTGCCGGCAGGAGCGGAAATAACGACTTTCTTAGCTCCGGCATTGATATGAGCCATAGCCTTGTCTTTCTTGGTGTAGAAACCGGTGCACTCAAGAACTACATCGACATCAAGCTCTTTCCAGGGGCACTCGTTAGCGTCTTTGATCGCGTAGATACGGATCGGTTTGCCGTCAACTACGATAGAGTCTTCGGTAGAAGTAACGGTGTGTTTGTTCTCACCGATACGTCCGCAGAAAGAACCCTGTGCGGTATCATATTTCAGCAGGTTTGCCAGCATAGCGGGGCTGGTCAGATCGTTGATCGCTACTACATCATAGCCTTCTGCATCATACATCTGTCTGAATGCAAGACGGCCAATGCGGCCGAAGCCGTTAATTGCAACACGAACCATTGGAATCAACCTCCTAAATAACAGTATAGTTTAGGTTTACGTACGGTTTTATTTTACGTCACTAAAATAGCAATGTCAAGCTGTCAGAGCCTTCTTTGCCAATTTACTCCGCATCTTTGATATAACGGGACAGCTTGTCCGGATAAGACTCGATATCCGCCTCGTTTTCCAGCCGTTCCCACTCTTCCTCCAGTCTCTGCTCCTTGAGGCTGTCCAGAAGATCCAGCCGATAGCGGTAGCGGGCCTGTTTCAGCTGACGCTTATAAGTGATCAGATCATCCGATCCGGGCTCTCTGAAACCGGTCACATAAGCGATCATATAACCGTAGGACGTCTCTATGACCGGGGTTATCTCCCCTATCTTGGTTGAAAAGATAACGTCTGCGGCCTGCGGGTCCATCTGCCCTTTATAGACGTCCCCATACTGCATGTAATCGCTGGTGACGGCTCCCTCGGTAAGGGCCGGATCGTTCTCGACCGTCGTTTCGTCCGCCTGGGCCCCCAAGGTTGAGAAATTGTCCGTGTCCAGCCTCTGGCGAAGGGCCTGCACCTTGTTATAGATCTGCTCTTTCTGAGCGTCCGGATAAGATGTCCAGGTATCGTCAGACCACTGTCCCGTATAAAACATCAGGGGACGGATGATAGCCGTCTTCAGATAATCTTCTTTATCGTAGCTATCATAGGCTCCGAACTTCTCTTCCAGGTTCTGACTGATCTCCTCATCAAAATCAGACGTCCTGAAGTTGGCGTTTTCCTCGTAGCGGCTGACCAGGTAATTTTCCGTGATGACCGTTTCCAGAAGAGACCGGTCGATGCCGTTTTTCTGCATATAGAGGGTGCCCAGATCCTGCTGCAGCTGATCTACGGTCTGTTCGATCTTGACGACATCGGTTTCCGTGACTTCACCTACATCCTCCTGCGCTGTTTTTACACGGATGATCGAAGCCAGGGTACGGTCGACGGCGGTCTGTCTGGCATCCATCCCCATCATGTCCAGGTCCCAGACCCGGTCGCTGCCGATGCGGACAAAGCTTTTCTGGACCAGCTTCCAGTAAACGAGAGCTTCATTGGCATGGACGGACTGGCCGTTTACTTTTAAAACGACGTCATCTTCCTCCTGGCGGCTGCCGGATACAGTAGTAACTACCATCAATATGATCAGAAGGATAGCCAGAAAGCAGCGGGAGATCCACCGGGCGTTTTTCCTTTTATTTTTGCGGTTCCCGGTCTTCATGCCGCTCCGCCTCTTTTCAATTTGGCTATCTCCTTGACAGCGTCCAGGATATGCTGCAGCATGATCCTTTCTTTCGAGCTTTTTTCCAGGCGTACGACCAGAGTCTGATGACCCTTATCGGTTTTCAGATGAGCGGCCCCCTTCTTCTGACCCAGAAAGATACGCAGCTTTTCCAGGTCGATCGGGGCATCGTCCCGAAGGCGCAGCGACAGATAGGCTGTATTCTGGTCGTGATAGTAATCCAGCTGGTCGGTCCCGAAGCTTTGGACAATGGCTTTGATCAGCGAAATAGTAAGCAGATTCGTCACCTGGCGCGGGGGATCCCCGAAGCGGTCGACCATTTCATCCAGCATATCGCTGTACTGTTCTTCGTTTTTTATGTCGGCGATCTTTTTGTAGGTCTCCATCTTCTGCTTTTCGCTGGGTATATAGGAGGAAGGCAGGTAAGCGTCGGCCGCGATGTGGATGGTCGTCTCGAATTCGGGCATGGCATCCGGCGCGGATGCCGAGGAAGGGCTTGCGCCGCCCGCTTTGCTGATGGCCTCCTGCAGCATCTTGGTATACATTTCGTAGCCGACCGCTCCCATATGGCCGTGCTGTTCGGGCCCCAGCACATTGCCGGCCCCCCGGATCTTCAGATCCTGCAAAGCGATCTTGTATCCGCTTCCGAAACCGGTCAGCTCTCCCAGGGCCTCCAGACGATTCTGGGCGTCTTCGGTCAGCACCTTTCCCTGCTGATACAAAAAGTAAGCGTAAGCCATACGGGTCGAGCGCCCTACACGGCCCCTCAGCTGGTAAAGCTGGGCCAGGCCCATGGTATCCGCGTTTTCAACAATGATAGTGTTGGCATTGGGAATATCCAGGCCGGTCTCGATAATGGTCGTGCAGACCAGTACATCGGCATTGCCTTCGACGAACTGCATCATGATATTTTCCAGCTCCCGCTCCGGCATCTGGCCGTGGGCCATAACGACCCTGGCCTCAGGCACCAGCTGTTGGATGCGGGCCGCGCAGGCAGCGATGGAATTGACCCGGTTGTGCAGATAAAAGACCTGGCCGCTGCGGGCCAGCTCCCGGTAGATGGCCTCCCGGATCATCTGGTCATCCTGCTCCATGACATAGGTCTGGACAGGATGCCGGTCCATGGGGGCTTCGTTTAAAAGACTCATGTCCCTCATGCCTGTCAGGCTCATATGTAAGGTCCTGGGGATAGGCGTTGCCGTCAGGGTCAGCACGTCCACATCTTTTTTCAGAGCTTTGATCTTCTCTTTATGGCCGACTCCGAACCGCTGCTCTTCATCGATGATAAGCAGGCCCAGGTCTTTGAATCTGACATTTTTCCCAAGCAGGCTGTGGGTGCCAATCACGATATCCAGTTCGCCCGAAGACAGTCTGGTCAGCACGTCTTTTGTCTGCTTTGGGGTGTTGAAACGGGAAAGGATACCGATATTGACCGGCATATCTTTCATCCGTCTGGTGAAGGTATTATAGTGCTGCTGGGCCAGAATGGTAGTAGGCGCCATCAGAGCCACCTGTTTGGAGTCCTGCACGGCCTTGAAGGCGGCCCGGAGGGCCACTTCGGTCTTACCGTAGCCTACATCCCCGCAGATCAGACGGTCCATGATGTGCGGGCTTTCCATATCCCGCTTGGTCTCTTCGATGGCCTTGAGCTGATCTTCTGTCTCCTCGTAGGGGAAGGATTCCTCGAACTCTCTTTGGAAAACCGTGTCCTTACTGAAAGCATAGCCCGGCCGGCTCTGCCGTTCGGCATAGAGCTTTACCAGATCCTCCGCCAGCTTGGCGACCCCGGCCCGGACCTTGGCTTTGGTGCGCTCCCAGTCTTTGCCGTTCAAGTCGTTGAGTTTGGGCGAGGCACCTTCTCCGGCCACATATTTCTGCAGCATATCCAGCGAAGTCGTGGGAACATACAAAATGCCGTTATCTTTATAAGTGATCTTGAAATAATCGCGTTTGGTATCCCCGTCGCTCATCTGAACGATGCCGTTGTAAATACCGACGCCGTGGTTCTCATGTACCACATAGTCCCCGACTTTGATGTCGTCGTAGCTTTTAAGGACCTGCCCTCCGGTGAACTTTTTACGCCGTTTGGAGACCCGTCGTCCCTTCTCGGTCAGTTCGTCCATGGACAGAACGGCCAGCCCCGCGTCCGGATAGGAAAAACCGTGCAAAAGAGCTCCCCGGGCCGTCACGATCTGGCCGGGCCGGATCTCTTCGTCCAGGCTGCCCCGGAAGGAAGCGTCCAGGCCGTCTTCTTTCAGCATCTCCGACAGGCGCTGGGCCTTGGTGGTGCTGTCCATCAGGATGACCGTCCGCATATTGGCGCGGCGGTTGCCTTTCAATTCATCCAGCAGAGCGCTGCCCGACCCGTCCAGCACGTTGATGGACTGGCTCTGGATCGCGATGATGTCCTGAACAGGGAAATAATCGTCTCCGCTGCCCAGAATGCCGCACAGGGAAGCGCGGGCAAAAGAAGTCAGCCCTTTTTGGATCTCCGCTTTTGTCGGAAACATGTCCTGCTGCTCGGCAAACAGAT
>Ga0256404_1007306_pt1 | contig 17586 bp, 16 predicted proteins | sample RumenRJG_01DNA_FD_185990 | JGI IMG/M metagenome (GOLD analysis project Ga0256404, IMG submission 185990) | Bovine rumen microbial communities from Lethbridge, Alberta, Canada - RJG_01 | ecosystem: Host-associated > Mammals > Digestive system > Stomach > Rumen | place: Canada: Alberta | collected...
TTCCTCGGCGCCTTCTTTGTGCTGCACTTTTGCCAAAATGGTTCTCCTTTTCGTTCAAAACTTATAGTCAACAAATGGTGTAATTATACCGGTTCTTAATTACTTACACAATTTATTTTACACTATCCTCCTGCGAGGGCAGGATTTTTCTATGAGAGAATAATAGAAGGATTCACAATCTGCGGCCGGAAAATGCCCCAGAACGCAAAAAGGCCCCGGCAGCGTTGACGACCCAAACCGTCAAAGCCACCGAGGCCCATAATCAACAGCCTCATGGAACAGATCCATGTCCGCAAATAGACTACGGCTTGAGCTGCTGCTTATTATTCAGTTGTTCTTATCTATTCCTGGCCGTCATGTGACGCTATCGAGCTTTGCATCGCTCTCCAGTCTTTCGTTCTGCTGCTCTCGGATCAGTCTTTCGAACTTCAGGGATTTCTCCTTTTTTAGCCCCAGAGCGGTCTCAATCTTGAACTGGCTATTAAAGTTTGGTGTAGTTTTTCCTTTTAGCCACCCGCTGACTGTGGCCGATGAGCTGCCGACCATCTCCGCCAACTTATCCTTATTGATGCCCTTCTCTTCCATCTCCTTTTTAAGAAACTCTCCGACCTGGTTACTGTGGCCATATGGTTTTCCGGCCCGCACCATCTCCTGCTTCAGTTCAGCTCTTCTTGTTGTTCCGTCATTATCATGGTTTGGTTTCTGCAGGCTCTTATCTTCTCTCCAGTTCTCAATCTTTTTGTCGATCTCCAGGCATTTTTCCTCATCGCATCTGGCGATCCACATGAAGTTACCATAGAACATGAATGGAACCTCGCCCTCGAATTCCGCCTGGTCAATCGCTTCTTGCATATCGTGTATCTCGAGAAAGTTTAATTTCGGCCCGTCAACACCATTCTTGAGAAATGAAATTACTTTGTTTTCTGCATAGAAATATGGTCCGGTCGGGCTCATAAGTTTTTCCATTCCAAATCTTCCCAGCACTCCATGCCGAAGTTCTTCTGTCCCATAGTCATAAGCCTTCGGATCATGTTTTACTTGATTAAGATAGATTCTGCAGCTCTTCAGCCTTATTGGTTCTTCCGGAAGTGGAAGTTCATCTCCATGAGAGGAAAACAGGATTCCGATGTCCAGATCCCCAATCTTCTCACGGTCGCTGTTGCAATATGAGCCGTAGGCGATCACCCCGTCTATGCTGAACAGCCGCTCTTGCAGCGGGATGTCATTAAACTCATATGCCCTGCTCCTTAAAAGCGGAAGTTTCGCTGTAATGTTTTTGCGGAGATAGCGCTCCTTGTGATCATGGTCCTTCCGGCTGTCTTGCTCAGAACTTATCCCGGGAATAATCTTAAATTCTCTGTCGTCCCTGTTCATGTTTATTTCCTTTCAACGTGCCTGACTTGGATTCATTGTTTTTCTCATTCATTAATCACTCAGACAGCAGATATTATCAAGTTGATTCTGAAGAATAATTTCAGGTCAGTATCTGTCTTTTACATAGTCATGGTAGAGTAGCATAAGAAGGAGTCAATGTCAAAAAATACATTAACCGACCGTTCAAAAAATCCCACCAAAACCCAACTCGATGGTGTATGATGAAAAGAAAGAGCCGGAAATACACGGCAAGCAGAACTACAGGAGGAGGAAGAACATCATGGCAAGGACGAGGCGCGTTATTTCTGCAGCTGAAAAGCTGGCCGCTAAGCAGGAAGAGGTGACAAAGCTACAGGCGAAACTGGCAAAGGCTGAAGAGGAACTCAAGGATCTGGAAGCTAAAGCCAATGAGGAGAAGAAGGCTGAGCTGTTTGATATTATTGAGAAATCCGGAAAGAGCCTGGATGAGATAAAGGCACTGCTCGGCGTTGAATAAATGGGGTTAGCTGCATCTAACTGCGAGGGCAAAAAATACCCCGGCAGCGGCAATCAAACCTCTGTCGGGGTTATGTTATACTTTCTTTTTCTTCCTGGACCGCTCAACTCTTTTAGCATCGCCGCTCTTCTCTTCGAGATCATAGACAACCTTGTTATAAGGCAGGTAGGTCTTCACAAGCGTCTCGGATAATCCCAGCTCTTTGGCGACCCTGGACACAGATTTATACTTCTCAAATAACTTCCCGACCTCTCTGCTCCGTTCAGTAGTCCAGCATCCACCCGTGATCAGTATCTTCCGGATCTTGCTAGTCGAAAGTTTTATTCCGTACCCTTCCTCCAGTTCCTTCTGGAATGAATTGAGGGAGGTATGGTTTGCCTTCTGTCCGGGAGCCCAGTTGTCCCCGCCAATGCTGCTGTCCTCATCACGATCATCATAGATATCGTTATAGAGAGTGCAGATCTGCTCGATAAAATCAGCACTCGGATTCTTCTTTTCACGCCTGCGGCCATCTGTGTCTTTCATATCCCGCCTTTAATTCTTTTCTGTTCATTTTATACTTCTCGCGGCTTCTTTTCAAGTCACACATTACAAGTCACACTTGTAAGGAATCCGGCCCGGAGCCGTGAGCCCCAAGCCTGGAAATCCTGTGTCGATTTTTCCGCACAGTGTGTTTTTAGTCTTCGGTCTTTGACGATGAACTGTTTTCCTGTCATCCTCTCAATCAAGCACTCTCTTGAACTCGAAGATATCGTCATCGCATAATCCCATCTGAGCTTTCAGCTGCGTTTCTGTGATGATCTTGTCATCGATCTGGTATTTGTACTCGTCATCATAATAGGGAGCACTTATAATCTTTATCTTTCCGCGTTCATTAAGGCCGTAGCTGTGTCCACGGTAATAAATGTCACATGGAGTGGAGTTGTTTTCATCTGTCTCATTAAGAGACTTTCTGGTAACCCCGACCGTGATCTTCTTCTTGAACCGTTCGAATTCACCCTTCCAGTCAACTCTTCCATCCTCAGTCCTGCGAGGATAGTCTATAATCATTCCATTCTCTACAGCCTTCTTATAACTGGTAGGAAGGTTATCTGTGCCACGATAATACTCATCATTCACCAATCCTGCAATAAGCACCTGCTGATCAGTCCATGGTTCCTTGTCGTCACGAAGAGAGTCATTAAACTGTGTTTCCATTTCAAACACATAAGGGACGCGCTCGACAGTATCCCGCCTAAGGTCTTTGTTGGGATCTGCATTCCAAGGTACAGGCTGGAACTCCTCATCAACGATCTCATTACCTTCGCCATCCAGGCGTTTCACTTCTTCCGCAGTCCAGTAATAGTACCTGTACCTGAATTCGAGCTTCAGTTTGAAGACATAAGTTATCGGGTCTTCCATTGGCGCTTCAGTCTTCTCGATTAGCTCTCCATTCTCATCATACTTATCATGAAAAGGGAAGTTCCCGGCCTCATCGGCAGTCACAGTGAAGGTGTTATTGCAGGCCTTGAGGAGGTCCAGCCCTTCCTGGCTTGCCTCCATAAGTGCACTCGCACGTTCGAGATCAATGCCACCAACAGAGTTGTCATCGAATCCTGACATACGGGTTGCAAATTCATGGAGCCTCTTCTTCTCCTCAGCTGACCTGCCCTTAGAGGCTTCTTTTTCGTACTTTTCCCATCTCTTTCTATTAGCTTTCGACTCTTTCGTACCATTGAGGAGCTCGTCAACAGTAACCTCTAATACTTCTGCCAGCTTCTCAGCGACTTCGGATGAGATGACTTGTCCGTTCTCTGCCTTGGAGAGGTGACCCTGTGTGATGCCCACAGCCTCACAGAGCTGTTTCTGGCTCATCTGGTGCTCCAGGCGGAGCTTCCTGATGCGTTTGCCGACTATCATATAATCTATTTCATTCATATTCTTAAACCTCACATGAATATTTTTTGTTTTGTGATTATGAAATTATTATAGATTTGAGATGAATATTTGTCAAGATGATATTGACGAAAAATATGAATAGAAATATGAATAATGATATTCATGAAAATAGCCGCAGCGACCGAGCGGAAGAAAAAATTTGAAAATCGACCGCCTGAATGCAAAAACCCCCGGCAGCCGTCAAGCCGATTCGCTCGACAACCACCGAGGGTATCTGTAGTAATTATTTATTTGGTTCTCGAGGGTCAGTTTCTTCACTGCCCTCTTATCATTTCTATGATCTTCTTCCGTTCTTCTGGGTGGCTTCTGTACCACACCTCAATCTCCCTCAGCTCGCTCTCAACATCCTCACCACCGACTCCGCACATTAACCATTTAACACTCACACTGGTAGCCGCTGCGATCTTCATGAGCAGATCATTCGAAGGCCTGGAGATGCCCCTTTCCACAAGGGAAATCTGTGTGTTCGAGCAGCCGACCTTCTTTGCGAATTCTCTCTGTGAGAGATCTCCACGAACTTCAATGATTCTCTTGCTCACATTGTCATCCCTGCCGGAATTATCCAATACTGTCCTCAGCTTCTCTTCCATATCGTCGGTTATTTCATACCGGCCATTTTCGAGAAGAGATATGAAGCCAGGAGTAGTATTTATTCTGTCTGCTATATCTTTTTGTGTGAGGCCGTGAGCGGTCCTCAGTTCCTTTAATTCTTTTCCTGTCACGTGTGTTTTATTTATGTTATTATTTCTATTGTTGGTGCGGCACCATCTGCCGCTCTTATACTACCTTATTATCTTGTCACTTCTGTGGCAGTGTTCTTCACTGCCCTATTCTTTATTTTTCTTTTCTGCACTTCGGCAGTTCCTCACTGCCTTTATTCTCTATCCTTCTTTCCCCCCTGCCCCACGCCCAACACTTCTATAAAACTATAGAAGGGGACAATTCTCAGACAAGAGAAGGATAAACACAAACAAGAGGAATAAAAGTAAAGAGGCGGCAAAGCCTCTCCACAAACACACCCTTCTATAAAATCTATAGAAGGAACACAAGAGAAGGAATAAAAGAACAAGCAGGAACAGCAGCAATAGAAGTATTAAAACGAGCACACCCAGCTAAGAGGAAGCAAATATAACTGCTGTAGGGATAAAGGAGTCTACGAGGGTGTGGGGTAAGACAATCAATACTTATAAAATCCTTCTCCGGATTTTCTTCCTAATCTACCCGCTTCAACCATATTGATAAGCATATCAGCTGGTTTGTATTTATTGCTTCCAGTCTGTTCCTGAATACTCTTCATGATGGCAAGAACAACATCGATGCCGATATAATCTGCAAGCTCAAGCGGCCCCATCGGGTAATTCGCACCTAGCTTCATCGCTGTGTCGATATCCTGAGCAGAAGCAACACCTGCTTCATATTGAATAACAGCTTCATTAATCATTGTGATGAGAAGTCTGTTGACGATAATTCCAGGATTGTCTTTGACGACAATAGGAGTTTTGCTGACCTGCTCAGCAATGTCTTTTATCTGCTCTATATCTTCCGCGCTATTCTTTTCTGTGTGTACAACTTCAACTAGCTTCATTACAGGAGCTGGGTTAAAGAAGTGCATTCCTACAAGCGGATAATCTACAGCCTGCTGCAATTTTAATAATGAAAGAGATGATGTGTTAGTAACCACCTTTGCATGCTCTGCCAATCTAATCACGGATTTCAGTGCATCAACCTTTATATCAAAATCTTCCGGTACAGATTCAATAATTAGGTCGCAGTCTCTAGCTGCCGTCCAGTCTCCATCATGAATCCGTTCCATTATCTTCAGAACTTCATCAGCTGTAATCTTACCTTTTGCTACCCTTGTATTAAAACCGGTTTTTATTCTCTGTAGTGCCTTCTCAGCAGATTCTGTAGTTCTCCCACAAAGAAATACTTCAAATCCCTTTTTTTCGGCAAACACCTGGGCTATCCCCTTACCCATAGTGCCGGTGCCGATAATCCCCACATGCATATATTAAATCCTTAAACTCGTTTGATAAGTGTTGCTGCTCCCATTCCTCCGCCGATGCATAGTGAAGCCACACCGTATGTAGCACCTTTTGCTTTCAGAATGTGAGCAAGAGTTCCAATGATTCTGGCCCCTGTCATTCCAAGTGGATGGCCAAGTCCAATACCAGATCCCCAAATATTACAACGATCAATGATGTAATCAAGAGTTGTATCAAACTCTTCTGCTAAGAGCTTAAGTGACCCGAGAACCTGAGCAACAAACGCCTCATTGATATCGAAGTAGTCAATGTCCTTAATACCAAGCTCTGGATTCTGCTTCATCAGCTTAGTAACTACGTAATATGGACCGAGCCCCATGTACTGCGGATCACAGCCAACAATAGCTGTATCAATGATCTCTGCTAACGGTTTGATACCATTCTTCTCACAATAATCCTCAGAAGCAAGCAACATGAATGCTGCACCATCATTGATTCCCGATGTGTTTCCTGCAGTTACTGTTCCGGTACCATCCTCTAGGAATGTAGGAGGAAGTTTTGAAAGTTTCTCAAGACTTGTATCTCTTCTTGGGAACTCGTCCATATCAAAGGTATAAGTTCTTCCCTTATAATCCTTCAACTCTACAGGAACAATCTCATCTTTGAAGCATCCGCCATCAACAGCAGCCACAGCCCTGTGCTGAGCCTCAAGTGCGTATTTGTCTTGTTCCTCCCTCGTTATTCCATACTTTTTCGCAATGTTCTCAGCAGTTATTCCCATGTGAACGCCGCTGAAAGAATCCAAGAGCCCGTCATGCGTCATGAGGTCGGTCATTGCAAAGTCACCAAACTTCTTGCCCAATCTCATATAGGTATTAGTCGCAAACGGAATATTTGACATGAACTCAAAGCCACCTGCAAGGATCAAATTTGCTCCGCACTGGATTTCAAGCACACCATTCCGCACGGCTTCCATTCCGGAGCCGCAAACCATATTTAAAGAATAAGCAGGCACCTCTTGTGGGATACCTGCCTTAATCGCAATCTTTCTGGCAATGCCCTGCCCTGTTCCAGCAGAGACAACATTGCCGATTATCGTCAAATCAATATCTTTGAAAAGACTGTTATCAAAACCCTTTCTAATAACCTGAGCGCATACCTCGCTCGGATCTGACTCATACAGAGAACCGAGGAACTTTCCAATTGCGGTACGCTTTGCATCTATAATATATACTTTACGACTCATTAGATCACTCACTGTTTAGGACATCCATCGCGATTCCATGCGACATCATCCTTAACAACCTTTCCTACAGCATTTGCAGCAATAATACTATTTTCTTCATTAATAGATTTGGATAGGACAGTATCACCAGCAACAAGACATCCATCACCAATGGTTGTTCCCTTTAAGACAAGTACATTCGTAGTAATCCAGACATGGTTTCCAATCGTGATTGGCTTTGGAATATTGTGTGCTTTGCCATCTTTTCCAATTAACTGATGAAAATCACTGTCGTAAATAATCACATTCCTTCCAAGCATCACATCCTCGCCAAGAGTGATATGTTTATCTGTAACAATGACACTCCCACCATTCATTGAGAAGAACCCCGTATCAAGTACAGCATTTTCCTTCACTTCAAGAACAGTATCGTAAAAAACCCAGCCTCCATCGTTACAATTCCAGACAGCATTTCCATTCATCCTAATCTGCGTTTCGGATTTTGACCCCTTCATTTGATTGAAGCCTATCTGAAGATCATGAGTGCCTCTTAGGTAAATTCTAGCTCCCCTACTTAGATCCATGACCACGTGCTTTGAGGGGACAATTTTATTACTTGATTCTCTAACAATATTCCTGGAGAAATAGTTATAATAAATATATTTGGTAAATGAAATCCTAGGATCTTTAATAATATGTAGAACGTGTCGAACTTTACGAAGTCTTCTTTTTATTTCTTCTTTATAATTATGTTTTTGCCCTATACAAGTAGAAACAGCATAAGAAAAACCTTTGTCTTTCAATAATTTATAAAATTGCTCTTCCTTCTGACTCTTCACTGGATTCTTTAATAGAGCAGGATTTCCACTCAAGGCTTCATCAATACTTCTACGTTGGAATTTAATACGATCTTTTATTAAATTAAATAGTTTCTGTCCTCTTTCGCTGTTTACCAATACAACTGAAATACCCTTATATTCATCTTCCTGCCTTTGATATTGAATATTCCAGAAGTCACCTATTGTAATATCGGCATTTAGTCTAGGTAGTGTTTTATATTTGCAATTAAAGCATGATTCTCGGGTGTACAAATCACTATCAATAAATCCTTTCACCCACCAATCCCTAGTTTTATCGTTTATCTCCTCATCACCGTTTTCAAATTGCACTTGCGAAGCAAGACTATGCCATCCATTCTTCTTATTTTTTAAATGCACATTTGAAGCTTTTGATCTATGCTTTTCTTCAAGTTCTGATATATAGCTACTGAAGGCAAGTGGAGAATTTATGCTCCTGCAAATAAAATCTACGCAATATAGATTGTCATAATCTCTTCCTAAGAACTGCCTTAGAGCAGCAGTTTGGCATGGTGTTCCACAGAACAAAAATGGCCTTCCATTAGCAAGTTCTTTTTTCACATCTTTATAGATGCTTGATGTATTGCTCTGGAAATATTTAGATCCAACTACTTTATGTAGTTCTTCCATATTTCGAGCAATCACATGATGAGCAGATTTCCAATCATCACTATATATCGAACCTGCGACTGCGCCACCCTGCTCTATAATATAGGAAGCAAAGGCATAAAACATTCCACCGGATGTGCTGTACACCCTCATGGCATCGTCTTTTAGCCAGGCTGCATAGACTGTTGGCTGATTCTCTGTAATGTTATTATCAGGATTTAAAGAAGGGCATCTTTTTGAACATATATCACAATGAATGCATTTTTCCGCGATAATATGAGGATACCAAAATCCCTTCTCATCCTCTATGAATTCTATTGCGCTTTTTGGACACACATCACCGCATTCCATACACCCTGTGCAATCTTGCTTTGAAACTATATCAATCATTACGTATCACCTTATGTAAAATCAAAATCCCAATATTGTGAAATCAATTACTTTACCAGCATGTACTTCAGCATTTCCTTTATCTCATCATCTTGAAAGCCAATCTGTCTGAGCACTACAGCATAATTCATGTGCTCCATCAAGCGAACCACCTTAATCGTTGTTAGATTAGGATCATAAGATCTCTTGGAGTGTGCCAGCTCGTTTCTCCATTGGTTTGCTTCTTTAGCAATATTGCCTATTTCATCTTGTTTAAAGTCTTCGCCACAAATACAAGCCTTTAAACCATCCCATCCTGTATATCCAGTGTAGGCTTTAACTATTTTTCCTTCCAATGCAGGTTCTGCCACTACATGCTCTTTAAGCGATTTCAACTGACTCCTAGCTTTGTTATTGAAAAGTTTGCAACTAATCATATTGTCAAGTGCCATTTTGATGACCGTATGCCACGGCTTCTCCACGGCCATTGGAGGCATGTACTTTCGTACGTAGAATTCGAAGGCTCCGGTTATCTGAAGGCTTTGTTCTAGGTCAATCAGCGACTTCTTTTTTTCGGAAGGCGGGACGCTTGATATGGAGATCGTCGCATCATCAGGGCCGTTCGTATTTTGATAGTCCTGCGCGACCATATCAAACAACTTGTCTATATGATCGAGAATATGGGCAGAGTAGAAAGCATTACTAATAACTTCTGGTGATTCTACATCTTCCCTGTATTTATCAAAGAAATATGCCTTTGAGGTTCCAGTACTGATCTTATCGACAATCTTATGATTCTCAATTTTTTTATCCGGATACTTTACACGCAGTGACATTCTTGTACAGTCTATATTTCTTCGGTTACATATAAATGCAAATAACCCATCAACTAACTCATAAAGTCTATGAAGAAATTCAACGTCATCCTTTTCATCAAACTGAATCTTCAAATGAGACTCGGCTCTCATATTTGAATCCGAAAGATTCACCTTTCCACCCGAACTCACATAGAACTCAGCCCGGCATTCTCTTCCAAGATACTTGAATGTGAATTCCTTTATCGTTTTTGGCTTGTGGTTGAATGTAACATCTTCATTTTTATTAACACTTATAGCACTTCTTGATGGACAAAAGTACTGAAGTTCGGCAAACGAGAAGTCAACTTCATAAAATAGGCATCCAAAATGATAGTCTTCTATTGCCCAACTATTGGAGAATGAATAACTAATTAGGAAATAAATGCTCCTCTCCAATCTCTAAAGGAATATCAGGGAAGAAAGCATATTGTATATTACTAAAGGAAGCACCAACAACAATCTGACTCTTTTCTAACTCGGGGACTGCTGAATATAAATAAAGCTTTATACTTCCATCTTTGAATTCATATGCTATATGCCTATTGCTTTTTAAATTTACGTATCCATGGTGATTAATATCAGAATTCATTTCCATGTTACAATCTCAACAAATTCGTTTAAAATGCTCTTTATTAATGGCCTTTAAGTTTTCCTGCTACCTTTGCCGCCAAACCGACTGCTGGATACCTTCCTGCATCATACCTCAGGGCATCCTTTTTATCTTTTATCCGGGGTTTATCTATCTTTACTCCACCATACGTACTTATCAGTCTGTCAACTCTTCCATTCCATCCCCAGTCAATCAGCTTAAGTTCGGGATGTTTATTATAGTGTCTAATCATATCTTGCAGGCCATCATAAAGCGATACCGAGTTCTTATATTCAGGAACCAAAAGCTTAATCCTGCTGTTGTCAAACCTAATGTCACGTCCCTTACTTCCTTCAATAATCTGCTCCATCTCAGGCAGACACTTATATATTTGTTCCCGCGTTATCTCAGAATGAACAATCTTCTTACCTATTACATTTTGAAGCGTATCGAGGAGTTCCTTATAAGAAACAGATTCATCGTTTGCAATATGAACAGGTAAATTCTTGGCTTTGTCATTCATAAAGAGACCCACTACACCGACTGCAAAGTCCCTTGTATGAGTCAATGATGCAATCGTTTTTCCGCCATCGAAAATAGGAATAGGAACGCCTCTCTCGATTCTATCCATGAAGGTCCACTCTTTTAATGTATCCTGCGGAACCAGAGGATATGGAATCCGGGTATTTCCATACGTGACGCTAGGACGTACTATCGTATAATAATGTGTTCCATCTTCTTTAAATTTTTCTGCAAGATATCTCTCACACTTATACTTATCTAACGTATACTGCCAGTTATCATTGCCGACGGGAGTCTTATCCTCTCTTATAGGAAGATTCTCTTCTTTATAGGCATATACTCCGGCAGTGGAGATGAAAATGAACTGTTTGTATTTTCCGTCAACTACTGACAGAGTATTTTTTAACTGATTCAAATTGTAAGAAATAAAATCAATAACAGTATCAAAGGTATAGCCTTCAAGTACGGATTTGGCCTTCTCAGAATCACGGATATCGCCATAAATCATATGGTAACCACTGTTTACATATAATTTACGTTCTTTACTGCCTCTCGTAAGAAGATATACATCCCAATTTTTTTCGAGGGCTAAAGAAGCCACATCTTTGCTCAGTCTTCCTGTCCCGCCAATAAATAATACTTTCATTTCATCTTCTCCTGCATACTTGTGAAGGTATTATCATCTTCCTATCATTCTTTTAACAAGTCGAACAGAATTCTTAAAATCCTCTGTTTTATAATATACCAGTGTCTCAACTACGCATGGTATACCGATTCCGATCAAAATCCTCAGGATAAGACCTGTAATTCCATCAACTGTTAATTTATTGCTTATCAAAAAACACAACAGGCAGCTCATAACCATTACAAAAATATTGAAAATCAACTTAATAACAAATAACTTAGCGCTTCTTTTATATAAGAGCTTAAACATATTGTGTATTAACCAAGGCATACATATTATTGCATCGCTAATAATAGTAGATAAAATAATCCCATACAGACCGATAAACTGTACCAGTATGATATTCAATCCTAAATTTGTCAATGCTCCAATCAAGGGTCTAAATCTATCAGAATGCCACAAACCTGCAGCATCCTTTACTGTTGCCCATGCCATGCACATTTCAAGCACATAATACAGAGCACAAAAAAGAGCCACATATGAATTCTCCAGCATAAGTTCTTCTCCTACCCAAATCTTCATAAATGGCTGATATATGATTAGCATACAGCAGCAGCAAATAGAAACTATCCACTCTATTATGAAATTAAATGTGTTGAAATCTTTATAAGTTTTTTCCTTCGAGTCAGTTACGAAACTGTTACCCATTCCGGCCATTATTGATGCGAGAATGATTCCCACAAAAGAGTAAATAGCGCTGAGTATATAATAATAATTCTGATAAACGGCTAATACTTTGAGCCCTAAAAACGCAGAAATCACAATTGTATCAGCTGCACCCAATATGACTGTTCCGACTTTTGAAGTGAAGAGGTCTCTAATTCTCTGATTGATCTCTTTGACTGTAGTTTTAGGTAAATCTCCTACAGGCTTGTATTCTGGAAACATCTGATCTGCAACAAATGCTGTAAGAACATTGTTCAATATCTGAGAGATAATAAGAACCAGTAGAAAGTAATAATAATTGCGAAACAGATATAGAACTAATAGTTGACCACCGTATTGTACTGTAGTGGTTAATATTGTTACATTATTGATTTTATCATTCCGCTGATATGCTAATAATATGCTATTTTTATAGGCGAACAGCCAATAAGTCAAAACAGTGGCTGCAAGATTCATCAAATAAAGGATATATACATTTAGGTCAGTAGGCACTCCGCCTTTAATAAGTTTTGGAACAAATGGCGTAATGATCCCACCAGCTAACGCAACAACAAGACCAATTATTCTATAATAGGTCCTGTATAGTTTCATCAATGCACAAATGGTCTTTGTATCATCTTCAACAATCGGCTTATACATACTATAAACCATCGCCGATCCAACACCAAGTTCAGCTAAGTTAAGAACTTGCAGGATTGAGGAAAAGAGGCTATTCAGGCCAAGATACTCAACGCCTAGCCAATATATCATTACAGTCCGAATAATAAATGGCAATATAGTCTGATATATCTTTAAAATAGTACCAGTTACAATATTTCTGGTAGCATTCTTAGTTCTCTCTATCTTCACAAATAGTCCTCAAGATTTTTCAATAGCTTCCTTCAAATAATTAACAGATGCTTTTCGCTGTTTCCCCAGTTTCTCAAAAGCACCTGCTACATTATTCTTAGGAGTAAATTCCTTATTATATTCATGTTCAGTTAATCCAGTTTCTTCCAGAAGATCACCTATCCTCCCAAACATATCCATGAATCCCTCTTGATGTCGTTTGAAAGTAATAAAATTCTTACTATAGATGATAGAAAATACTGTGGCATGAAAAGAGTCAGTACAGATGAAATCTGCTTGCGATACGAGATAAACAAATTCATCAGGTGTAGTTAAATAATAGTCAGGAGAGTCCAATGGGGATAAAATATTTATTGTTCTTAATTGAAACCTCTCCGCAACCTCATCTATCTTTGTTTGATATTCCTTAGTAATATTGCCCAGAAAATATAACAGCAGAAAATGCTCTGGAATATCGTAAGATGGTTTCCGGGCTATCCTATTCCAGTCTTCTTTCTCTAACAGCAACGTCGGATCCAGCACCCATTCCGCATCTCTCCCTGTCTCTCTCTTTATTAATTCACAACCATCCTTCTCTCGGCATGACAATGCCGCCATGCCTTTAAGACCTTTGATATGCTCTTCCTTATCTTCTACTGGAAAATTTTTAAAGCCAAAACTTGGCGCGTACGAAACTCGTTTATTTTTCGGCATGAACCTTAGATAAAAATAGCTAAGTTCATTTCTCCTGCTATGCCAATTATGCCATACCTGGTCTGAGCCAGTGATTGCGCAGTGATAATCTCTGTGATCAAAATGGTGAATATTGCCATCTGATAAATCAATTGACTTAACTACAAGCTTTTTTTCGTATTCTAAGATCAGATGAGTTCTTTTCTCTTCTAAGCACGTATAGGAATATTTGACCCTATACTTTTCAATTCCGACCACTGATAAGAGTTTCTTCATTTGTTTCTTAACAATAGTAGACACTTTTTTCTTCTGATGATACTGTGCGTTTACAGCAGCATATCCAAGTTCATTGACAACACGGACTAACGCATAATTTTGCAATCTATTACCGATATTTCCCCCACTTACGGATGTCGGAAGTGTTACTATTAGTATCTTATTATCCACAAACAGCTCCTACTCATAATTGAATTTTGTAATTCATATTGGTAAATTACTTTATTTGTTTCCTGTATACATTGTTCTTTTTATTTTTCTTAGAATATTCCGAACACCGATTTTTGCCAAGAAATAAGTGATAGATTTATGTTTGGTTACTAAACTATATTCCAATTTTCTTAGAAAATCTTCATCAATTGGCAACGAGGCAAGTTCATCTGCTAGTCTATCTACATCATCTTGAGCACTTATTAAATACCCTGAAAAGCATTCTCTTAATAATACTCTAGAGTAAATCTTACCAATTGCAATTTTAGCCTCTGAAGGGAAAGCAGCGTCATGATTTATATAATTCCATACATATCTTGTTGAGTTAACCCAAGATAAATCCTTTCGATACTGTTCTTCATGTGTTAAGCTTGTATTTGAAATACAATAATAATAATCTTTTTGCGTGTTATAAGATACATATGACTTGGTGCATAATAAATATCGAAAGCAGAAGCACATGTCCTCCCAAAATCTTATATCATTTGGAAAGCTAATCTTATTTTCTTTTACAACTTTACTCAAGAACAACTTATTCCAAACTGCAGCTGTTTTCTTCTTTTGTGCGATTTCTATTACTGCCTTATCCCAGGGAATTAATGTGGTATCTGTATTTTCATCGTTATTAATCTCTATGATCGACTCTGTTACGGTATAATAATCTATCTCAGCTAACACACTTTGCCGAGATTGCAAGGTTTCAACAAGATCTTTTATAAAAGTTGGGCTCACATAATCATCGGAATCAATAAATGCAAGGTATTCCCCTGATGACAACTCAATACCTGCATTTCTTGCATTGGCACTTCCTTGATTGTTCTGATTAATTAATGTAAACCGTTCGTCTTTCTTAGAATATTCAAAGCATATTTCTTTACTACCGTCCGTTGATCCATCGTTAACTACAATGACTTCAATATTCCAATAGGTTTGTTGTTTAATGCTTTCTAAGCACCTCATTAAAGAACCTTCAGCATTATAAACAGGGATAATAATACTAACTAAAGGATAATAATTGTCACTATTCATCACTTAATACCTATTATCTGTGACTTGTATGGCCATATATATCCGTTGTTCCAAAATACTGTATTGAATATATAATATATAATTGTCCCAACTATAATACCGAGGCAGCAAATGTCACTTTTCTTAATTTTCTTCGTTCTAATTATTGCAGATAAATCAAATTTTATTTGTGAGAGTGATAAAATTCGAACTGCGCAATAATATATTGCTACTCTATTCAGATAAAACACCTGCCATCTGAGCAACGATAAGGCAATATCAAAAATTGATATTATCTTCATTGTGTTTTTAGGCCATACTTTTTTGCTTCTGGTGTAGTAAAACACATATGGCATAATATAAAAAATCGTGGGCTTGAAGTATGATCCACTGTTATTAGACGCTGTATATACCGAATAGCTGTCCGGAAACAAACCTAACGAATAAACAAACGCCATAACTCTGGTAAATAGCAGCACTACCGCAAAAATTACAACGGTAAGTACAAATGTAATAAATTGTGGTGGCAATTTTGATTTTTTTGTTCGTCTAGGCTTTGTTGAATTTCCCTCACGATAAAGTATATGAATGGCATAGAAAGCAAGCGCAAGAACAGCCGATCTATGAAAAAACACTGTCACAACTGTAAGCAATAATGAAGTTTTCGCCTTTCCCTTAAGAAGTAAAACAAAACCTAACAGCGCGATTCCTACTGCAAGATACTGTCTCATAATATTAAGAGATTCAGGATAAAACATTAGTAAATAAATAATCTGCGCAACCGTAATAGAGCATCTATCCTTAACAAGATATACAGATATATAAAACAATAGCCCTGTTAATAGCGATGTGAAAAAGAGCAGCCAATGCGCATCATCAAAAAATACACTAGTCAAATATACTAGGATTTTATATCCAGGCTCAACAGTAGAACTTTTCATGAAACCCAAAAAAGAATTCATAGACTGAGCTCTTATAAATAAAGGATACGCATAGGTATAAACATCAACACCTATTGTGTAATCCCTCACACCGGCAATAAATGCTGGTATAAAAACAATTAATATGTTCAATATTCTGCAGAGATACTTGTGTTTACGCCTCGAATTTATATAATGTTCATTAAGTGCAGCCAATAATATGGTTACTATTGTTGTAACTACGTATACTGTCATAATTATACTATTCGCTTCTCACTAATTTGTGTCATTATGTTCTTTAATGTTTTCAAAAGATTGACTACGAAAATAATAAACGGATTTATTTTTCCCGAGTCTCTCCAACATTTGATAAATGCAAATTTAAAATAATTATTTACATATTCTTTATTAAGCAACAAATATATTGTTCTACTATGTAACAGCAATTCTTTGTCAAAGGACTTTACATAATTATTTTGTATTCTATTACTATTATATAATAGACAATATCTATAAAAGTTTCTTGCTCTGTTAACAGCTTTTAATTCTAGGTACTTTAAATGTCCCGCATCTATATTCTTAGCTTTACATAATTCGTAGATATCGGCTTGCCTAATTATCCCTTTTTTTGTGTCATCAATTTTTCTCAACTGCACTGAAGGATTCATGGTTTGCCCTTCACGTCCTATTAAATATCTATATACGGTTTCATTCAAATATAGAACCGAATTTACAGCAACCATAGGCGTATATATCCACTCTTGGTCAGTATAGGATATCCCTTCCTGCTGTTTATAATTTATTTTATCTAATATTGCTTTTTTATACATAACATTATGCATAGCAATATCATTTAATATATTTTTTACTAGTGGGTCAGAAAAATGATATTCTTTATTGGGTTCAAGGTTGATTTCCTGGTCTGAGTTCTTTTCCCTTCCTTTAATGACAAATATTACTTTGGTCAGTATCAGATCCGCATCAACATCAATTAAACTTAACAGAACATTTTCTAATCCATCTTTATCGAACGAATCATCTGCATCCATTATTTTAATGTATTTTCCAGATGCTTCCTTTATTCCTCGGTTAATACAAGAACCATAATTACCATTTTCTTTATCTATTACCCTAAATAGTTCTGGATTTTTTTGCTCATACCTATGGGCAATGTCTGAAGATTTATCTTTGCTGCCATCATTTATTATTAATACTTCCAAGTAGCCCCATAGCTTTTCAGAAACTATTAGGGAATCTAGTCCTTTATCGAGATATTTCTCCATGTTATATGTTGGAATTATAATAGATAATAATTTACTCATACTTTGTTCCTACAATGTACTGTCATTTGGTACCCCCCCAGACCGTCCGAAAACCTCGATTTTATCGATGCTTTTTTGATATTTCAGGTCTTGTTTTCACTTGTTATTTATTATTTCTCATTGTACTTTGAAAACTGAATAAAATATGCACATGTAG
>Ga0256404_1007307_pt1 | contig 17585 bp, 10 predicted proteins | sample RumenRJG_01DNA_FD_185990 | JGI IMG/M metagenome (GOLD analysis project Ga0256404, IMG submission 185990) | Bovine rumen microbial communities from Lethbridge, Alberta, Canada - RJG_01 | ecosystem: Host-associated > Mammals > Digestive system > Stomach > Rumen | place: Canada: Alberta | collected...
TAAAGAGTGACGGCGAGGAGTCTTTCGTAAAAGGCGCAGCCACAGTGGAGGATGAAATGGCCGGCAATCTGGACATTCACGTCGGCGGGGATGTCGCAGCGGAGGCTGTTTCAGAAGCAACAGGACTCAGCGCTGTAAAAACGACTGACAACGGAACCGCTGAGATAAAGGTAGACGGGGATGTCACTGCCACAGCAACAGGAACGGAAGGATCTGCTGTTGCCATCTTCGCTGAGATAGGTCAATCCAGTGGCGCAGGAGATGTCCTGGTGGGCGGGAATGCCACAGCTTCCGGCGCGGACAGCAACGGCATTATGATGGACCTCGACATTACTCCCGGAGACGATGGGGAAGGCACGGCTGAGTCCGGCAGCACGAGTACGTCGAACAAAGAACCGGTGCGTATAGAAGTCCTGGGCACCGTGGACGGCGGAGCTGATGGCAATGATCTCCTCATCCGGGTAACTGACTGCAATACGGAACGGGTCTATGATGATCCTGTTGATCCCACAATGGGGTTCCATGAAGAAACAGTAGAACCCATGGCGGCGGAGGATGTGAAGACGGCCCTTACCGGGTCTCTTCCGGAGATCGTGACCCATGAGCTTAAGAACGGCAGTATCAAGGCTGTGATGAAAAGCGATAATGCCGACAATGAAAAAGCTGCGCTGGAAGCACTGGCGGATAAGACCTTCTATACGGTCAATTACAGCACAAAGGTGACGGACGAGAACGGCGCGGAGGATGACAGCCTGGGCACCATTACCATTACCCAGTATGACGGCAAGGACCTGGAAAAGAAAGAGCTCCGCTATGATGGCTCCGCTGCTTATGTGGCGAAGGCCGGAGACAAGATCCTGATCGATGTTAAAGTGAAAAATAGATACGTCGATAAAGATAGGGAAGAGAAAGTCACCGGAAAGTCTGAGGTGAAGACAGAAGAGACGGATACGCAGATCATTACCACTACAACGACACCTGTTACGAGAAAGACATGGACTGAAAGGACAGCTTATGAGCTTGATCTGGATAAGCTGAAGATCGTTGATGAACTGGGGTATGATGCGACTGTAAAACTGGTGAAGGAGACATCTACTGCAGGTGGAGTGACCTGGAGCCTGGAGGTGACCCCGGTCGGCAGCATTGACCTTGACGTTGAAGCGATCGTCAAGGCGGTCACCAGCGAAATCAACCTGCAGGAAATCACTAAAAATGTCATCAAGGTAGAGAAAAAGGCAAAGGAAGTCAAGCCGGAGGAAGAAGTAAAGCCGGAGAAAGAAAAACAGAGCGACCAGAAACAGGAAGAAGCAAAGCCGGAGGAAGCAAAGCGGGAGGAAGTAAAGCCGGAGGAAGTAAAGCCGAAGGAAGAATACCAGACCGCTCCGATCAATAACGGGAAGTACCAGGAGACGCCAAAACTGGCTGAAGATAATGATAATAAGGAACAAGGCCTAAATCTCATCCCCGAAGAGAACTGGACAGAAGGATGGATAAAAGACGAAAATGGCTGGCGCTACAGAGTGGGAATTAAAGAATACGTTGTGAATACCTGGGGCTACTTCCCCTGGAATGATTGGAACTACTGGTATTACTTCGATAAGAACGGCTACTTACTTACGGGGTGGCAGTTCATCGGCGAAAAGTGGTACTACCTGGAACCGGAAGAAGATAAGAATCTGGGTCATATGTGGGCGGATACGGTGACACCCGACGGTCACCGTCTTGATGAGACCGGTGCGAGAATAGACTAAGCATATTACCCGGTCTTCTTCCCGATGATATTCACCCAATTCTCGTTATTCCGCCCCTCCCGGACGTCCCGGCTGAAAAAGCTCTCCAGCACCGTGAGACCGGTCTGTTCGAACAGCGCCCGGAGGCTCTCTGCCGTCATGTCGTGAAAGAAGCGCCCCTCCTTCACCCGCTCCGTGCTGCCCTCCTTGAAGGAGGCGTAGAGAATCCCCTCCGGCTTCAGGAGGCGCTTCAGACGCATCATGACGTCCGGAAGATTCTCTGCCTTCACGTGCAGGAGAGAGGCGCAGGCCCAGATGCCGTCGTACTCCGCCTCTCCAGAGAGCTCCTCAAAGCGCTTGCAGGCCACCGGAATCCCCGTGTTTTCCGCGGCCAGCCGGCAGATCTCCTCGGAGGCGTCAAAGGCATCCGCCTGAAAGCCGGCTTTCAGAAAGGCGATGGTGTCCCGGCCGCTGCCACAGCCCGCGTCCAGGATTCTGCCGCCCGGCTTCACGTGCCGAAGAAAGCGGCTCTGGTTTTCCGACATGTCCGCGTGCAGCGTCCCGGAGACAAAGTTCTCCGCGTTCTGATTGTAATAGGCAATAGTGTCATTCATGATTTCATTCAATCCGCCTTTATTTGTAAGGTGCTAACAGGGATGGTCGCAGGCGTTTAGCCCACGATCTTGACCGCCGTCCCGTAGGCCAGCACCTCTGCCGCACCCTGCATGATGGAGGAGGTGGTGTACCGCACCCCCACAATGGCGTCTGCGCCGAGGTTCGCAGCCTCCGCTTCCATCCGCTCTGTGGCAAGCTTTCTGGCGGTCTCCATCATCTCGTTATATTTGGTCAGCTCACCGCCCACGAGGGTTTTCAGGCCGGCTCCGATGTCCCGGATCGCGTTCACCGTCTGCACCGTGCTGCCGCGCACAAGGCCCAGCACTTCCAGGGTTTTTCCGTCGAGTTTCTCGGTTGTCACGATCATCATGGTTTGATACCTCCTGTTTCTTAAAAGCTCTCAATCTCAATCAGTTACGCTTCTACTGATACTGCTTTCAAACCCGGCCCAATCCAAGCATTTGCTCCAAGTATATCTGAAACCAGGAGCAGGATGGTCGCTTACAGGGCGACATCTGCATTATGGGCGGATGCCGATCTGTTTGAGGTTATACCTCCGTGTCAGTCCTGGCTGAACTTCCAGCTGCTGAAACCGCAGGTTTTCGCGGAGAGATAGACGGGATAGATCACGTCCTGAAGCTGTTCCTTGAATTTCACAGCATCCAGTCCCTGCCGGTACAGGCGGTGCTCAATCTCCGGGTTATTCAGGTGCTCTCTCGCGCACTTTCGGAAGGCATCCTGTACCTGCTCATACTCCCATATCATCCGATAGGACTGGTACTCAATCTCCGCAAACCTCGGAAAGTACAGGTCCCAGGCCGGAAGATGGTTGCTCTTGCTGCTGTTGATGTTCTTGGTGGTGGGATGCAGGTTCCAGAACTCGTCGTGGGCCACGTAGGACCAGGGAACAAAGTGATCGATGGAAATATTGTCCGGGGTGAGAAGGCTCTCCCCGTAGATCTCATGAACCGGTGCCAGCTCTGAGAGCAGCTTCCAGTACTTCTTGACCTTTTCCAGTTTCCGCTCCTGGGGCGGATACAGCTTATCGGAAATACCCGGCACACTTGGATTCCGTCTCTGGAGGTAGAGGATCATGTTGTACTGGATCCAGCCCCGCAGGATTTCCTGGTTCTCCTTCAGATACTCCGCCCATTCAGGCACAACCCTGATCACGGTGTTCAGGCCGGAAAAGGTGTCAAAGTAGTAAATCAGACGCTCCTGCTGGTTGATCCGGAATGCCAGCTCCCCGGAACCGCACTTCCAGGAGTCCGTTTTGAATCCATTCAGAAACGGCGCCTGAAGACGGAAGGGAACGTTCAGCGTCAGGTCTCTCTTGAACCGGAGCACGGCCGGATCCTGGCAGTTTTTCAGCCAGTCCAGAATCTCCTGCTTTTTGACAGAAGGCAGCATGACCGTCACAGAGGAGATGTAATTCACCGCCTTTTCCAGCGTGTCCCTGGGGCCCAGATTCAAGTGATACTCCGTCACCATGTACCAGGCGTCCGCGATCATCTCGTCGATCAGTTCCTCAAAGGTGATCTCCGTTTTGCCCCTGCAGACATGGGACAGGACCGCCTGGAACCAGAACAGCTTGTAGCACTCCGATTTGTTATCGAAGATCCGGGACAGGCCGGCGATATTCAGTTGTTCTGAGTTTGGGAGCTGCATATAATGCCTTTCTCTATCCATTAAACCGATTTATCAGCTCAGGATCTCTTCTTATCATCGATCCCTATGATTATCCCTTCTACGGACTGATTGTCAATTTCAATTACTATCTTATCTCCTACTTTAGCAATTCATCCATGCCTGTATTTCCCATATATGGCGGATTAGTGACTACTGCATCGCAGCCCTGAGATAATGCTTCTGCGATGTTAATCAGTTTCTGCAATCTGGCAGATGCTTCAATCTCACCATGGATATCGAGGTGAAGCTGGCCTTTCTCTTCTCTGGGTACAGCAAAACGCCGTAACAGATCCCAGTCACATGGTGTTACTTGAATAATGCTGCCATATTCTTTGGCGTCATGCATTTCCTCAACCAAACGCATCGCCTGTTTAGCTGCCTCACCATATTCTTCCTGTGAAAGGGGTCAGCCCCATGTCATGCATCGGCGCAGAAGTAATGCCGTTGCTCTCCTCGATAGCATATACATGCGGATGCATCTTACGGGTGAAGAAGCGCCGGTTATACTGACGGGCCTTCATCATTACGGCAAAATAGGACAGCTGGGCAGCACGCTCGTCGATATCCAGCCCCCACAGGTTGTTCTCCACGATCTTGACCGCTGCCTCGCGTGCAGTATAGCCGTAGTCCTCATAGATACGAACAAGTACATCAAAGAGAACGCAGAGTATGTGGCACGAACCCATACAAGGATCTATCTTATGGTCGTCTTTGATACGTCCTCTATATGTACGCGTAGCCCAGAATCGGCCTAAACGGCTTGATTTCTGGGCTTTTTTGCTTTTACGGCTGTCTGCATCATGCCGCTTCCTCCTGCAAAATCAGTCGGATGAAGGTCCGACATACGTCTTTGGCGGCACCGGTGACAGCGCCAGCCAAGGAATAATTAAAACGTACAGGAATAATTAAAACGTATGGAAACATTAAAAGGTACGGCTTCTCCTTACTTGTCCGATACAGTATATACATTCCTGTTTTTCAGAATGAAGGACAATTGAATCTTCGTATCTTTTCCGGCATCTTTTCCACCTGTGACATGCACATGCACATAAGTGTCTTTCCCGTTTGAAGTTACATCAGTAACTTTTCCTGCAAATCCGTCCTTCCGACGTATCGTTTTGCCTATGTAGCCGGAGTACACAGAGAGCCCTGACTTCTCGGCTTCGTCATCCGGACTGGTTTGCACCGGAGGCTCCTGCTTGGTAACCTTTACTTCCTCGGTCAAACGCAGCAACTCACGAATCTCGGCAAAATGCGTCTGAGTAAACCATAGTTCATTCTTATCGTCAATCGGAATAGCTACATACTCTCCGTTCTCAATGTCTGCATCGTTTTTCGTAAGAAATACCTTGCGGACATTTTTCATGAGCGATTCGTCGGATCTCCATTTCCGGTAGGTAGCTGCGCAGTTTGGGCAAAGGCAGAGATTGACCGGATCTAATTCTGTTTCTGGCTTCAAGAAAACCTCAGTCGTCTCAAAGCTTGATATGGTATCGTGACAAAGCTGGCATGCAAATTTGAACCGGTTATTTCCTTCGTGACGGTACATATTCTGCAGATATGCCTTTGCTTCTCTGGGACGATTGCTGACGCGAATGCTCCGCACTCTTTCTTCATATCGAACCGGATCGGCATAAATCAGCATTTCTGCCGCATGCTTCCTCAGAGCATCCCAGCTCCTGACATTGAGAGTCGGGAAAGGCAGCAGCGCTTCTTCAACGGCATCTTCATTCCTGTCAGCACTTCCATACTGCGCATTCAAGTCTGCAGAGGAGATACCATACCGCTGGCGCAATTCGCTCTCGAAAAAGGCGTCCAGCTTCTCCTGCGGAACAGTCTTTTTCAGATCATCCACTTCATCCGCTTCCGTCCTCTTAAATGCCAGCAGTGTGAAGATGACAGAGTCCGGCTTAATCCGTCCATAGATATCAATGCTGATATCATGCTTTGAGATGTCCTTCGGCGAAACAAGCTCCAGCGAATCTGTGAATAGCCACTTTCCGTTCCAGCCAATCATACGCTCTCCACGCAGAATATGAATCATCTCACAAGGTTCATTATCCAGATTGGGGAACGTGCTACCGCCGATGTTCACTCGCCCACAGAGGCGATGCTCATTCATGACCAGCATTTTCATGATGGCCTGCGATTTCAAGATAGTGTCTTTTGCGTTTGGATGTGTGGATATATATTTCAGCACATCTCTGAGCGCATCGATGGACATTCTCCACCGAAAATTTCCGGTCGTATACCATTCTGGCGATCTTCCGGGCAGTCCAGTATCATAAGTTCCGTAAGTAATGTTATCACCGAACAGTAGTGAGCTGCGCACTCCCAACTCGGCTAATTTTGTCGCTTCTATATCATGCAGACTGTAAAACTCCAGATCAACAAAATAAACGTTCTGACCAATGTTGGCATAATAAGCCTGAATGTTGATACCGTCAGTGCTGATCGGCAAGAAGATTCTGGTGGAGTACGTACTCCTCATTTTTCCGTCCGTACATTGTAAAACGAGGAGCTCCCGGATGATACGAGTCACTTCATCCTTGTAGTCTTCGTATTTCGCATACTTAAGCAGCGTCTTGATATCCTCGATGTGTTGTTCGTCCGCCTGTACTAATCCTCGTTCATAGCGCTTCTCTATGTCCTTAATTAGAAACTCGTACTCGTTGGGCTTCTGTATCTGTAGAATATCATCGAAAAAATGGCTGCATCGTTCATATAGCACCGGATCAACAAAATGGATATCTGTGCTGTGAATTTTGGGCGACGGCAGAAAGACATTAGGCAGGTACGTCTTTCCCTCCCTGCGGAATGGCGCTACGAAGATACTGGAAGAAGTCTTCACAATATCTGCTGTCGTCATATTTGCCTCTCCTCTCGTCTTGGAGAAGGCAGCAGGAATGTTTTCAAAAATACCGTACAAATCGACAAGCCAGTCATCCGTCTGGGCTGGGAGAAACTTGGGATTCGCTGCAAAATAGCGTCGTAAATCCTCAGCTATGATCACGTTAACGTTGAGCTCACTCGTCAAGAAATCACGAACCGTTTTATATTCCCGGTTTGTTTCTGTCAAATAGGTCGGGAGCCAATAGTATGCGTGGCCGTCGTGGATCAGATCAGTCAGCAATTGGTCGGTGAATACGGCAGCCAGACGCTCTTGTCGAGTAATTTTTGCGTATTTTGCAAATACATATTTGCCCGACTTACTTGGAATAACAGCGGCAGAACGGAACAAATCCCGCACCGTTTCATAAAGCGGCAGGAAGAGACCAAAGGATTCAAATCGCTCCTCGGAAATTGGAAGAGCCTTCACGAAACTCATGTTCAGTTTACCAGAGTCTTTTAGCTCCAGAATACTCTGCCGCAGCAGCGTGGCGGTTTCCTGCGCCAGAAGAATATTATCCTCGTCCTCAGCAGGAATGCTGCTACGGTTCGGTGTCGTTCTATACGGCCCTTGTACAATAAAGTCAAGTTTGCTCTCAGTCTCTGTCGGGAAATATACGGAAACATACGGACTCGGAGCCTTAATGCACTGATAACTCCCATCCTTCTCCATGCGGATCGGGAAAGCAATATCAACAGTACGCTGTGCAAATTTTGGAATGGGACGTGAGAACTTAAGATAAGAAATCATCTCATCTTTATCACCATTGGCTTTTTGTTCCTCTGCGGTGCCAAGCGCAGAAACCAGAAGGCAATGGTCATTAATTTCCGTCTTATCCAGTAGGTATTCGCCTTTGATAGGCTCGCCGCTCATCACGATCTGATACTCAATCAGCTCCAGATTTTTCATGAACAGAAGAGTGGTTATACCCAAGTTCTGGAGCTTCCGGGAAAGTGTATCGTTAAGAGCTTCTACCGACGTAAAGCCTGAGAAGGTCTGGCCAACGGTATAGGGAAAAACAAACCGTGTCGTATATGCCTTGGGCATCGGTTCCTCTGGGATATCCTCCGGGCGCGTGAAATCCAGTATTTCTACAGCAAAAGGGACAGCATCGCTGTTGATCCTCTCGCGAAAATGATCAGGTGCACTGTAGAGACGTACAGTATCACAAATGCCAAATACGGATTTGAAGCCAACACCAAACTCTCCGATTTGATTCAGGTTGTCGACCTTATCCGATTTGCCAATATCGCACAGACCTTGCAAGTTCGCGGAAGTGAATGGCCTGCCGTCATGGAGGACTTCGAGACGGTCAGGATATTGGATAAACTGAATGCTTTTCGCCTCGGCATCTTCTGCATTCTGAAGCAGCTCGTAGACAAAATGAGACTTGTCCGTATACAGCTGAATGATCCGCTCCAGCGCACGGCGCAGCATACCATCTTTATCTTGAGCAGTTCTGACTTTATCGGCAATATTGCTCATAACTCAACCTCGCTTCACATCGATGATCCCATTTGCAATCAGAGCGGTGTGGATGTCGGCTCGGGAAGCACGGTCATTGATTTCATCGACTTTTGCTTCATATTTCTCCGTAGCCGTGTTCAGTTCACTTTGGTACATTCTGCGAATCTTCTCATCGAAGGCATCGCGGATTTTCTGTTCTAAGGTTCTCATGCGGTTACGGTAGTTGCTGCTGATGCTTTCCAGCTTATAATTTGCCGTACTCTGGATGCCTGCCAGATAGACGGCTTTCTCCTGCTGCCAGAGAGCAATGTGCTTTACTTCCAAGCCTTCCCACGCAGCTTTATCGACAGCGATGTGATTAGGAGAAGTTTCAGCTTCTTGGAGGATATCAGTCAATTCCTCCGCGAGAAGATCGTTCTCACATACCGGTACAACTCTGAACATAGGATTAAGGCCGACGTAGCTCCATGCATAGATGGAGAACGGATAGGTTCCTTCCGGCAAATCCTCAGAGTAGTAATCAAGATGAATATACGAGACATTGCTGGTCGCATAATATTTGGCTGCCTGCTTAACCAGCGGATGCATCGGTGTAATAAAGAATGCCTTCCGCTCCTTTGAGGCCGTTTCTGAGGCAAACGTAAGCCTGTGCATCGGTTCAGAGCCTTTCAGGTAATTTTCCCATCTGCGCTTCAGAGCCGATTTGATGTTCGACAGCTTCCTGAAGTCCTCCAGCAAGGTCACTCTGGCCTCTTTACTCAGTCGGATTTGTTTCAGCTCTGATGCGCCGATGATGTATTGACCTTCTCCGAGGCGATCCTTCAAATACCGCTCTACAAGTCTCTGAATGTTGAGCGGAGAAATCCACGGGCTTTCTGCGTCTTTGATTTCCTTCGCAGCAGTGTAATTGGAAAGGTCAAAGCCAAACAGCGCTCGTTCCTCATCCTCCAGTTTACTGAGCTCCTGCATGCGACGGACTTCGTTATCAGCCATCTGCTCCAGCTTTCTCCGGCGTTCTTCATCGGTAAGCACAGTGCTGACCGCGATCTGTTCAATCTGAGCACCGATTGCTCCAAGCACTTCCTCGCACTCACCAATGCTGCGTTCAAAAATACCGATCCGCATCAAACAGCGGGAATAGATGTCGGCATCAACAGTATCAGCCGTAATGATATTATAAATATTAACAGCCTCGCTCTTTTGGCCGCGCCGATCGATACGACCGATGCGCTGTTCAATACGCATCGGATTCCAAGGCAGATCATAGTTGATCATCGTATCGCAGAACTGGTAGTCCAAGCCCTCTGATCCAACTTCTGTGAAGAGGAGAATGTCCAGTGCATCCGGATCGCTCTTGTCAAGCTCAAACCTCTCCCGCAGGGCTCTCCGGTCATCATCTTTAATGCTGCCATTGATCTGCGCTACACGATAATTCAAACCGCGAAGTTTCTTTTCCAGATATGACAGCGTGTGACGGAAGGAACTGAACAAGATGATCTTATTGTTTTCCTGCCTCTGCTTTTCGTCGATAACCTTCAGAACGCTGTCCAGTTTGGGGTCTTCTTCAGGCAGCAAGTCCGCCAGCTCAAGGACGTGCTTTGCCAGCGCCATCAGCGTGGATGTTGATTTTGCATCCAGATCATAATCATCCAGATCCACATCGGGATCTTCCACCATCTGGTCGAAGCGCCTCGTGATTAGGTCGCGGATGTGTGGCGCAAGTCCAAAGATGCAGCTCGCCGCCTGACGGCGGATGGTGCTCATCATAAACGGAATATTGCGCACATTGTGCAGCTTTGCGAGAGCCTCGTACTCGAAATGCAGAAGCTCATTGTGAAGGGCAAACTGCTGCTCGGTAAAGCTCGTCTCGACGGTATAGGAACGACGGATGCAGAAGTCCTGAATGTCTCGCCTGCGCGTGCGGTTAAGCATGAAGTTCAGGCTGTGCAGTGATTCAACATCAGATACCAGCTTGACACGTTCTTCCCGACCTATGTCCGTTTGTTTCAATCTGGCCAGAACATCCGCATAGAGAGGATTCTTTGCGATAACATTCTCTCCCCACTGTGTGGACGTGATATTCTGAAGCGCTGCGATTGCAGTCTCTCGCCATCCTTCACCAGCGCCACGGATAGCATGGGAGCACTGATAGATGAACTCATTGGGACGGGACATCATACGGAATACATCCTTATCCATAATGATGTCAGGACGGAGCACATTCATCAGCGTGAAAAGATCGTCGTCACTGGTCTGCAAAGGTGTAGCCGTCAGCATAACCACCGCATCCGCGTGCTCACAGAAGTAGCGGACACATTTATAAGCATAAGCTTTTTCTTTATCAAGGCTACCATTGCGGATATGGTGCGCCTCATCAATAATGACAAGATCGAAATGCGGAGCGGGATCAAGATCCATCAGCCCATATTGCTTTCCGCGATGGTGTTCCTCGCCCTCATATACACGGCTGTCCAATATGGAGTACGGAACAATAGCTTTATTATAGCGTACTGGCCATTCTTCATCACGATGCGTATCTGAAATAGCCTGACGTAGTGTTCCTCCATCCATTGGAATAAAATCTTCATCGAACCTGCGCATTTCCAGTTCCCATTTGCGCTCTGCTACCAGCGGCTTTGGGCAGATGATGAGAATATTATCCAACTCATTACGGGCTTCCAGTTCTTTGACAATAAGGCCTGCTTCAATGGTTTTACCAACGCCGACACTATCGGCGATCAGGATTCTCGGCTCATCTGATTTAATGAGTTTCAAAGCCGGTCGGAACTGGTAAGGCACAAAGTCGATTCTGGCCGCATTCAAAGAATACAGGTTTCCAGCGGATGGATTATTGATCTCATAAGCTGTCAGATTGCTCTGCAGCGTACTGATATCTATCCACGAGTAAGACGGCGCAGCATCAATCTTTTGGATCTGTCCTTCATAGAAGGTTTTAACTTCTCCTTCGACAAAGACTTCATAACGCTTTGTACCGCCAATATCGGTGACTGAGAATACCATGCCCTTGGTATCCGGGCTTCCTGTCAGAAATACACGATCCTTTTCCTTTATGTCTCCCGCGTTAATTGTCGGTTCAGGCACCTTAACCGTAACCTGCTCCTCCTCAAAGACGGCAGAAAAGTCGGTACCTTCGATGGCTTGTCTGAACTCATCGATGCCCTGAGTATACTTGTTGGTCACCATGACGCTTTCAAAGAAAGAAAGGATTGTATCCAAGTCTCTCAGCACGACATCTTTATCTGATATAGCTCCAGAAAGGTGCGCCCAATTATTCCGCACCTTCATCATGTCCCTGACGCATTGCCGGTCGCGGGTAGGGAGATAAGCAAATGAACGCATGTCGTACCACGACTTGTCGGCAACGCGAAGTAATGCTGCAAGGTCGAGATCCTCCAGCTTTGAATAGCCATTTTCGCTGGCATATTGCCGTTGCACAAAAGACAGGTTGTCCATGACGCATACCTGCCACCAGTCTTCTCCCACACGCGGGAGCATTTTCCCGAGCCATGCACAAAGCTCCTTTGTCGCTATGTGCAGATACTCATGCATTTTACTGACAATAGCTTGCTCGTTCATCTGCTTCACTTCCTCTATATTTCTTTACTGGAAATACCCGTCACTTTCAAAAATGTGATTCAGTTCATCGTTGCTGGCACACCGGGAGACCTTGTCTCGGATGGCACTTTTAGACATATCCAAGCGGAAAGCCTTCTCCCTTCCGACAGAATCTCTCTGCATTCGGATAAGCTGAATCCTGCCTACACCGGGATTCTGTCTGGCATATTCAGCGAATCCCTTCGCTTTGCCAAGATTATCGATTCTCGTAGGATCATGCGGTTCCAAAATATCCACGACGTAATCTGAACCATCGCGCCGGATAATCAGGAAATCCGGATAAGTTGGTTTTGTCTCCCCATCGATCTCATAGGGAATGCACAATGCCCACGATCCTCTCGAAGGATTCCGCAGCCAGCAAACAAAGTCTTCCTGCTGTTCTTCTTCAGCGATTACCTTCTTCTCCCAGCCGTTCAGATTGATAAGCGCGGTGCCGGAATCATCTACGAACAGATGATTGCTGTACAGCTTTCCTTCTGATTCGTGCGGGACGCGGATCGTTTCAGGTAAGCGAAAATTATGCTTACTGACAATATCACCATCAGATACAATGTCGTCGTATTTCTTCTTAAACCGCTCCGGCAGTGTAACGGTACGACGACGATTGGCATCGTTTAGATCATGGAACTTCTCTTTTGCATAGCTATTAAGCGCGTCCATACAATCCGTGTTTGCCGCAAAAATGATGACATGAATCTTCAGGTTGAGCACTTCATCATAATTGTAGTAACGATTCACATAGGCATTTGCGACACCTTCGTTACCGAGGCGAGTTTCTGCCAGACGGAACTGGCGCTCAATATCCGTATCCGTTGTGGAAAACAGATCATGAATGGAGTAGTCATCAATCGACCGTCCAAACACATCGAAGATCTGAGCGTTCAGTTTGAACTGCAACACCTGACTGGCAAGAACATCGTACATATTGCTCTGCTTCAGCATCTCAATGTGCTCATGGATCTTCTGGGTAATATCGGCAATGACATGCTCCTTTGCATCCATGTCGATCCGCGTCTGTGTCAAGAAACGCGCCAGTGCATACATAGATTTCAGGTAGTCTGTGATGCGTACTTTCCGCACGTTATAGGTAAGCAGACCTGCATCGTTAATCGCCTTCACGACAGCCTCACGGTCGATATCAGAAACCGGAGGAGTGGTCTCCGCACTTGTCCCTTCAGATGTGGCCTGTTGTGCCGCTGGCTGTGCAGGTTGTTCCGGCTGCTGTGTCTGCTGTAATTGCTGACCATAAGGAGTGACCGGTTCTCGTACTGCGGATGTCCCAGAGGAAGATTGATAGGTAGTATGAGTGGTCGGTGTATCTCCGGATACAGGCTCTGATGTTTCTGTACCTCCGGGATTCATCATATCAAAGATGGTCATCTGTCCCGGAGTCTGTGAACGTTCTCTTCCCGGCTGACGCGGCGCAGTCTGATACGTAGGCCGCAGGCTCAGCGTATCATAGTTATCACTGCCCATCTCCTCAGCCTCAACATCGGTAGGGATGGTAGCGCCTTCCTCATTCTGCAGTGCCTTGACCACATCGTACACAGTGGCCTCGCTGAACTGCGGAAGGTAAAGATGAACGTCGTTCAATGTCTCATCGACATTGATATGCTGCTGAGTAGGCGTGCGCACCATCCTGCCAAGAAGCTGCGCGATATAGGTATAATCCACAGCTCGACGGAAAGACATCATGGTTTCTGCTCTTGGGCAGTCCCAGCCGGTGGAAAGCGTCTCTTTGAAGAAAACGACTTTGATACGCTTATCGTCCACAATGCGGGATGGTTCACAGTAGGGCACGTCCAAGCCGCCAATCTGAATAGTCGACGTGCCTTCGCCAAAGGCGTGAACGACCTGACCTTCCATGAAACGGTCTCCAAGACGCTCCTCGATAATCCGCAGGCATTCATTCAGATCTGTGGTTGAGAGCTGATGCGCAGTACCGTTCTGCACCTGAATGACAAAGATCGGATTGACCTGCCCATAATGCTGCTCATAGCAATACTGGTACCAGTGATCCCATTTGTTTTTCCATTCGTCCGTAGCTGCCTGCAGCACGGCCATGTCGTTACCCGCGTGCTCAGGGTATGTAATGACGATGCGATCCTTCAGCAGACCGGAAGCGCGGACTTCATCCGCTGTTGTTTTCACATAATGTGTTGTCGATTGGATGCCCTCCGCCAGACGATTGAAGCGCTGAGGTGTTGCTGTCATACCAATCACCAAAGGCATCGGTGGAAGATTATCAGCATCAGAGCCCTTGAGGAACTTCTGCATGATGGTGGTGTTCTTGGTCAGGTCTCTTGCCCCTTGAGCACCGCGATGCGCCTCGTCGATGATGAAGTACAGCCGGTCGGATTTTTCCCGCACGGTGTTGGCCAGCGTCTCCCAGATGGTGTACTGACGTCCATCGGAGTGCTTTGTCAGGTTGCTGGTCTTGGAGAGCTTCTGCGTATTCAGGAAATAGATGTGTCCATCCTCCAGTATCTCCATGTCAAATGCATCATCGCTGATGGTGACACACTGGTTCAGCTGAATCTTATCTGCCTTCAGATCAATCTTCAGCCGCGACTGTTCATTGAGCTGTGGAGAGTCCGAAAGCCAGATGAAAATCGCCTCGTTCTGGTCAGGGTACAACTCATCGCCGTAGTAGATCGTTTCGATCAATGCAGACATCACGATGGTTTTTCCTGCTCCGGTCGGCGCGGTGTAGGAAACAATCTGGGGAGTATGCGTGCTGCGATAATTACCCAGCGCAGTAGCAACACTCTGTCTCAGTTTGGCAAGTGCCGTTTTCTGAAATGGGAATAATTCAACCTTCATCGCCTCTTACCTCCTGACCGAATTGATACGGAAATTATCAAGATAGTCCCGGTAGAGCTGGTAGCTATCCTTCACATTCAGGCCATTGATCATATCGCGGTACCCGGATTCGGAATCTGTAATGATATACACCGTTTCAATTTCCGGATGTCCTTCGATCTTCTCTGCAAAGTCCATATACTGTTTCTCATCCACAAGAACTGCGAAACGGTTCTCCGGCAGGATCAGCATGCCCGGTGTTTCTTCTTCAACGGTCGGGCATGCTCCGTGTGCGCCGGCCTTCATCCACAATGTCGGTAGCATCTCCTTAAACTGCCTACCGAGGGCAACGGCATTCTTGTCGAGGAAACCGAGCTTAAAGTATGCCGCATTAGCTTTGAAGCCATCGGCCATAAGCCGGTCACTACCGAGATAGCTCCCTTTTAGCGGATTTCCGTTTATGTCATGACCTTCGATGGAGCAAACGGTGCGAGGCCATGTGACATATCGGGCAATGCCAAGTCTTTCCCACTCTCCATCACCGGGCTGGTGTCCAGATTGAGTCAACGATTTTGCTTCGGCATCGGAAACTTCATTGTTTGTTACCATGATGCAACGACGATGTCCATTATCCTCGGCGTTGAGTAAGTTGACAGCATGAAGTGTCGTCCCAGAGCCTGCGAAAAAATCAACAATGAGAGCATTAGGCTTATTTGTCACGAAAAACTTAAGACAATCGTATACTGCGTAAACAGATTTTGGATACGGAAAGCGCCCTCCTATTATAGGCTTTAAAATATTAGTTCCATATCTCTGGGCATCATGTGTTGGCCTATTCCAGTTGGTTGTCGGCATCTTGTCGCGTCCCTTTGGATAATACGCCCTGACACTGCCATCTTCTTCATATCCATCGATAACAGCAACTCCGGCCTCGATGTCTTTTATATTTCCTCCCGTCACATATGAAATAACATATTGTTGGGGAGCAGAAGGAGTGTATTTTCCTGCCTTCAGATAACCTCCCTTTAGCCTTTCTTTTGCCTCTTCTGGCTTGATTCCCCAGTTCATCTCGGTGCCATCTGGTCTGACCGGAAATACTGCAGTACATCCAGCTCTCTGAGGTGCAGTATGTCTATCTATACCTTCAAATACTGGTTCACCAATTTCCTCTATGCGCCCCGTTTCATCATTAACATATATAGGATAAAATTGATTTGGCCCACACGCACCTTTCCCGTGTTTACCCCTTGCATTTGCGAGACTGCTTCTCCTCAGAGTATCCCAAATGACCGGTATGTTTTCCTGCTCTCTGCTTTCTGGCAGAATTGTAGATGCTCCAAACTGAATGAAAAAAATATACTCATCAGTTCTTGCAAATTCAGTTTGTCTACCTGCACCAGCGGGATTAATCACACTGCTTATCATCTGCATCCTTGCCTCAGGAAACATCTCTTCCAACAAGCACCCTAAATGCAAATATTCCTTCTCATCAATGGTTACGATCAACACAGAATCTACTGGATTCAACAGCTTTTTTGCCAACTTAAGACGCTTCTGCATAAACGACAGCCATTTGCTGTGACGATACTGGTCACTGTTATCGACATAATCGTTATTATATTTCCAATCCCTCGCCCCTGTATTATAGGGTGGATCGATGTAGATGCAGTCCACTTTTCCAGCATAGAGGTACTCCAGCAGCTGCAGGGCATGGTAGTTATCCGCCTCGATCAACGTGTGCCAGAGGTCGCTGTCCGGCGCATTGCAGACGGTATCAATCGGCTTAAGATATGGATAGATCGGCTCACCGAACTCTGCCACGCTGACGAGCTCATCGACCGCAAAATCTGCCGTAGCGCTCTTATCCTTATTCAGGCATGTTGCAACGCCGTCCTCAATCTTGAGCACGGTATAAAAGTCACTGACCTGACCGATCTTCAGCGCGACCTTGCAGCCCTTCTTCACCGGGATATCCCAGAGCGGTGTGCATTCCGGCAGGTGCTCCTCAAACACCAGACCGAATTTTTTTTGCTTAGCCAGCTTCTCAACTTCAGCGGCGATCCGAGCACGCAGATCAGGATTCTCGATCTGGGTAACCAATTCATTGAGTATTGCCATCTTCTTAATCTCCTTTAATTCCCTTGATATAATACTCTTATATATGGGCCTTAGCATACAGACAGAAATCGTTTTATAAGGTTCACAACATCATATGCTGATTATATAAATATGACAATTACGGCACTGATCATGCTCTGCAAGCATAAGCGCTCTATTTAAAGCCCTTGCCTTTTGATTCAGAACATTAATCTGTATTATATTGTCAGCAATAATGTCATCCGAATTCAGAATGCTGTTTCTATGATGTACGAGATATTTAATCTGTTTAATGCCAAATCCGCGAAAAATAAATAACGTTAATTCCTGGGTATTTTCCAATAATTCGTTAACACGATTTTCGAAGTAATTCTGAAATGTTATGCCCACTATTCTCCCCTCATTAATCCATTTAATATGCCGCAGACACAGTTTAAGCAGTATCACGATCAATAAATCTAGATTTCTAAAATATTATTACCCTATTTCAGGCTTTCACTACTTCATATATATGCTTAAATATAGTTCATGTCCTTCAAATGTTGAGACACCTAGATTATTCCTGAATCCGTGAACTTAACACCTTTTTAAACCTGCTGAAAGCAAACCAGATCAAAACAAGCAGTTTTCGATCTTCTTTCCTCAGCAGGTGTTCCAAG
>Ga0256404_1007308_pt1 | contig 17584 bp, 21 predicted proteins | sample RumenRJG_01DNA_FD_185990 | JGI IMG/M metagenome (GOLD analysis project Ga0256404, IMG submission 185990) | Bovine rumen microbial communities from Lethbridge, Alberta, Canada - RJG_01 | ecosystem: Host-associated > Mammals > Digestive system > Stomach > Rumen | place: Canada: Alberta | collected...
GGTCATAGCATGGGGGTTATACCTGGTCTCGTTTCGATCCCAGTAGTGAAGTCCTTTTGTGTTTTGTTTGTGTACTATGGTTTTCTATGGGAATTTCATTTCGCTGCAAGCTTTCTCTATTACAATTATTACTTACTTATTTTGACTGTTTTTTTATTACTTAATACCTCTATTGCAAATTTTTGGTGATTTTTTTGAATATTAAAGTATTAGATACAACATTACGTGATGGAGAACAGACTCCTGGTGTTTCTTTAACTCCTTTAGAAAAATTAAGAATTGCAACTAAGTTAGATGAAATCAATGTTGATTTTATTGAAGCTGGTTCTGCCATTACTTCTTCCGGAGAAAGAGAATCCATTAAAGAGATTACTAAACAAAATTTCAATGCTGAAATTTTAAGTTTTTCAAGACCATTGACAGGAGATATTGATTATTGCCTAGATTGTGATGTTGACGGTGTCAATTTAGTTGTTCCTACTTCTGATTTGCATGTTTTCGATAAATTGAAAACTACTCGTGAAGGTTTACTTAATTTATCTAATGATGCTGTTGACTACTGCAAAGATCATGGTTTAATTGTTGAATTGTCTGCCGAAGATGCTTCAAGAAGTGATGTTGATTTTTTAAAAACAGTCTATTTAAATGCAATTGATCATGGTGCTGATAGGATTTGTGTATGTGATACTGTTGGTATTTTAACTCCAGATACCTCTTTTGAACTTTTTAATAACTTAAGAGATATCAAAGTGCCTATTGCCTGCCATTGTCATAATGACTTTGGTCTAGCCGTTGCAAACACATTATCCGCTTTAAAAGGTGGGGCATCAGAATTCCATTCCACCATAAATGGTATAGGTGAAAGGGCCGGAAACACTTCTTTTGAGGAATGTGTTGTCAGTATAGATAGGCTCTTGCCTGATTTTTCAACCAATATCAAAATTCATGAAATATATGATATTTCCAAATTGGTTGCAAGAAGTACAGGTGTTTATATTCAGCCTAACAAAGCGATTGTCGGTGAAAATGCATTTGCCCATGAATCCGGAATTCACTCCGATGGAATAATTAAAAATTCCGCTACTTATGAACCAATGACTCCTGAACTTGTTGGAAGAAAACGCAAGTTTGTCATAGGCAAGCATATGGGAACCCATGGACTTGACAACAGACTTAAGGAATTAGGGTTAAATGTAAATGAAACTCAGCTTAAACAAATTTGCAATGACATTAAAGACCTGGCGGATAAAGGTAAAACAGTCACTGATGTTGATCTTCAGGTTATTGCCGATAATGTTTTGGAAATAAACCATGAGGATATAATTAAACTTGATGAGGTAACTATTGTTTCCGGAAATAAAGTCATGCCTACAGCATCTGTTAAGGTAACAATAGATGATGAGGAAATTCTGAATGCAGGTGTAGGTTTGGGTCCTGTTGATGCAGCAATCAATGCATTAAAAACTTTAGAGATTTTCAGTGATGTTGATTTAATTGAGTATCACGTAGATGCTATTACAGGAGGTACCGATGCTTTCATTGATGTAATTATTAAATTGCAGAAAGGAGATAAAGTAGTCTCAGCCAGAGGTACTGAACCTGATATTATCAATGCAAGTGTGAAAGCATACATTGCAGGGGTTAACAGATTATTGATGGATTAGTGTTAATATGCATATGGATAACATTCAAATTTTAGGTTTTAGGGCAACAATCAATTCAGTCGGTGAAACTCTTGATTTAATCAGTTCCATTAAGAATGATGATGAAATAATACAGCTTCTGAATGCAGATTCCATTGCTTCTGAAAAACATATCATTCATGGCGTTAATCAGGCATTTTTAGCATTTGAACGTGGTGAAAATTTAGCAAAGGACATCAGCGTTGAAATCGTATTGAGATGCTCTGCTCAAAGACAGATTTCAAAGGCATTCAAATTATTGGGACTAAAGGAAGGAGAAATGAATTTGTGTGCTGTCCTGATTAATTGTAAGGATTACACATCCGAGTTATCATCCATTTTCACACCTGATGAGAATGTTTTAAATCCAGATGTTGAAAGTTTACAAAAAGTTTATAAAATAAGTGATTTGGAAGTTGAAACCATGTCCATTGAAGACATAATCATCGATAGAATTACCAAGCTTACAGTAGATTATTAGTTTCAAGCTCTTCAATAATTTTATCTAAATACTCTTTTTCAAGGCATCCATAGTCAAGATTTTTTATCTCAATTGCAATTGCCTTTTGCTTTACCCTATTATAATTTGGGCATGTTGTAATAAATCCGCTTTTGTCTGTTGTTAATGTCTGTTTCAAATTCCAACATATTGACTTTGCATTGTCATTAGGTATAATTACATTAACCCCTCTTTTATTTACATGAATTGCATCAGGTATGTATTTTTTTAAATAGGTTGTTGCATTTAATGTGACTTCCAGGTTTTTCTTAACATTATCAAGTTCACTATCTATACCACTACATATAATATCATTAGTTTTGCTTAATTTTTGGGGCAGTGATGTTTTTTTGAAAATGTCTTCATCGTTAGCTGCGATAAATCCGCCACTTCCAACATTAATCATTTTCGGAGAACCTGTTGATGCAAGGATAATGTCTGAAAATTTTCCCAATAGTTCATCTCCAATTCCTGCTGAAGCATCTTCAATGGTTGTAATGCCGTTGCTTTTGCAATATTTTGCGATGCCTTTTGTGTCCTGCTCTGCTGCATATCCCGCAAAGCTTGTATATATTAATGCAGAATTGTCATTGAATTCGATTTCTTCCAGATAATCGGTATTTATCAATCCCAAATCTGTTTTTAATGTGATGATGTTTTTATTCAGGAACCTGGCAATCTGTTTAAATCCATGCCATCCTCCTTGATCTGGTATGATTATGTCTCCTTCGATTGCAGACAGTGCAATGAATATACTATTGTTGCCGCTTGATGTGATTTTAACGTTTTCATGATTAGTTAGGGTTCTTATTTTATCGATGCAACTTTGCTCGAAGTTGCCGTCAAGTTCTCCAAGGGCAACTTTAGACATAATTTCTCTTGTCTTTTGTGAAGGGGTTTTAAATTTAAACATATTATCCACTTTTAAAGTACATATCCAATGTTGTTTGTTTTGTATGGAGCATTTCATTCAGTAATGTTCCTTGTTTTACATATCTGTTAATTGGAATTCTCAATTTAGTTCCGGAATATTTCAAACAATCCTCCAATGTTTCAAATTCCAAATATGGTCTGAGCATTGCTTCCTTAATGTTTTCTCTAACGTTAAATACTCCCAATGGAACATATCCATCATAGGCTTCTCTTAAAATTATAAGTCCTGATTGCTTTTTAATTTTAAGCAAATAATCAAGAACTGCCATTTTAGCAGTATAGTAACATCCGCCTACACGAGAATATTCCTTCTTGCCTCCGTTGGTTTCATAATCTGAAAATATCAACTCTTCATTTTTCATCAATTTGATAAATGCTTCGTACCATTCGTATTGCCATTCGGTAGGTGTTAGGATAATAATATAATAATTGTTCAATGCTCCAAATTCAAATACTCTATAGGTATCAAGTCTTTCGAACTTTCTAACTTCCTTTAAAAATTCATCCGCTAGCGTTGAATCACAGGCGGTAATCGACCATCGTGTTGGAACTAGTCTTCTTTTGTTTTTTGTTCCGATTGCACCAACTGAAAATGCTTTTTGCATCGCAGAAAATGGAACTTCCTTGTTGTGAAGATTGACAACAGCATCAACCGCCTTCAAATCAGTATCATAAAAGGTTTTTTCAAGCTGTTTGTCCCATCTGACCGCATCAATGTCAAATTTTTCAATAACTGCACTTGGTCCGTGTGGCATGCTGTCTTCAGTAAGCATTGATCCTGTTGGTCTGCGGCCAAAGGTGGCTTCACTGTCAATTGATTTTGATGCAAGTGAAATGTCCTGAAGTTTTTCAACGAACGGATTTTCCAAATCATCGATTTTTATCAATTGCTTGCCTCTTACGAGGTTCATTCTATAATTGATAATTTCATCTTGGGTCTTGTTTTGCCCAATCCATGATTCCGGTGAATCCATAATGTAGGTATCTCCCATCTGTGAACTCATCATAGGTCCCGCATAGACTTTTGGATAGGACCATCTGCCAATGAATACTGACGGAGGGGTGGTTCCTTCAAGATTCTTTCCAACATTAACAGATTTCATTTGGATTTGCTCTGTTAATTTGGCAAGATATGCATTTTTAGTGGTTTTCATAATTATCTAATTAAAAAAAGTAAAATAAAATACTATTAATTAAAATAGTATTTAGCAGAATTCGATGGTTGCAGGTGGTTTGTCACTTATGGATAAAGCAACATGGGTAACTTCAGAAATTTCTGATGTAATTCTTTTTGAAATAGTTTGAACAACATCCCAAGGGAGTTCAGCAACGGATGCGGTCATTGCATCTATTGAATTGACTACTCTAACAATTACGAGGTATCCGAAGTCTCTTTGGTCTCCTTTAACACCGGTTACTTTGGTGTCAGTTAGAACCGCAAAGTATTGCCATACATCTTTATCAATGCCTGCAGCTTCAATTTCATCACAAACAATCTTGTTTGCTTTTCTGCAAACTTCAACGTTTTCACGAGTAAGTGCTCCGACAACACGGACACCAAGACCAGGACCTGGGAAAGGTTGCCTGTAAACGGTGGTTGCAGGTAATCCGAGTTCGTCTCCGATTTCTCTTACTTCATCTTTGTATAAGTCACGAATAGGTTCGCAGAGTTCTAGAACCATTCCGCTTGGAAGAGCTAAATTGTGGTGAGATTTGATTTCACCTTTTGTTTCAATCCAGTCAGGAGCGATAGTTCCTTGAACTAGGTATTTAGCATCATATTTGATTGCTTCTCTTTCAAATACTTCAATGAAGACTTTTCCGATGATTTTCCTTTTTTCTTCAGGATCATCCACGCCTGCAAGTGCATCCATGAATTCGTCGGAAGCATCAACAAACTTGAAATTTAATCTGTCTTTGAAAGTGTTGGTTACTTGTTCAACTTCTCCTTCTCTTAAAAGGCCGTGGTCAACAAAAATTGCAGTTAAATTATCGCCTATTGCTTTTTGAACAAGAACAGAACAAACTGAACTGTCTACTCCACCGGATAATGCGATAATTGCTTTTTCATCTCCGATTTGGTCTTTTACTTTTTGGACTGCATCTTCAATAAATTCTTTTGGGCTTAACATTTTATTCCTCTTCCTCATCTTCTTCGTAATCTTCAATAATTTGTTTAATCATTGCTTCGAGGCCATTGTCATTTCCTGATTCAATAGCTTCAAATATATCATCAAATTTAACGAATTTTTCAATTTTCACTGATTTAGCTCCAATTCCGGAAATTCTAAATCCGTATTCTTCATCTCCAATTGGTATGTTGACGTATTGTTTTTTTAAACCAGCTTTAAATTCATTTGCCTTATCTCTTAAATCGTCTGCGTTATCAATCATTATTACACCTTTCTTGACAGATTTTGTAGAAATTTTTAAATATTATTTCTCCTTTTGGAGTGTGATGTACTTCAGGGTGGAATTGAATCCCATATACATCTTTGTCTTTATGTTTGAATGACTCAACATCACATAAATTAGAACTAGCTAAGATTTCAAATTCCTCAGGAATTGTTTTCACTTCGTCTTTATGGGAAGACCAAACATCCATTTCAGGAGCTAATCCTTCAAATAAGTTTTCATCGTTATTAATATTAATTTTCACTTGAGCATAACTTTCGGTTTCGGAGGTGGTGACTTCACCGCCATAAGCTTTAGCAATTAATTGATGTCCAAGACAGATTCCTAAAATCGGAATGTCAAAGTGTTTGATGTATTCTTCACTTAAACCTGCACCATCAATGGATGGTCCTCCACCTAAAATTAAGCCAATAGGATTTTTATCTTCAATTTCTTCGATTGATAATGTGTTTTGGATTAATTCGGAAGGTATGTTTAAGTATTGTAAGCTTCTTTGGATTCTATGGTTGTACTGTCCTTTGTTATTAACTACTATTATTGTCATTTTATACTCCATGAAAATATAATGATATTATTTTTGGTTTTTTTATTTATTATAGTTTATTAAAAAAAAGAAGAAGTGGTGTTTAATTTTTGATTTTTATTGATTCGCCGACTTCGGTAATGAGGTCAACATCTCCACCCTCAACGATGATTGCATGTGTATCGTCGTGGTAGATTACTGCAACATCGCTATCCTCATATCCATCAATATTTGATGTTTGGATTATTCTTGTTAGGTTGTCCGTGAGATTTTCAATATTCGAATTGTTGTTGTCGCTTAAATTTTTGATTAACCCTTGTGTGAAATCTATTGGCTCGCCGGTTTGATTTTGATAAGTTTTTTCTATATAATTCTTATCAAATGATGTTATTGTCAGGTCCTCACTGTCGCATCGATACATTTCCTTTATGAGATCATCTGTTGGCATGTCAATGAAATCATTGTTTTTGGATTGGATTTCTATTGAAAACTCGTTGAACTCAACGGTCTCTTTTATATCTCCATAATAGAAGCTTGCAATCAGTCCGGCAATAATGATAAAGATTATGACTGCAAAAAATATTTTTCCCGATTGTTTCATTTCACTCACTTAAAGTTTATATATTATATTTTATAAATCAATGTTACATGGAACTTAGAGATTTAATATTCATAATTGTGGCTATTTTAATTGCCGTTGTTTTGCTTAAAATATTCATGTGGTTATTGCCGGTAATTGTAGTATTGCTAATAGCATTCTTTATTTACGTATTCCTACAAGAACGTTACAATTAGGTAATGTCTTCGAATGCGGAAGTTGCTGCAACTGCACCTTCTCCGCATGCTACAACCCACTGTTTTAAACCAACACAAACATCACCTATTGCATAGACATAGTCTATGTTTGTTTTTTGATTTTTATCGGTTATTATGTGTCCGGATTCATCAAGTTCGACACCTAACTGACTTGCAAGTTCAATGTGAGGAATATATCCTACGCTGATGAAAATTCCGTTGATTGGAAGTTCAGTTAGTTCGCCGGTTTGTGTATCTTTCAGTATAACTGATTCAACCAGCATTTCACCTTTTATCTCTTCAACTGTTGCATTCATTATAGTATTGATGCCCGCTTCCTTTATCTGATTCTGCAAGTGCTTTTGGGCTCGGAATTCATCTCTTCTATGGATGATAGTAACATTTGCACCTAGGTTATTGAGGTATAGCGCTTCCTGAAGTGCGCTGTTTCCTCCTCCTACCATGACTATGTCACGTCCCTGGAAGAAAAATCCGTCACATGTTGCGCAGTAGCTGACTCCTTTTCCCTTAAATTCCTCTTCACCTTTAGCTTCAAGGTGTCTGTGTGAGCTTCCTGTTGCAAGAATAATTGATTTGGTTTGATATTCATCTTTATTTGTTTTGACTGTAAATCTGTACTCATCATCGGTTTTGATGATTTCAGTTACCTCTTCCATTTCCTTGAGCTCACAGTTTTTGATAGCCTGTTCCTTCATTTTTCCGATTAATTCCAAACCTGAAATGTTGTCATATCCTGGATAGTTCTCCATTTCCGGAACTTCACGGCCCAAACCTCCCGCAAGGTCACGGTCTATAATCAGATTTTTAGTTCCTTGACGGCCTGCATAGATTCCGGCGGTCAGTCCTCCAGGTCCTGCACCTATAATTATAATATCATATTGTTCCATGTTAATTCCTCAATATAATTATTTGGTGATTATGGTATTTAAAAAATAGAATAGGATTTAATGTTTAAATTAAATCCGCAATTGCTTTTTTGACATCGGCTAAATCTTCAGTTGGTTCGAATCTGTGAACCACATTTCCTTCACGGTCCACTAAAAATTTGGTGAAATTCCATTTGATGTCGTTGTTGTCTTTGTAGTGTCTGTCTTTTGCTTTTAACATTAGTTTCAATGCAGTTGCACCTTTACCTTTAATGTCAGTGAAAGGCTGTTCGTTTTTCAAGTATTCAAATAATGGATCTGCATTTTCTCCGTTCACATCAATTTTGTCGAAAATTGTGTATGGAACCAGCCATTTGCTGCGGCAAACTTCAGTGATTTCTTCAGTGGAACCTGGTGCCTGGCCTCCGAACTGGTTGCATGGGAAATCCAAGATTTCAAATCCTTTTTCATTGAATTCTGCATAAATTTCATTTAGTTCTGTGTATTGTGGAGTGAAACCACATTTTGTTGCTGAGTTAACGATTAATAAAACTTTGTCTTTGTATTGGCTTAGGGAAACTGTGTTTCCTTCACCATCTTTTACATCAAAATCATAAACTGACATTGTTTTCACCTCGAAAAGCCCAACTAGGTTTGGACTTGTTACTATTATAATAACAGTGAATATATAAAATTTTTGTTATCCTAAATTCCTATATGTGCCTGCAATAATTATAAATGTGTTTAAGTTGTTAAATAAAATCATGTTTAAAAATAGGAATGTAATCATAACAGTTCTTGCCGTTGCTTTGGTGTTGCTGACAATGGCAAGTGTATCGGCGGGGGTATTTGATTTTCTGGACCCGTCAAATGCAAATCCTGATGATGAAGTTTTTGAGGCAATAGGTGGAGATGATTTTTTAAATGCAACCCTTAGAGGATGTGTTAAGACAGGGGAGGAAAACATTCCCGATGCAACATTCAACACTTCAGATGGGGAATATGCATACTACGGCGCAAAAAACATCAGTTATGTTAATGAATACGGCAATCATGGATACATCATCGTCTGGAAAACATCACCTGACAAATATGATTTCGACACATCAGGCAATGTAAATATTTATTCATCAAATTACCTGCTTGATGAGAATGCAAAGTCATTCATCGAATACTCCTATGAAAACAATGCGGTTTATGGAATCATAATAGGAACAGATGAAATCCAATACTCCGAATCCGATTTGGTCTATGATGTATTGGGTCTCAACCCCAATGGATTCAGCTTGTCATACACTAACACAGGAACATCAGCCTCAGTCGGCACAAGCAGCAGTGGTGCGGACCATTACCACACCGTTCTGGAGGACAGGTATTCCATGTCCAGAAACGATCCTGATTCATATTATGACCATTACGAATACGGTGACAATTACGAAATCGATGACTATCTTGAATCTGAGGGGTATGACTAATACCTTTCAATCTTTTTTCAGGTGATTTGATGAGGGACAGGCATTTCATGGAAGATGAAAATGAATTACCATATCTTGTGTATTCAAGAAGGGATGATGACCGGACAAGCGTTGGAGGGCATGCTTTTATAAAAAAAGATTTTGAAAATGTTCCCTTTGAAGAGTTTGCCATATATATGAACAGGTTAATCCTGTCTCAAGAACATAAAATTAGGATTATTAATTCAATTGAGGTCAAACCGAAAAATGTATTCGTTTCCATTCACCATAAAGGCAAGGAAGTTCGCCTTGAATTTGATGTGAGAACTCACTACTTTGAGATTCGTGTTTACCTGACCTATGATGCTGATGTATCAAAATTTGTAGGGTATTATGATTCATACTCTCACGTTAATTTAGTCTCAAGTGATTGGTTTAAAAGGGAAGTGGCTAAAAAAGAGCGGGAAATAGGTAAGAAATATTTGGCATGCGCTGGAGGCTATGTGGTAAAGTGTGATGAATATTCATGCACAATAACAGATAAGCTTAATGTTGATGCTCATTTTGATGATGGAAACAATGGAACCATCGGATATGCCGTTGATTTGGAGGGAAAAACAATCACTGATGATTATTTTGAGTTTCCTTATTATCTCTATTTGTAATAAATTGGAGTTTTTCTCATGACTGACTATTGCTTGTTTACATTAACTCATCCTGAAGCCAGAAGGATTTACATTCGGGGCATTGCAGATATAACTGAACCCATTGATGAATTTGAAAAGATTATCCAGTTTTATGATGAAAACGAGCTGGCAAATCATCTGCCCGCAAATCCCTATGAAAAGGGAAGTGAGGACTTCAGATTATTTGAGGAATTGCTTGAGACAATTAAATCCCATTTTGAGGATTTGGGTGTTGAGCTGATATTTGCTTCTGAGGAAGAAAAATCGTGGAGATATTGCAATCCCTGGGATAATGAGTTGTATGATATAAATATGAAAAAAGTGGTAATTGACTAATAAAATAAAAAGGGGAAGTTATTCGTTTAAAACATCCCCTACTGTGTAACAAGTAACGTCTTTTTTTCTTGCCAATTCCAGTTGGAATTTGATGATTTTGTCATAAAGCTCATCATTTAGGGATATGTCACTAAATTGTCTGATTAATTCATCGAATTGGCATGTCCTTCTAAGCAAATCTGCTTTAATCAGCATTAGGTCTTTATTCATATCAATTTTTGAAAGTGTTTTCAGTGTCATTTTTCTTATTTTCACTGCAAGTTCATCTTCCGCATCGTCGCATGCCCATGCACAATGAAGCAGTGCAAAAAATGAGGTTTCATAATCCTCTTTTTCATTACTGATTAAATATTCTCGGTAAAACTTTTTGGACAGGTCTGATTTGAATTCCATATTGTCGCAGGTTAAATATTCATCGGTTTTTAAAAAGTCAGGTGATATTTTGAGTTCCTTTTCAATATTATGTGACACGTATCCGCAATGAGGGCATTCGAAAACCCAAAGTCTCATGGTTTCCCTTTGAAGTGGTGCAGGTCTGGTGTCAAGGTCTGAATAGTCCAAGGAACATGTGCTGCACAATACTGGCTGTGATGTGGTTTCGCCACAGACAGAACATGTTCTGTCAATATTTTTTATGGTTGTCATGGTTTTATAGGGGTTGGGATTGTATTTAAACTTTGTGTCAATAATGTGAATATTTCAAATGGATGTCATTTTTATTTATTAAAATCTTTTTAACTAATAATTTCGTTTGGTTTAACTTAATTAAGGCATACCTAAATTCTAATTTTTAAATGCATTCATATCTATAATTTAAATATCATAAAAAGAAAATATAATCATATTTAGAAAAATCTATTTTTTTAAAAAAGGAATTTGATAATTCAGAGGAGTGTAAATTATTTCTTCATGAAATTCAATTGAATTTCGGTGAATGGTGGATTAATAATGAAAAAATTGATTGTTGGATTGGCGGGAAATCCAAACGTTGGCAAAACAACAGTTTTCAATGAATTGACTGGTATGCATCAGCATGTCGGAAACTGGCCTGGAAAAACTGTTGAGCAGGCAAAAGGCCATTTCTCACACGGAGGATATGATTATGACATTATTGATCTTCCGGGAAACTATGCATTAACCGCACACTCAATAGAAGAGATTGTATCAAGGGATTTTATCGTTGATGATGACTCTGATGTAATCATTAATGTTGTTGACGCAGCAAACTTGGAACGTAACCTATACCTTACGGTTCAGATGATGGAGCTTGGGGCAAATCTTGTTCTTGCGCTAAATATGAATGATTATGCAAAGAGGAAAGGCCATATAATTAACATAGATTTGATGAATGATTTGTTGGGATTTCCAGTTGTTGAAATCAATGCTAAGACAGGTGATGGAATCGATGAGCTGTTCACTATTGTAGAAAAGCAAGCCGAAAATCCGGTCGACTCCAGTGTAAAATTGGCATATGGTCCTGAATTGAAAGAGCATCTGGGGGATATGCAGGCACTGATTGAGAAAGATGAAAACTTGCTGGATGTACCGTCTCTCTGGATTGCAATCAAGCTGCTTGAAAAGGACCCGATTGTTATTCAGAAAGTTCAAAAATCACCTCATGCATCATCAATTTTCATAGAGTCCGATAAGGTATCCAAACACCTTTACGATATTTTCGATGAAGGCGTGGAGGAAGTTGTAGCTGGTGCAAGATATGCATTCATTGACGGTTTGATGGCGGAAGCCGTTGAAAGGCCTGCCGTTGAAAGTGAAAGCATCAGCGATAAAATTGATAATGTCGTAACAAACAGGTTTTTGGCAATTCCAATATTTATCATCGTGATGTTTGTAATGTTTGAATCGACATATGTTCTGGGAGCTCCTTTCCAGGAGTTGATTGAACAGGGCTTTGCAATGCTTTCAGGATTTGTAGCAGGATTCATTTCAAATCCTTATCTGAAGTCATTCTTATGTGATGCGGTTATTGGAGGTGTAGGTGGAGTCATCACTTTCCTTCCGATAATTGTTATAATCTTTTTATTCTTAAGCATCCTGGAGGATTGCGGATACCTGGCGAGGGCTGCATTTACAATGGATATATTCATGCATAAGCTGGTTGGTCTGCACGGTAAGGCATTCATTCCAATGATTTTAGGATTCGGCTGTGGTGTGCCGGCTATTATGGCAACAAGAGTCCTGGAAAGTGAAAATGACCGTAAGCTTGCAATGATGCTTGTGCCGTTCATGTCCTGTACAGCCAGGCTGCCGATTTATGCAATTTTCATTGCGGCATTTTTCAAGGAACATAACGCAATAGTATTGTTGTCAATTTATCTTTTGGGAATCCTGGTTGCGCTTATTGTAGCTGCAATCCTTAAAAGAATATTGTTTAAAGGATTGTCAACTCCTTTCGTAATGGAACTTCCGTCATATAAGATACCTTCACTCAAGGGTGTATTGCTGCATACATGGGAAAAGGTTAAAGGATTCCTCAAAAAGGCAGGAACAGTAATTCTTGTCTGTTCAATGGTGCTATGGGCTTTAAGCATATTCCCATTGGGTGTTGAGTATGGGTCTGCTGACAGTATTTTGGGTATGATTGGTGAGTTTATTGCTCCTGTTTTCGCTCCATTAGGGTTCGGAACATGGCAGGCTGCAGTGGCCATTATAGCAGGATTGGCTGCTAAGGAGGTTATTGTATCCACTTTCGGCACTCTTGGAGGTATGGAAGCTGATGATGAAAGCGGTATAACTCATTTGATACATAACACATTCACTCCATTGTCTGCATACTCATTCATGGCGTTTACTTTATTGTACACTCCGTGTTTCGGTACTATTGGTGCGATAAAGCATGAAACCAATGGATTTAAATGGGCATTGGTAATGTGTGCAATAACCCTTACAACTGCATATGTTGTTTCATTCCTGATTTATAACATAGGTCTTTTGGCAGGATTTGGATAATTTTTTTGTGAAAATAACGTTATATCCACTAAATCCCTTGCTCAAATAGATTTGTGTTCAATCTATTTTTTTTTATTTTTTTCACCATTGAACCAAACCATATAACATACTCGAAGTTGTTTATATATAATTTAAGTTCGTTGAGTCTTGAAATTGTTGTCGGAATTGTTATATACATATGATTAACACAAATTATATCATTATTACTTTTTATAAAGGTGAATGTTTTATGGAAAACAAAAATATTATTATAATTTTGCTTGTAATTATTGTTATTCTTGCAGCTGCAATCGGATTTGTGTTATTAAATCCAATGCATGCTAAAGATCCGACTAAAATTAAAATTACAAGTGATAAAGAGCAATATGAAGGTGGAGAATTATCCATTAAATTAACGGATTTGAATAAAACACCAATATCTAAAGAAATAGTAAACATTACAATAACTAATTCAAAAGGCAAAGTTGTTGTTGATGATGTTGTAAAAACTAATTCAAAAGGTAACGCAAAATTAGATTTGGATTTAAAGAAAGGTAAATATACGGTTAATGTTACTTATGGGGGAAATGACAATTACACTGGTAACAATTCAACACAAAAGTTAACTATTAAAGAGGAAGTTGTTGAAGCACAACCTGATACTTCAACTAGTAGTTCTTCTAGTTCCACTTATTATGAAGGAAGAGATTTAAGTGGAGGATCTGGTGAAAGTGTTGAAATTACTAATATTGATGAAGATAGTGGTGTTATAGAAGGTTACAAAGGTGGTAGAAAAGGCATTTGGACACCAAGTGGCAATTTCATTGAAGAAGGCGGAGGATACTAACCGATATTTATTATAGATATCATTAGAAGGTAGAATAATGGAAAACAAAAATATTATTATAATTTTACTTGTAATTATTGTTATTCTTGCGGCGGCGATAGGATTTATATTGTTTAATCAGACTGTAGAAAAAGAACCAACTAAAATTAAAATTACAAGTGATAAAGAACAATATGAAGGTGGAGAATTATCCATAAAATTGTTTGACTTAAATAAAACACCTATTTCAAAAGAAATAGTCAATATCACAATAACTAACAAAAAAGGCAAAGTTGTTGTTGACGATGTTGTAAAAACCAACTCAAAAGGAAATGCAAAATTAGATCTTCATTTAAAAAAAGGAACATACAAGGTTAATGTAAGTTACGATGGAAATGAAAACTATACTGGAAACAATACAACACAAAAGTTAACAATTAAAGAAGAAGTTGTTGAAGTAGAACCTAGTGTAAGTAGCACCACTTCTAATGGGGGAAATTATCTTGAAGGCCCTGAAGTTGACAGTCATGGTGTAACAAAAGAACAGGTAATGCAATCTGGTGTAGAAGATGTCAAATATGACCCCGAAGCAGGTATTTATGTTAGCTATGATCCTAAATATGGTGTTTATCATGATTAATTTGTTAAAATAGTTAAATTGATTCATTAAAGATTTATGGACAATAATTGTCGTTCTTGGTGTTGTTGCAGTAGGAATGGTTATATACATATGATTAACACAATTTTAATTATGCTTAAATTTATCAGATGTTGGTGAAAAAATGGTTTCAAGGAATAAAATATGTTTATCATTAATGATAAGTTTTTTAATATTGATTTGCGGTATTTCTGGTGTTAGTGCTGCAATGGCGATAGAAGGTGGGGCTTTTTATACAGCTGGAGGTTTAGATGATTTGACTTATGCTTCCATTGATGTGGGCAGTCAGTATTCAGGTGATGATGTGATTATACAAATTTTCTACTCTCGTGACGGTTCTGATTTAAATGATGGGAATATGGTTCCAAAGACTGTAAACTCTGAAGGATTTATTAATGTTAAAAGTGCAGAACCATATAAATATTTCCCTGACCATGCAGAAGTTAAGATATATGATACAAACAAAAAATTATTGGATTCACAAGAGGTAAAATTATCTCCGAATAAAGGACTTCAATTTTTTGGTTCAGAAGACTATGACTACAACTATATAAAAGATTCTAGTGCTACTAATGATGATCCAGGTGCTTTTTACAGCGCACAATCAAACAGTATGATTTACACTGGTGATGTGCAGGAAGGTCCGGATGGTCATACTTATAGGCATTTGGGACATAACCAATGGGAACAAGTCGATTAATCAGCTTCAAAATATAGTGGATGCAACTTTGCATCTGCACTTTTCTTTTTTTTCATTTTGCAACTACCACACTACTTTATTTGAACCGAACATCAAACTTTTTTTAATTTCACATTATTGAACATGTTCACCTGAATATTCAATAATTATATATCTTTCCTGATTGATATCAATTAATAAGTAAAACTTGAATAAATTTTAATTTTTTTGCAGTAAAAAGGTTAGGGAATGGTAATGTGAAGAAAACAAAAGTCATATGTACTATAGGTCCGGCATCCAATTCTGTTGAAGTTATGGGCAAAATGGTAGAAGCAGGCATGAACTGTGCACGCATTAACCTCAGTCATGCAGATGAAGAGGGAATATTAAAGACAATCAGTGTTGTTCGTGAAGTGCGTAAAGCCTGTAATTTGCCGGTGGCCATCATGTATGATACAAAAGGTCCTGAATTTAGAACCTTAAAGTTTAAGGATGGTGGAGTGACTCTTAAAAAAGGTGACACCATAAAAATGAGTAAAAGTTGCGTACAGGGAAATGAAATGGAATTCGGTGTCAATCATAGCGATGCAATTGATTTTATAAAAATCGGAGACAAGGTACTTATAGACAATGCATTGTTTGAATTGGAAGTCATCGAAAAGGAAAATGATTTTGTTATGCTTGAGGCGTTAGGTGATGGAAAAATCCGGAATCACAAAACAATCAATGTTCCTGGAGTCAATTTGAAACTGGATTTCATGAGTGATGAAGATAAAAAAGACATTACCTTTGCAGCACAGCATTCATGTGATTATCTGGCTCTGTCATTTGTAAATACAAAAGATGATGTTTCTAAAGCTCGTGAAATAATCAAAAAAGCTGGAGGAGATGCCCTAATCATTTCAAAGATTGAAAGTCATACGGCGATTGAAAATATTGATGAGATAATAGATGAATCTGATGGAATTATGGTGGCTCGTGGGGATTTGGGTGTGGAGCTTCCGATGGAAGAGTTGCCAACGCTTCAAAAGAGCATTATAAGAAAATGTCGCCAGAAGGGTAAATTTGCAATTGTAGCAACTGAAATGCTGGCTTCCATGTATGAAAGTCCAAGGCCTACAAGGGCGGAAGTATCGGATGTGGCTAATGCGATATTGGATGGTACTGACTGTGTGATGTTGTCTGGTGAAACCACAATTGGAAAGTATCCTGTAGATGCTGTGGAAATAATGAGTAGGATTTGCGAGCATGTGGAGTCAACAATTGATTACTCAAAGCACATATCCTACGAGGGATCAATCGGCATCAGCGACACCATAGCTAAACTTGTCAGTGAAGCTGTTGAATATGCCGATATTAAGTTGATAGTCACAACCACAATGACAGGATTCACTGCACGTAAAATCAGTAACTTAAGGCCAAACTCAATAATACTTGCTTGTTGTCCATCCAAGCATATAGCTGAGAAAGTCGTTTTGAACTTTGGTGTAAAACCGATTATCACGGACATTTATGAGACTACAGATAAAATGGTTGAAAATGCAAAAGAAATGGCCAAAAAAGAATTTAATTTGAATAAAGGGGATTTAATAGTAATAACTGGCGGATTTCCAATTGGCAAATCACGAAAAACTAACTATTTGAGGATTATGGAAATATAATTGTGAAAAGTATATTCATAAAAATTTAGCAAATTATTGTTTAATTCATTTAAATTGAATAAAAAGAGAGATAATAGGTGTTTAATTGACGTGTTAAACACCAGAAGTTTTGAGGAAAAATTATATTTGTTTGGCAGATTTTTTAATTTTCCTACGACTTGTATCAAATTAGAGAAATTGTGAAAAATCTAATTCAACACAGATTCTAAATTTGGAGAGTGTATTATTATTTGACTAATAATGTGAGAGTGTTTTAGGTTTGCCTAAATTTCATCTCTACTTTATAGTTTGTTATCATAGTATATAAATCTTTCTATTTTTTTAGGTTAACCTAAAAAATAAATTGCTAATTTTAGGTTTGTGATCGGATCTTTTCAATGCTCTGATTAATTTCAGTGATTTTCGTCGGATAATCTATTGTGTAAATGTCTCATTTGAGTTTGATGATGTAGACCAATCAATTCAATGGAGTACAAATTAATTGCTACTTTTTTTATTTCAGTTTCAGGAAGCATTAAATTATGGATTCTGATAAAAGTATGGATTTAATGGTATCTACAGCAGGTTAAAATAAATGTTAACGTCAACTAAAATTTGTTATAGT
>Ga0256404_1007310_pt1 | contig 17577 bp, 14 predicted proteins | sample RumenRJG_01DNA_FD_185990 | JGI IMG/M metagenome (GOLD analysis project Ga0256404, IMG submission 185990) | Bovine rumen microbial communities from Lethbridge, Alberta, Canada - RJG_01 | ecosystem: Host-associated > Mammals > Digestive system > Stomach > Rumen | place: Canada: Alberta | collected...
ACGCTTGTTTTGATTTGCAACACTAAGATAAGTGAAAAATCTGACATGGCAAAATCCTGAGCAACTTTTTGTTGCTCAGGAACTTATAAATAAAGTTAAATCAAAGTGTTGCGGAATTAAGGAATACAAACAATCAACAGGAGAGAATAAATAAAGTAGAGTGGATTGTATGGCGAAAATAGAAGTTGTAAAAGTCAGGTGCCGCAAGGAGTTGGATGATTTCATCCGACTACCTTATTATATATATGAGAACTGCCCTCAATATGTGCCCGACTTGGAGAGCGATATCCGAAACTTAATCAACCCTTGGAAGAATCCTGCTTATGAATTTTCATACATACAGCCGTTTGTAGCCTACCGAAACGAAGTGTCTGTCGGACGAATCGTAGGAATTATCAACCGCAAGGCAAACGAGCGATGGCAGACAAGGAATGTAAGATTTTCGCTCATTGAAATGATAGACGATGCAGATGTGTCTGCCGCCCTCTTAGATACAGTAGCCCGCTGGGGACGGTCGTTCGGTATGGATGCCATAGAAGGGCCGATGGGTATCACCGATTTTGACAAAGAAGGGATGCTCATAGAAGACTTCCATCTGACGGGGACAATGAACACCATCTATAATCACAACTACTATCCGCGTCACATGGAAGCGCTGGGATTTCAAAAAGAGGTAGATTGGGTACAGATACGCATCGACATCCCCGATACGGTACCCGCCCGCTATGTAAGAACTGCACAGTATGTGCGCCAGCAGATGGGGTTGAAAGTCATCAAGGTAACAGACGATGACATCAGGAGGAGAAACTATGGAAAGAAGATTTTCAATCTGCTGAACGAGGCCTATAGGCCGATTTTCGGATTCTCGGCATTGTCAGAGAGACAGGTGGATGACTTCGTAAATAAATACCTACGACTGATAGACAAACGACTGATTCCCGTGGTGGTGAACGACCAACAGGAAATTATAGGAGTTGCCATCACGATGGGGTGCCTGTCACGAGCTATGCAGAAAGCCCATGGACGACTATGGCCTACGGGGTGGTGGCATTTGCTAAAAACGTTGAAGTGGTGCCGCGAAGACGGTGCTGAGTTACTGCTCATCGCCGTTCGTCCTGACTATCAGGGAATGGGAGTAAATGCCCTATTCTTTGATGACCTGATACCTATCTATAATCAATTGGGATTCAAGTGGGCTGAAACAGGACCGCAACTGGAGGACAATGTGCGTGAACTTTCGCAGTGGAAACCACTCAAACCGGAGTTTGTAAAACGCCGGAGATGTTATATTAAACAGATATAGAAAAGAAATGGAAAGAAGAGTAGTAATTACAGGCATGGGCATTTGGTCGTGCATCGGTACGACGCTTAACGAGGTGCGCATGTCATTGTTCGAAGGGCGCAGCGGTATCGTGTTCAGCCAGCAGCGGCTGGATGCAGGTTTCCGTTCACCCATCTGCGGCAATGTGCCGCGTCCCGACCTGAAAAAGGTGCTGAGCCGCAACGTACGTCAGATGATGCCCGAGGAGGCGCAGTACGCCTATTGTGCCACCGTGCAGGCTCTGGAGCAGGCGCGACTCACGCATGACTATATCGACAGCCACGAGGTTGGCGTCATCTACGGCAACGACTCCGTGGCCGAATCGACCATGGTAGCCATGGACAAGTTTCGTCAAGCCCGATCCACGGCGGCCTGCGGCTCCGGGGCCATCTTTCAGTCGATGAACTCAACAGTGACGATGAACCTCGCCACACTGTTCCACCTGAAGGGTATCAACCTGACGGCCTCGGCAGCCTGTGCCAGTGGGTCGCAGTCGTTGGGACTGGCCTTCCTGCTCATCCGCAATGGCTTGCAGAACTGCATTGTATGCGGCGGTGCTGAAGAGAACAACATGTATGGTATCGCTTCGTTCGATGCCCTGCAGACCTTCTCTACCTGTATCAGTGAACCTACGAAAGCCAGTCGTCCCTTTGACCGCGACCGCGACGGACTGGTGCCCAGCGGTGGTGCCGCCACCCTGATCGTCGAGAGCTACGAACACGCTGTACGCCGTGGCGCGCCCATCCTGGCAGAAATCCTCGGCTGGGGATTCTCAGGCAATGGCGACCATATCTCCACACCTAACGTCGAGGGTCCTGCCCGTTCACTGCTACGCTGCATATCGTGTGCCGGTATCAAGCCACAAGACATTGGGTATGTCAATGCTCACGCCACCTCTACTCCTATCGGCGACAGTCGCGAGGCAGAGGCTATCGCACGGGTGTTCGGCGACTATCGTGTACCCGTCACCTCAACAAAGAGTCTGACAGGCCACGAAATGTGGATGGCCGGCGCATCGGAGATTATCTATTCGATGCTGATGATGAAGAACGACTTCATCGGGGGCTCGCTCAACTTTGAGAATCCCGACGAGGTAACCAGCTGCATCAACGTCATCCCTGAAACCCGTCAGCAGCACTTCGACATGTTCCTCAGCAACTCGTTCGGCTTCGGTGGCACCAATTCGACATTAATCATCAAAAACTTATAAAATATGACAAGACAAGAAATCATTGAGCAGGTGAACAGCCTGCTGGAAGAAGAGTTTGAAGTAGAACAGAGTGAGTTTGCCCCTGAAGCAAACCTGAAGGAGACGCTTAACCTGGACAGTATCAACTTGGTGGATCTCATCGCACTGGTGCAGTTCACCTACAAGATTACTATTCCCGTGGAGGACTTGAAGAAGATTCAGACCTTCAACGACCTGTACGATTATATTGAGCAGCACCAGTAATGTATGAAGTTTGTCGGTGAAGACATATTCAGGTTGATTCCTCAGCGCAACCCTTTTGTGATGGTGGACGAGTTTGAGACGACAGGCGAAAGCACTGCCCAGGCCGCCTTGTATGTCCGAACCGACAACTTCTTCATCCTGCCCGACGGCACGCTGGCTGAGACGGGGCTCATAGAGCATATCGCACAATCGGCTGCTGCCCTCGCAGGCTACCAGCAGAAGAACCGCGACAAGCCACGGATAGGACTTATCGGCGAAGTGAAGCATTTCGAATGTCTGTGCCGTCCGAAGACTGGTAATCTCATCCGCACCAGTATCGCCTTTGGATTCTCTATCGGCAACGTGACGCTCGTAGAGGGACGCTGTTGCATCGACGTAGAAGAAATAGCCCATGCGAAACTTAAAATATTCATGCAATGACAGAGCTGTTTATCCATATCTACCACTATTTTCGTAGCCATCGTGCTGCCTGTTGGTTGTCTATGGTGGCGCTATTCGTGTTTTTCGGCTATTATGCCTCTCGGATACATTTGGAGGAAGACATCAACAAACTCATGCCGTCATCGAAGAATGAGGATGGTACCACCAAACTGGCCTTTGTCGACCTGAAGATCAAGGACAAGGTCTTTCTGCTGTTTAGCCTCACCCCCAGCCCCTCTCCGATTGGAGAGGGGAGTAATCGCACTGTAGACGAAGGGGCAGAACTACTCTCTTCTATCTGCGACGAGTTTGTCGATTCGTTGTTGGCCCAAGATAAAGATTCTACTATCGGTGATGTCTTTTTCCGCTTGGATGATGACTTGATGCCCGATGCCATAGACTACATGGCAGAACACCTACCTGCCTATATTGACACCTCGGCATACACCTGCTTTGACACGCTTTTGACACGCGAACATTTCGTCGTGCAGATGCAACAGAACCGTAGCGACCTGACAGGTGAGTTTGGTAGCATGTACCCTGAACTGATTCAGATGGACCCGATGGGGATGCGAAATGTACTTGACAGGCAGATGACACCATTGATGAGTGCCGGTGGCTACACGACGATTGACGGTCATTTCTTCGTTCCCGACTCAACCGTCTGCATCGCCTTTATCACCCCACGGTATTCTGCCACCAACACGGGGCAAGGCTCTGCAATGTTCAAGATGCTCAACGGTCTGATTGACCATTTCTCCAAGAGCTATCCTGATGTGCACATCACCTATCATGGTACACCCGCCAGCGGATTCTATAACTCCATGCAAATAAAGCATGATCTCACTACTACCATTCTGGGAGCGCTCCTTTTGGTACTGATGTTCCTGCTCCTTTGTTTCCGCCGTTGGGACACAATCCCGCTGCTCCTGTTGCCAGTGGCTTTTGGCACACTGTTTAGCCTGGCAATCATGTACTGGCTCAAGGGCGAATTCTCATTACTGGCATTGGGCATCGGCGGTGTGGTGCTTGGCGTGGCCCTAAGCTATGTACTGCATGTGCTGACCCACCATCAATATGTCAGCGACACCGAGCTGCTGCTGCGCGACCAGGTGAAGCCCGTCCTGCTGGGCTGCATCACCACCATCGGATCCTTTGCCGGACTCCTGTTCGTCAACACCGACCTGTTGCGCGACTTCGGGATCTTCGCCGCCTTCGCCATCCTTGGCACCACACTCTTCTCGCTCATCTATTTGCCACAATTCTTCTGCCTTGAGCCTACTGCCGCTCACCATTCATCCTTTGCTTTCATCGACCGTATCAATACCTATCCGTTCGACCGAAATCGACCGTTCATTGCCGTTATCCTCGGTCTGACGGCAATAGCCATCTGTGCCTATGTCCTAGGCGGCACCCGCTTCGATGCCGACATGCACAACCTGGGCTATGACCATCCGATGGTGAGACATTCTGAGAACCTGCTGAGCAGTAAGACATATACGGGCGACAAGACGAAATACTTCGCCAGTCAGGGTGGCACGATGGAGGAGGCCCTCCAACGGTTTTCTTTACTTGACCATCAACTTGACTCTCTGCAGCACCTCGGTCTGGTGAAAAGCTACACCCACACCAACCAACTGCTTGTTCCACTTCAGGTGCAGCAACAGCGCATCGATGCCTGGTATCGCTATTGGAATGAGGAACGACTCCAGACAGTCCGATGTCTCATCAACGAGACGGCACCACAGGCTGGCTTACGTCCAGAGGCCTTTGAACCATTCTTCGAAGCAGCCACTGCCAACTACCAGCCTGATGCGCTTTACATGGCCGGCATCATCCCGCAGGGCTACCTCTCTACGCTTACCGAACAGTCCTACAGCGGCGACTACCTGGTATTCACCGCCGTGCGCTGCGCCAACGACTCTGTGCGTAGCAGCGACAGCGACTACATTCGTATCTGCGATGCCGTCAGCAGTGACCCCCGACTTCTTGTGCTCGACACTTATTACTACACCACCGACACGCTGCTCCAGATGAGCCGTGACTTCAATGTACTGCAATGGCTCTCAATGGCCTTTGTATTTCTCGTTCTGCTGCTTTCGTTCCATTACCGTTCCGCCACAGGTAATCTCCCTTGGGGAAAGAATCTTACTTACGCTCTCATAGCCTTTGCCCCCATTCTGCTCAGCTGGCTCATCGTTCTGGGAACGATGAACCTGTTTGCTGTCCGTTTCAATCTCATCAGCATCATCATCTCCACCTTCATATTCGGAATAGGTGTCGACTACAGCATATTCATCATGCATGGTCTCCTAAACGATGCGCGGCCCACACTCTACTATCATAAGACCGCAGTCATCCTTTCCGCCATCATTCTCCTCGTTACTGTCAGTAGTATGCTTTTGGCTCAGCATCCTGCCATCCGCAGTGTCGGTTTTTCTACCCTAATAGGGCTCCTCTCCGCCGTAGTTCTCTCCTACATTCTCCAACCAGCCGTATTCCGATGGCTCAAACAACACAAATGATGAAATACGATGTGGTAATTATAGGTAGCGGACTTGGAGGCCTTATCTGTGCCAGGCAGTTGGCACAGCAAGGGCGGAGCGTGGTGGTGATTGAGCGGCAGCGACAGCCTGGCGGGTGTCTGCAAAGTTTTCGTCGTGACGGATTCCACTTTGACACGGGACTACACTACGTCGGAGGGCTGGGTAAGGGGCAGACGCTTCACGACGCGTTTGAGACGCTGGGATTGTTGGAACTACCCTGGCAGCGGCTGGATGCCGACGGGTTCGACCTCGTCACGATTGACAGGCAGACCTTCCCGTTGGCTGAGGGCTTCGACCATTTTGCCAATACGCTGTCTGGGTATTTCCCGCAAGAAAGAGATGCACTTAATAAGTTTGTGGAGCTATTACGCCATTCACCGTCCATGCAAGAGAGCATCCAGGTAAGTGCTTACGACTATCTAACATCGCTCTTTCACGACCCCCTGCTCGTCAATATCGTGTCGGCAACAGCCATGAAGATGGAACTGCGCCGCGAGTCGCTGCCGCTGTTTACTTTTGTTCACAGCCTAAGCAGTTATGTCCAGAGCAGTTGGCGACTGAAGGGCAGTGGTAACCTGATTGTACACTCCTTGATAAAAGACATCAAGGCTGCAGGTGGCGAGATATGCTGCAATGCAGAGGTAGTGCAGTTGCAAGAGAGTAACGGCAGAATTGCAGCAGCACATTGCACAGATGGTAAATCATTTGAAGGGCGTCTCTTCATCAGCGACGTACACCCACAAGTCACACTGGGTTGGCTGGAAGAATCAAAAACGCTCAAAGGAACATACCGTCACCGTATAGCCGCATTGGAAAACACGATGGGCATGCTCACCGTCTCTTTGGTGATCAAGGCGAACACGCTGCCCTATTTCAACCATAACAAGTATGTCTATAGGAAAGCTAACGTGTGGACATTTCACGAGGATGTTGGTGGAGTCGGAGGCGTGATGATCAGTGCAAGGGTGCCTGAGGACGGCTCGGCGTATGTCCGCCAGATAGACCTACTGACTCCGATGCCGTGGACCTTGTGCAGGCATTTCACTGATACGATGGTAGGTCGGCGAGGCCAAATCTATGAACTGCAGAAAGAGCGGATGGCCGATGAGTGCATCCAATTGGCAGAGGGTGTCATTCCTGATCTGCGGGCAATGGTTGAGACACGATACACGAGCACTCCACTCACATGGCGTGACTATACGCTGTCGCCTTTCGGGTCAGCCTTCGGCATCAGGAAAGACTGTCGCAATCCGCTCATGACGATGCTGTCGCCAAAGACACCTATTCCCAACTTGTTCCTAACAGGGCAGAACTTGGCATTACATGGCATAGAGGGAGTGACGAAAACGGCATTCAATACGATAGAAAGTTTAGAGTTTAGTGTTTAAAATTAGAGATATGAACTACGCATTAGTAACAGGCGGAAGCCGAGGCATCGGCAGAGCCATCTGCGAAAGGTTGGCCCAGGTGGGCTATCATGTGTTGATAAATTACGTCAGTAATGAGATGGAGGCGCAAAAGACGCTGGAACGCTGTGGCGGACAAGGCGAACTGCTCTGCTTCGACGTGAGCGACAACGGGCAGACACGAGCCGCTCTCCATGACTGGCATCTACGCCACGATGGGGAATACATCTCCGTAGTGGTAAACAATGCAGGTATTCGGCGCGACAGCGTCATGGCGCTGATGCCAGAGGACGACTGGCACCGTGTGCTCGACATCACCCTGTGGGGCTTCTTCAACGTCACACAGCCACTGCTGCCGGCCATGCAGCTGCGTAAGTTTGGGCGCATCATTAATATGGCTAGCGTCAGCGGACTCAAAGGACAGCCTGGACAGGCCAACTACTCGGCAGCCAAGGGTGGCATCATCGCCGCAACGAAGGCTCTGGCGCAGGAGGTGGCTCGTCGGGGCATCACGGTGAATGCCGTTGCTCCCGGTTTCATTCGCACTGACATGACCGAGGGACTTGACGAAGCGGAACTAAAGAAACAGATTCCCATGGGCCGTTTCGGCAAGCCGGAGGAGGTCGCAGATGCAGTGGCTTTCCTCGCATCGCCACAGGCTGGTTATATCACAGGAAATGTCATATCAATCAATGGAGGACTATATACATGAATACAAAGCATTTGACAAGTTTCTTTCTTGTAATTTTTTCTTTATTATCTACCCCTGTAGGGGCACAGAACGTAACACGCACCCAACATCGGACCGCCATGACAGCTGATGTTGTCACCACAGGAACTATGACAATCCGCAAGCCCGACTACATCTGCATCTCAACGGATGAGGGACGCGAACAACTCATCATGGATGGCACGCGGTTTACTATGACGATTGGTGGCAAGCAACACGTCACCGACAGCCGCAGCAATCCTCAGTTTGCAAAGTTCCATGAAGTGTTGAAAGCCGTCATCAACAACCAGCCTATTTTCGCAGGCGACGAGGTGACCGTCACCACGAAGAATGGTCAGCAGACTATCACTATCACGCCACAGGCGAAGAAGAAACGTCAGCTGTACACCTCATTTGTACTCGTGGTAGACCTGGGTAAATCAGCCTTTCACCAACTCCGCATGAACGAGCGTGGCGGCAACTACATCTTATACAGTTTTAGATAGAGAATATGCGGAAACAGCTGAATACCATATTGTTTCTAATAGGTGTCATGGCGGTCATTGTGATGCTGATGACTTTCGAGATAAGTTTTTCCGAACTGTGGAGCCATATCCACAGGGCTGGTTACTGGCTCGTGGCGGCCATACTCTTGTGGGGCACTCTCTATGGACTTAATGCCCTGACCCTACGAATCATTATTTGCGGTAGCGGATCATGTCCCATCGGATTTGGTCGGCTGTGGCAGATAGTCGTATCGGGTTTCGCACTCAATACAACCGTTCCTGTGGGCGGCATTGGCGGAGAACCATACCGCATCATAGAACTGTCGAAGTATATCGGCGTTGAGCGAGCCACCTCTTCAGTTGTACTTTTCGCCATGACTCATGTATTCAGTCATTTCTGGTTCTGGCTCACCGGCATCGCTGTCTATGTCTTGCTATGGGCGGCAGGACGGCTTCCATTGCCTATGACTATGCGTTGGCTGATGGCAGTGACATTGCTACTCTGTGTGGGCGGCATCTGGGTCTTCACCCGTGGCTACAAGTACGGTTTGGTGTGCAAGGCCATCCGACTGTTAGGGCGTGTGCCGGGACTGAGGAACTGGAGCCGTCGGTTTGAAGACACTCACCGCGAGAGTCTAAAGAAGATTGACCAGCAAATAGCCCAACTGCAAGGTCAGAATCGTAGAGCCTTTATGCAGAGTTTTTTCCTCGAATACGTCGGACGCATCCTCCAGAGTTTTGAGGTGTTCTTCTTCCTAATGCTCTTCGGCTACGGAGCAGAGCAGACGGTTGTCGGCTACCTATACGCATTCTGCGTAGCATTCCTGATTCTTGTATTCACCTCTCTCTTTGCCAATCTCATTGGCTTTATCCCCTTGCAACTTGGCGGGCGAGAGGGTGGCTTTGCCCTTTCCGTCGCAGCTTTGGGAATGACGGCAGAACTCGGACTCTTTATCAGTTTGATTTGCCGAGTGCGTGAAATTATTTGGGCCATTATCGGCCTGCTTTTAATGAGAATCATCCATAACAAATAAGAACGGAACAATATGAAACAAACAAGCGTAAAGCCCGCAACGGGTAAACTGGGAATTCTGATTGTCGGCAACGGCGCAGTGGCAACAACTTTTATGGCAGGTGTGATGATGGCTCGCCGGGGACTCGGCAAGCCCATCGGTTCCATGACACAATACGACAAGATACGTGTAGGACGTGGAACTGAAAAACGCTACCTCCATTATAAGGACATCGTACCAATGGCATCGCTCGACGACATCGTGTTTGGCTGCTGGGATGTCTATCCACAAAATGCCTATCAGGCAGCCGTCTATGCCGACGTGCTGAAGTGCGAGGACATTGATCCTGTGCATGAGGAAATGGAGCAGATAATCCCCATGAAAGCAGCCTTTGACAAGAACTACGCCAAGCGGTTAGACGGCGACAATGTAAAGAAGTGCAGCAACCGTTGGGACATGGTAGAACAGTTGCGCGAGGACATTAGGCAGTTCAAGAGCGAAAAGGGGTGCGAGCGCGTCGTGGTGTTGTGGGCTGCATCTACCGAGATCTACGTGCCTGTGGATGAGCGGGTGCACCATCATCTGACAGACTTGGAAGAGGCCATGAGGGCTGATGACCGTGAGCATATTGCCCCCTCCATGTGCTATGCCTATGCGGCACTCTCTGAAGGATGTCCGTTCATCATGGGTGCTCCCAATACTACTGTCGATATTCCTGCGATGTGGGAACTGGCAACAGAAACGAAGATGCCCATCGCTGGCAAGGACTTCAAGACAGGGCAGACCTTAGTGAAGAGTGGCTTTGCTCCTATTATCGGCACGCGATGCTTAGGTCTTGAAGGCTGGTTTTCCACCAATATACTCGGCAATCGCGACGGCCTGGTTCTCGACGAGCCTCAGAACTTCCGAACGAAGGAAGTCAGCAAGCTGTCAACGCTGGAAACAATACTGAAAGCAGACGAGCAGCCCGACCTGTATAGTGACTACTACCACAAGGTGCGCATCAACTACTATCCCCCTCGCAACGACCGCAAGGAGTCGTGGGACAATATCGACATCCGTGGTTGGATGGGCTATCCTATGCAGATTAAGATCAACTTCCTCTGCCGCGACTCGATCCTGGCAGCACCGGTCTGTCTCGACCTCTGCCTACTTATGGACCTTGCTCAACGCGCCGGCCGTTACGGCATACAGCGATTTCTATCTTTCTTCCTGAAAAGTCCGATGCATGACTATACTCGTGGCGAGGAGGCCGTGAACCATTTGTATGAGCAGCACACAATGCTGAAGAATGCCATCCGCGAAATGGGAGGATTTGAACCAGATGAGGAGTTGGACTAAGCATATCGTCATCTCTCTCTTGTCATTGCTGCTGGGTCTGCCGTTGTGCGCCCAGCAGCTCTCAGGTGTCGTTATTGATGCAGAGACGGGCGAGCCGATACCCTATGCCAGTGTCGTCTATAGGGGGCACAACGTGGCTAAAGTGTCGGACATCAACGGACAGTTCAGCATCGACCGCCATGCAGGATGGAATCTGACGTTCAGTGCCGTGGGTTATAAAGACCACATCATGGCCATCAGCGAAAAGACGAAGAATGGACTGAAGATTGCCTTGAAGCCTGACAACCAGCAACTGAAAGGTGTCACTGTGAAGGCCAAGCGTCAGCGATACAGTAGGAAAGACAATCCCGCGGTGGAACTGATGCGCAAGGTGATAGCCGCAAAAATACTCACCGACCTGAAAACCCACGACTATTATCAGTACACTCGATACGAGAAACTGACGATGGCCCTGAACGACCTGACACCTGAGCAACTGGAAAAGAAACCGTTCACGAAGCGGCCCTGGCTGTTAGAACAGGTAGAGAAGAGCCAATATAACAACAAACTCATTCTGCCCTTGAACGTCAGCGAAACAGTATCGCAGCACATCTATCGCAAAAATCCCCATGCGGAGAAGACCATTATACGCGGGGAGGCCTCAACAGGTATCAACGACCTCTTTGAGACGGGTGATATCATCGATGTGGCTGCCAAGGACGTGTTTACAGATGTCAATCTCTACAATGACCAGATACGATTGCTGCAATACCCGTTCACCTCGCCCATCGGTAAGGATGCCATCGCCTTCTACCGCTTTTATATAGAGGATACATTGAAGATAGAGCGTGATTCCGTCATCCACCTGCACTTTCTTCCCAACAACCAGCAGGACTTTGGATTTCGTGGTGACCTTTATATCCTGAAGGATTCCACCTACCACGTCCGCCGTTGTGAACTCTCCCTGCCCAAGAAGAGCGACGTGAACTTCGTGGAGAACATGCGCATCAGCCAGGAGTTCAAGCAGTTGCCTACGGGCGAATGGGTATTGACTGAGGATGACATGATTGTGGAACTCGCGCTGACCAAGTCCTTTCTGAAGGCTATCGCCATTCGTAACAACCGACTAATGGACTATAGTTTCGCAAAGCTGCCCAAAAGCCTTTTCAAGGGAAAACAACCTGAGGTAAAGGAAGCCGATGCTCCAATGCGGGGCGATGACTTTTGGACACAGTACCGACAGGTGGAATTGACAAATAGCGAGAGTGGCATGGACAGGTTTTTGAAAAATATTGAGAACATCAAAGGTTTCAAATATGCGATGTTCGGTCTGAAAGCGCTCATAGAAAACTTCGTGGAGACTGGCAGACCCAGCAAGGTGGATATCGGACCGATAAACACTCTGCTGACCCATAATTTCATCGATGGCTATCGCGTCCGAGGCAGTGCTCAGACCACGGCCAATCTCCATCCTCACCTGTTTCTGAAGGGCTATGTCGCCCACGGCATCGACAGTCACAAGAACTACTATGACGCGGAGATCATATGGTCGCTGAACAAGAAGGAATACCTGCCGCGCGAGTTCCCACGACGTACGATTTCCTTCGAGAGCAACTACGATGTAAGCTCTGCCAGCGACAAGTTTGTACCTACTGACAAAGACAACTTTCTGACTGCCTTCAAATGGGCAACAGTGGATAAGATGATGTTCTACAACCGCCAAAAATTCACGTTCGAGTATGAGGCCGACTGGGCGTGGAAAACCACTCTTGGCGTCAAGGCCGAGGAAACGGAGGCTACCGGTGCTCTGCACTATATGCCGGTAGTAGGGAAAGAGATACGGAAAATACGTACTACGGAGTTACACGCCGAAGTGCGCTATGCCCCTGGTGAAACCTACATCAACACCAAGCAGCGCCGCACGACTATCAATCTTGACGCACCTACGTTCACCTTAGGCCATACCATGGGCGTGAAAGGATTCCTCGGTGGTGACTACAACTATAATTTCACTGAGATGCGCATCTACAAGCGTTTCTGGATGAACAGCTGGGGAAAGATAGACTGCTATCTGCGAGGTGGCATCCAGTGGAACAAGGTGCCGTTCCCTTTACTTGCGCCACCTGCTGCCAATCTGTCGTATCTGATTGAAGACGAAACCTTCAATCTCGTCAACGACATGGAGTTTCTCAATGACCGCTACTGTTCACTCATGCTGTCGTGGGATCTGAATGGCAAGCTCCTCAACCGTCTGCCGCTCATCCGAAGGCTGAAGTGGCGCGAGTTCATCGGGATAAACATGCTTTGGGGGACACTCACCGATAAGAACAACCCCATGCTGGCAACAAACGCAGCCGACCCCATGTTAATGCTGCTGCCGGACGGCTGCTACATAATGGACTCCAAACGGCCTTACGCTGAGGTTGTCGTAGGTATCCACAACATATTCAAGCTGCTGCACGTAGAATACGTGCGACGTCTGAACTACAACGATTTGCCAACCGCGAAAAAGTGGGGAATACGCTACACCATGCGACTGACATTCTAAAGATAAAAGCTATATGAGACAAGACATTAAGCAGACATACAAATCGAACGACACCGAGGAGTGGCTCGACCGTGTGTTCACTCGCCCGATAGGCTTTCTGTGGGCAAAGTTCTTCGAGCGGTTGGGGATTCACCCCAATATTGTTACCGTGCTCAGCATCATCATCGGCATCACGTCGGCCTTCTTCTTCGCACATGGCTCGTGGCGCACGGAGGGCAGTGCGGGGCTAATGCTCAACATCGTCGGCATCCTGCTCATGATGTGGGCCAACTTCTACGACTCTGCCGACGGACAGCTGGCACGCATGACTGGCAAAAAGACCCAACTGGGACGCATCCTCGATGGTGCTGCCAGCATCATCATCTTCGTAACTGTCTATTGTGCAATGGTGTGGCGTTGCTACCAGTATCACGCGATAGAGTTCCAGTGGATGGGTATCGAGGATACTGAACGAAATGCCGTCATCTACACTGTACTGCTGTTCTGCGCAGCACTCTTCAGCGGTTTTGTCTGTCATAGCGGGCAATGTCGTCTGGCTGATTACTACCGCCAATTACACTTGTTCTTCTTGAGAGGCAGTGATGACTCTGAGCTGTCCACCTCCGCCAGACAGCAGGTTCTCTACGATGCAATGCCATGGCGCGGTCATCTTATAGAGAAAACTTTTTTGAAGACTTACGTAAATTATACTCTTCAACAGGAGAAGTCAACACCTGCCGTTCAGCGAATGATGTTGGCTCTCCGCAAAAAGTATGGAAAGGAGAACCATGCACCACAACTGTTTCGTGATGAGTACCGTCGACGCTCACTGCCATTGATGCCGCTCACCAATATCCTCACCTTCAACACACGAGCCATAGCCCTCTATCTATGCTGCTTAATCGATCTGCCGTGGCTCTACTTCGTGTTCGAGATAGTCGTGCTGTCGGCTCTCCGCGAGTATATGCGTCACAAGCATGAAAGAATGTGCAGCCTACTGACCGAAATAATATGAGACGTGCAATTAGTCTTCAGTGTGATTCTAGTTCTATTATATATTCATAGCTCACGGGTAACTAGAACCAATGGAAATACGCTTAGATGTGAATCTTCAACACAATCGTTATAAATGACAGGAGGGAAAGAGAACCGATGATGTAGAACAAACGCTGTGACGGCCAAACGCCTTTGTTGTTCCTCACGAAGCCCTGTATCGTTACGGCATTATTTGCATCGATAATTCAACCAGACGCTTGCGTGTATGTTATGTGCCCTATACGGTCTGGTTATAGCCTAATATGCGCTTTGCCCGTATGCTATACAGAAAAAGGCGCGTCGGCATGCCTCCTCTACTCCAGTATATACATGCCGGAAAAGGTTGTTCTGTGGTGTCAGTCCTTTTTCTACGGCTCGGTTATAGACAGCCCGAAGGTTACGCATATAGAACGATATGGTATTCATGCGTACACCTCTGGCTTTCAGGTAGGCTTTATACATGAGCATCAAATCAGAACTGATGCCATCAATAGACACGTCCTGCTCTTCGCGGAATGCCATAAAGCTATTGAGCGTAGCAGTATAAGTTTCTGACGTGCGGACTTTACCCAGTTGCTTCAGTTGCGCAATGACACCATGCATAAAGGTAAAGAGGGAGGACTCCTTGGTCAGTTTATGGAACATGGTAATCACATCGTCAGCTGAGAAGCGACGACGCTCCGTTTCCAACGAGCGGACAACCTTTTCCAGACGGGCCACATCCCATGCCAGACGTTCTTGAATACCCAACAAGAGGTTGGAGCGGTTACCATTTACAATAACGCTTTCCGACTCTGCATCCCATTCCTCAGCAAAAACCTTATAATCAGTATTCAACTGACGAACTACCCGATTGTGGATAATCTGGAAATAGAGACCTCCCTCCTTGCCATCCACAGTGGATGGTCTGAATTATACCTTTATTGATGTCATAATATTATTTCTTTCCAATGTTTTTCTATTGGGCTATCCTATACCCCAGCCAGTCTTTTTCTTTGTGCCGTCCCAGTTGGTCAGTTCACCATTAGATCCCCCTCCACCAACACCGACACTGCCTCTACCGCCAGCAGCAAGGAGTAAGTTCGCCATCAAATCTTTGGAAACCGTCATCGCATCACAGAGTTGTCTGGTTCGGGCAGCGGTGAGTTCTCTTTTGTATTCTGATGCGATGCCAGTCCATGACACCTTTTCTAACAGATAGGCGGTAGCCATCCTGCGTTGCTTTTCGTCTGTTGGGTTAAGGCCATACTTGAATGCCTCTGCAATGATACCCCATGCAACAGAGTTACCTTGCTTTGGCTGGAAATCGTTGTCTTTGCCATCTGCATAACCCCTGATGGCTGCAACTCCATCTTCAATCCATTTGTCAATCTGTTTCGAGAAGGCTTCCTTTTTCTGCTGTATGCTCTCCCAGATTTCTTTGATTTCAGGTATGGCAAGCATTTCCCGGACTTGGTTCTCTGCAGTTTCGGCCCGCTGATGCTCACTATATGCCTTGTTGCCAGAACGGACAGCCTCAGACTCGGCTTTGTCCAGTCGCCCCTGCAGTTCCTTGATTTCTGCATTCTTCTTCTCCCGAAGCCGGGTGATGGCATTCTCATCCATCGAGGCAATCCGCTTTCTGAGGACATCGTTCTCTTCAGTCAATCGGCCGTTCTCTTTTAGCAGCTGCTTGTTCTGCTCGATGATGGTTCTTACATTTTGCATAGCTTTGTTATAGAGTGCTTTCCCCAGTTTCAGTATATCCCCCTTCTGGACTTCCTTGGCCTGCATGAGTGCGGTCTGCATTTCGGAAAGGATAACCTTTATCGCTTTCCGCCGTTCCTCTCTCCATTCTTTCTGTCCGAAGGCTGGGATAGGCTTACCCAATTCTTCTTTTATGGCATCCCAAGCATCTTTTACGAGTGGGTCTGTCTTCAAGGTTGGTACAATCAGGTCTTCCTCCTTGATGTCCAATGCCGCAGCATAATCTTTCAGCTGAGATATACTGCCTTCCAGTTTTTCCTTGTGCTGTTCCTTATTTTGTATGGCACTCTCTAACTTGTCATTCTGCTCTTCCAGGCTTTCCTTTTGCTTCTTCATGTCCTTCACCTCACCCGCTATCTTCTCCTTCTGGCCTTCCAGACGTTCATTCTCTATCTGGTTCCTGGCAATGGCATCCTTGGCCTGACGTTCTGCCTCCAGTATAGCCTTGCTCTTGTGAACACGCTCGCGTCGTTCCTCACCTGGCAACATGGCAATGTCGTCACCACGCTCCAGACCGTACTTGTGTCCTACCTCATTATAGTAGTCGGTGTGCATCTGTTTATAGGTGTTTCCTACGGCATATTTGTCCTTGCCCCATACACTGGCATAAGATACACTTTCTTTTTCCCTACGTTCGTCTTCAGTTCTAATGAAGTTCGAGCGGATTTCTTCAGGCAATTTCTTCCATTCCTTATGGGAAAGTTCTTTCGACTTGTCGTCCTTATGCACATACTTGGCAGATGCACGTCCTCTGGCTTTTGTAATGGCAACAGGGATGGTCTGAATCTGGATGTGTGGTGTGGTCTCGTCCAGATGAACGTCGAAGCCGATGATGTTCTCCGCTCCCCAGCGGTCACACGCCCAATGATAGGTGTCCAATGCCCAGTCTTTGATACCTTGCTTCAATACGACATGGGCATTGCTTTTTTGCAGGGTAAAGTCCACGTTTTGGTTACCGAAGGCGAGACGGGTCAACACATCATGGTCACCACTGACAATGATACCGACGGTGCAATTTGGACTGTTGTCGGAGATACCCAAGGGATTATTCTTGTCCATGTATGGCTTGAAGTCAAGTTCATCTAAGCGTTTCTGCAAACGTTCATGAAGTGGTACGGGATTGGAACCGAGAGGAACAATTTCGCCTTTGCCGTTAATCTCAAAGTTGAGATGCTTGCGTGAGAAGTCGTAATGGTTGTTGGTGTCCTGGTTCTTCAGGCGATAGGTGTTCTCGTCCCATCCTCTGCGCTCAGGCTCGTAGCCTTCCGCAGCTGAAAAGGACTTGGATGGTGCGCCAACATGAATGGCCGCACGGGGTATATTATTATTGGCTTTAGACATAATACATTTTTTGAATTAGTGATTAGGTGAAATTTGGGCCCCGGGTGGAACCTGAGTGGAGGGTTGAGGGAGAGAGTCACTCCCTCACAGATGCATTTTGCTTCTGGTTCTTGCCATGTGCGGCGACGCTACTTTATAGCGATGAACCAACCCTCGGAGAGCATAATGGGACTTTTTAAGGGAGTACACCTTGGGGTGGCGAATCTAAAAGTCCATATTATGTTATGGGATTAT
>Ga0256404_1007311_pt1 | contig 17577 bp, 15 predicted proteins | sample RumenRJG_01DNA_FD_185990 | JGI IMG/M metagenome (GOLD analysis project Ga0256404, IMG submission 185990) | Bovine rumen microbial communities from Lethbridge, Alberta, Canada - RJG_01 | ecosystem: Host-associated > Mammals > Digestive system > Stomach > Rumen | place: Canada: Alberta | collected...
CGGATAAGCAGGGTGCTTAACACAAGACAAGACTATATTGCTATCATATTTGGTAGATAAGAGCTGCATTTGCAGCTCTTTTTTTCATATACCATTCATTCGCATTGTGCCCCCATTCGTTCCCTTGACAGGCTATGCGTTAAACCGTCCCAAATCCCTTTTTTACCGCATAGTCTGCCCAGCGTGACTCGGCATTTTCCTTGAAAGTCTTGCCGTTGGCTTCGTTGAAAAGCGTCTATAATAAATGTGCATCTCTGCTCATAAATCCGCCGAACGAGCAAACAGGTGCGAGTAAACACCGCAGCTGCGGTGGAATCTCTGTTTGCCGGTTGTTTGCTGCGTTTGCTTGTTTGCTCAAAATATTGATGTGAGCATGTTCGGTTTGTTTTGCAAGCACACAAAAAGTATTACAGATCTCAAAAACCAGGTTAACAAAACTCCAACATCGTTCCGTATACATATAGGAATATTTTTAGCAGCTTGAAAATTGAATCCGCACATACGAATGATGTCTAATGGTGAAGTACATAGGGCTTCAGAAGAGTCCGATAAAGAGCGTCCTCTACTCTCAATTTCGTCTTACACGCCTTACAGTCATTGCAAACGGCGTAGCTTTGGGCTGAAAGCTGTAATGCGAAAGTAAGGCGTGTAATACTTGTAATGCGAGTGTATGCTGTGTGTAATACGAAGGAAAAGTCAGCAAAGCCCTTTGGTTATTGACTTAGCGGCAGATGTAATACGTGTAATGCGTAAAAAAGGATATGCCTTTGTATAAGGCTACAAAAACAATTGCTGTTTTCAAATTTACCCCTCTCAAAACGTCTATCTCAAAGCCTTTATATATAGAGGGCAAAAATTCATAGCATCTTGACAAATCAAAGTTCGGTTTGTTGTGCAAGGCTACAAAACAAATTGCAAACATTATTTTTGGGTGTGCAAAATCATGTTCTCTGTCTCTCTATTATAGAGGGCAAAATCTCACAGCAGCTTGACAAATCAAAGTTCGGTTTATTGTGCAAGCCTACAAGAATTGTTACAGCTTTTAGTTTTACCCGTCTCAAAACAATGCTCCCTGTCTCTTTATATTAGAGACCTATATATAAAGGAACATATTGAAATCTCATCGTGCTTTTAACTAAATGAAAGTTCGGTTTTCTGTGCAAGGCTACAAAATGTATTACAAATTTCAATTTTACCCTACTCAAACCCCTTTGCCCACTGCCTCTATATTAGAGGCACAAATTAAAAACTCATCGTGTTTTTCACTAAAAGAAAGATCAGTTTTCCGTGCAGGTCTACAAAACGAATTGCAAACATTATTTTTGGGTGTGCAAAATCATGTTCTCTGTCTCTCTATTATATAGGGCAAAATCTCACAGCAGCTTGACAAATCAAAGTTTTGTTTGTTGTGTAGTGGTGCAAATATATTTGTGAATTTCAATTTTGGGTGTGCAAATATTCTTTCTCACTGCCTCTATATTAGAGGGCTATGTTTCACAGCATCTTGAAAAATGAATAACGAAGGAGTGAGTCCGATGTAAAACTAAGCCGCAGGAGTGAGAGAGTGCCGATGATATTATCTCTCTTCTGCCAATGATAGCGAAGAAAGAAAGGTCAATTTGAGGGGTGCAAACGGCAGTCCGAAAACCGCAGGTATTCTGTCAATGCCAGCCTCGCAGGCGGCAGTCCGCCACCCGCAAAATGCTGGCTCGGGGCGGACCCCGGACCCCCTCATAGCGAAAAGAAAGGAGTGATGAAATTGAGAACAAGAGATGTAACTATCACCGTCCGCTGTACCGAGGACGAGCGGAGAAAGATCAGAGAGCGAGCCACAAGCCGAGGTCTTAAACTGTCTGACTTCGTTCTGCGGTCGGCGCTGGGCAAGAAGATCGTTGTGCTTGAAGGCTTCCACGAGCTGAGCAAACAGCTCAAATCTGTGGGCAACAATCTCAACCAGCTGACCAGGCTTTGCAACGAGGGCAGGGTGAAAGTTGCCGAGCTGAAAGAGTGCAGAGGTCTGCTTATGGACATCTACGGTCGGCTGGGCATGATGCTAAAGGAGGTGAAATGATGCCGATAATCCACTTTGCAAACAGCAAGAATCAGACAACGGGCGGCTTAAAAAAGCTGCTCGGGTATGTCAGCAGAGAAAAGAAAACTAAGCTTGAGGACAGGCGGTTGGTGTCGGGTGTGAACTGTTCGACCGAGAATGCCTACAATGAAATGATGCTCACCAAGCAGATGCACAAAAAGAACGGCGGCAGGCTCTACTACCATCTTGTGCAGAGCTTCCCGAAAGGCTATGACATCAAGCCCGAGCTTGCGCACAAGATAGCTTTGGAGCTGACCGAGAAAGCATTGAGCAATTACGAATGTGTGGTGGCGACTCACATCGACCGTGAGCATATCCATTCACACATTGTGTTCAACTCGGTGAGCTTTGAGACGGGGAACAAGTATCATTCCAACAAGGATAGTGTCCTAAAACTGATGCAGCTGTCTGATGAGATATGCGAAAGCTATGGTGTTCACACCTTGCAGAAACCTACATTTAATAAAGACGGGCAGAATGATGTTCTCGGTGACAAGGAGTACCGCAGTGCTGTGCGTGGCGATAGCTTCAAGTTCGCTTTGATGAACGCAATCACAGACTGTATGAAACAAGCCAAGTCCAAAAAGCAGTTTGTCAAACTAATGAATCGCAAAGGTTACGAGGTGCGGTGGGAGCAGCAGCGAAAGTACATCACCTACACCACGCCAAAAGGAAAGAAATGCAGGTGCAACAAGCTGCACGACAGGAGATTTTTAAAGGAGGTAATGGAGTATGAATTCAAGATCAGAGATAGGATTTTTAATGGAGAAGAACAAGGACAATATGCAGCAGGCGACAGAGACCTTGCCTATGGTGGTAGTGCAGGAGCAGAACTGGACGGCGGTGCTGAAGATATTGAGTTCGATATGTCAGTCGCAGGACGAGGTCAGAGAAGAACTAAAAGAGCTGCCGACCGGCAAACAGATGACGAGGTACGAGCAGAACCAGTCGATACTGCTTGGCAGGTACCAGCAGGAGAGCGAACAGAATCGTCAGCAGATACATCAGGAGATGAAAGAGATGAGCAGCGAACTGCTGAAACAGGTTGGGAGTATGAAAGAGGAATACTCATCAAAGCTGAAAGAGCAAGAGAACTGGCGGCAGAAAGTAAGCTCAAGGCTGTGCAAAATTCTGATAGCATCACAAGCAGTGCAATTGATACTGTGGGCGATATTGCTGCGCTGGCTACGCTGATAGAGGACAATGATGAGGACGAGGACAAGCACTACGCTCCCGTTGACCGCAAGCGGCTCAAAGAGGAATGGGAGAAGAAAGAGTCGCTGGGGATGCATATGGGGTAGATTTATGGAATTATGAAAGGAAAAAGCAAATGACAGACATTACAATTACAAACAAACCAACAATGCTGACAATAAAGCAAGCCGCCGCACTGGTCGACGGTCTTACCGAGTACAGAGTAAGGGAGCTGTGCAAGTCGGGCGAGCTGCCGTGCCTTATGGCAGGGAAGAAATACCTCATAAACAAGGAAGTGCTGCTGAGATATCTTCGGGGTGATGCCGATGCGGACTGATAACTTTCTGTGTTGTAAGTGGAAACTCTTTGAGTTTGGTCTGGATACCGGGATACCTTTGTGGTATCCTGGTGTGTAAAACGGAGGTGATAGAATGGCATATATCGAACCAAGAAAGAACAAAAAGGGCGAAATAATCGCATACAGGATCAGAGTCAACAAGGGATATGATGCAAACGGCAAAAAGCTCAATCCCTATCAGATGACATTCAAGCCCGACCCTGACAAGTCCGACAGACAAAACGCAAAGGCTCTCAACGAAACAGCTGTTGAGTTTGAGAAGAAGTGCAAGCAGGGATATGTTGCCGACAGCAAACAGACCTTCAGAGCGTACTCGGAGTATGCGATGAGAATGAAAGAGCGAGCAGGCGTGAAGCACTCAACGCTGGTAAGGTATGAGGCAATGCTCAAGGACATCAATACCGAGATAGGACACCTGCGACTGACTGAGATCAGACCGCAGACGCTCAATGTGTTCTACGAGAGCCTTGAAAAGACAGGTGTACGCAAAACAGCCGAGCGGGCAGCGGTAAGGGTAGATTTCAAGGAATTTCTTAAATCAAAGAAAATCACCCAGGAGGAACTGCATAAAAAGTCTGGCGTGGGCATGATGACAATACGCTCGGCGATAAACGGCGGCAATATACTTCTTGAAAAGGCACAACGGCTGTGCGATACTCTCGGCGTTCCGCTGACAAAGCTGTTCATAAAGGTCAGGGACAAGAGCGTGCTGTCCAATAAGACGATAAGGGAGTATCACAGACTCATATCAAGCATTCTTGCCCTTGCAGACAAGGAGATGATAATACCGTTCAATCCTGCGGCAAAGGCTACACCGCCCAAGACGAAAAGACCAAAGGTCAATTACTTTGAGTTTGAGGATATAGAGAGGATAGTAAAATGCCTTGAGAAAGAGCCGCTGAAATGGAAAACGCTGATAAACCTGCTCATAATCACGGGCGCACGGCGGGGAGAGATAATGGGGCTAAAATGGGACGCTGTTGACTGGGAGAAAAGCAGGATACACATACATCTCAATCTGCTTTACACGTCAGACAGAGGCATATACGAGGACACCACCAAGACCGAGGAGTCGGAAAGGTACATTACCTTGCCGCAGGAAACAATGCAGCTTTTGAGAGAATACCGCAAATGGTACATCACCACAAGCACAGCATACGGCTCACGCTGGCATAACACAGGCTTCCTGTTCTTCCAGGAGAGGTCGGGCTACGAGGGAATGCCTATGAATCCCGACTCGGTGAATATCTGGCTGAGGTCATTTTCCAAAAGGCATGAGCTGGGGCATATAAACCCTCACGCATTCAGGCACACAATGGCGAGCCTGCTGCTGCACGGCAATATGGACATAGCTGCGATAAGCAAAAGGCTCGGTCACGCAAAGATAACCACAACGCTTGACATCTATTCTCACATAATGAAAGAGTCCGACAGCGAGTCGGCGGAAACCATAGCCGATATCGTACTAAGAAAGCAAATGGCATAGAAAAAACAAGCCGCATAGAAAAACTGTGCGGCTTGTTTGCATTGAAAAGTATGGTCGCCACCAATACTAATATAGTTTCTTTAATCATGCTACTATTTCTTTTTAGCTTTCCTAAATAATACAACCCCGGCAAGACCTAATGCACTTCCCGCAGCTCCGCTTATTTTTCTTATTGTACCATTTTTGTTCCTACGACAGTTTTCGCACAGCTTTTTCTTATTGGTACTCATTAGCTCACAACCACATTTTTTGCAGTAGCGAATTTCATTCATCGTTATCATCTCCTTTTTCTTCATCGGGGATCAATAATTCATGCACATTATATTCGATTTGCAATGATGTATCAAAAGCAGCAATGCGTCTTGATATATCACCAAATTTATCAACAACATCAATTTTCTTTTCTGCTGCACTTTCATTAATCATCAATAAAGTATCTCTATTATCAAGTTGATTTTCAACTATAAATGCCTTGAACTCTTCTAAGCACACTTTACAAGGCTCGTATTCTCCAAGGATAGCATATCCTTCACATTCGGTTTGAACAGCATTTGTAATAGCGACAAGTGCTTGCAATGCGTCAGTTGCTTTTACAGAGGAATCATTTCTTTTCATCATTTGTTTAATATTGCTTTCGTGGAAATGATCCCGAATGTACAACAAATTCTGAGAAAAATTACGCATTAAGGCTCTCTTGGCATCAGTTGCTGAACTGATCACAAATAATAACGCTTTTTCTCGCAACTTTGAATCTATTATTTTTCTCGCTTGTTTAAGCTTGTCTCTTGCACTATCAGCCATAGCCAATCTATCGTTCTGAAGCTCAATATGAAGTTCTCGAATAGCATCACCTATAAATTCAATCTCATCAAGTATTTGAGCCATTGTAGCGTGAACCGATAGATTATTCAGAGACTGAGTCAGGTTAGGAGCAAAAGACATATTTTCCAGTCTGACCTGCTTTACAATTTTACTACCATCCCGAATTGTTATTAGTATTTCGCCGTTTTTATCTATGGTAAACCTATACACACCCTTAGCAATAAGGTCTTTTACATAGGTGTCCATTTTTGCTACCATGATATGTTCTTTTTGAGCCATTGATAAAATGATTTCTGCAATGGCAGGAAGTTTAGCCCGTATCTTTTCCCAGTTCCCAAATTGACCTATAAAACTCTTATTATCTTCGTAGGAGATAACGCTAAGGTCGCCACGATTTGCTTGCCAACCTTCAATGTCATATTCAAATGTTGGAGATATTTCAAATTTATCTTGTTCGCTAATTGGACGTGAAGAATCAGCACTTTGGAAACCACAATGAGGGCATTGTGTCGCTTTATCAGATATTTTTGTGCCACATTCAGGACATAGAATCAAACTCATGAGCCAACCTCCAATCGCACTCTTTCAGTTTCCTTTTTTGTGTAGGAATTCTAATGAAAAGCGGTCATAGCTAAGATAGTTTAATCAGTCAACACCTTACCGTAAAGCGTTCGTTCCCTGAGTGGCTGCAGGTGTACAGTGACATGTCGTAGTGGCTTTGGACCATATCAGCCACCTGAGCAGGCTTGAGCATTTCATCGTCCTCAACACGGTATTTGAAAGTCTCATAGTCCATATTGGTGAAAAGAACCGTGTCATCTGATCGCTGTGCGGCTGCTTTTTTTGTGTGAAAAGTTGAAACAGATACTGTAGCACCCTGACGGCTGATGCTCAAAAAAAGAGAGCCGGACGCATCCGACTCCCATAGTCTTTAGCTTTATTTCTACCCTATCGAGCATTTCCCTAAAAACTTTTAAAGAGAGATTTATTACTGTGGGGTTTTGTCATACTGTGAGATCAGCTGCTGCGCTGTCTCACGCTTGGTGATGCACTTGTCCATTGCGAGCTTTTCGATATAGCGGTGCGCATCGTTCTCGGACATTCCTTTTTCAGAGATAAGCAGCCATTTTGCCCTGTTAACAAGGCGTATCTCCTGCATTTTATCCTCAAGCGAGATGGACTTTTTCTCAAGTCTGCGCAGCCTTTCCCTTGCGCTTTCAAGCCAGTCAAAAGCCTGCGAGACCATTTGCTTTGGCGACGGCTTTGGCAGGGTATATACTCCGTGGGGACACACTCTGTCGAACACATCGTGGTAATACTCGCTTTTGACTAGCAGCAGCACAGCACTTGCCATACCTGCGCTGCGGTCGATAGCAAGGGTGATGCCGTCGTCATCTGGCAGAGGGACATTGATTATCAGCATATCAAAGCTGCGTTCGAGCAGTCTGCGTTTTGCACCGCTGACGCTTGTTTCAAGCTCGCATTCATAGTTTCGTCTGTCTGTTATAAGCTCGGTAAGAGCCTGATTGAATTTCGGCTGTGACGAAACTATCAGGACGCTGTATCTGCGTTCTTTGAGCTGCAAATGTATCCCTCCTTATGCATAGTTTTCAGGCATTAAAGCTCCTTTGCATAGCAAACCGCACCGACGAGCTTGTCATACGGCGGATAGTTTTCGATAAGTTTGTAACCACGTTTTGTGTACATACCGACAGCCTCAGTCATCTGCGGTCTGGTCTGAAGTATCACTCTTGCAAAACCCTGCTCTTTGGTTTTTTGCTCAACAAGCTGCATCATTTTGTCTGCGATATGCTGTCTTCTGTATTCGGGCTGCACCCATACACGCTTTATTTCGGTGCTTTTGTCATCATATCTTTTCAAGCCTGCACAGCCTACAGCTTTACCGTCATCATAAGCTATAAGAACGTCAGGTATCTGAGCCGAAGCATTATACGGAACAAAGCCTTTGCGTTTGCTCACGCCGCCGACAAGGCTGCTGTAATAGTCCTCGGTTATCTGATAGAACATCTGAAAGTCGCTGTTTGTAACGCTCGTCCACGTATATGTTATCTCACCCATTCAAAGCTCCTTATTTGCAGTAAATGTCGATAAGCCTCTGCGGCAGGAGGGCTTTGACAAAGCCGCTTTCGGCTGCCAGCTTTTTTGCTTGGGCAAGACTCTCGGGCAGGGTATCAAAGTCTTTTGTCACTGACTCGTCCGCACTGAACAGGTCAAAGTCCGCAACAGGCGGCAGATACAGATTATTATTTATGCCGTCAAGCCCTGCATAGATAAGCATAGTGTATGCAAGATACGGATTAGCCGACGGATCTGCACTTCGCAGCTCTGCACGTCTGTACTCGCCCTTTGCGGCAGGTATACGTACAAGCTGTGAACGGTTCTCACCCGACCACGAGATGAACTTCGGTGCTTTAAACTTGCCAAGCCTTTGGTATGACGCATCACACGGATCAAGAAACAGGTTTATATCCTTTATGTGTTTCATTATCCCTGCTATCACTGACGGCAGGATAGTATGATGCTTGTCGCTGCCGACGGAAATGTTGATGTGAAAAGCATTCCCCGGCTTGTCTTTTAAAGGCTTTGGCGTGAAGTCTGCGTAAAGTCCGTTTGAATGTGCGACTGTTTTGACGACGGTTTTGTATGACATAACATCGTCAGCAGCAGTCAGCGGATCGGCATGACGGAAATCTATCTTGTTCTGTCCCGGTCCTTCCTCGTGGTGCGAGTTCTGCGGAGTAATGCCCATCTGTTCAAGATGCAGGCATATCTGCCGCCTTATGTTCTCACCCTTGTCCTCGGGCGCTATGTCCATATATCCTGCGGTATCGTAGGGGATAGTCGTGGGGTTGTCGTTCTCGTCGAGCTTGAACAGGTAAAATTCCAGCGCAGAACCGAAGGAAAACTCGATGCCCTGTGCTCTTGCGTCTTCGACGGCTTTGACGAGTAGACTTCTTGTGTCGCACTCGAAAGGCTGGTCATTCGGCTTTTTTATCGAGCAGAACATTCTCACCACACGCCCATGTTCGGGTCGCCACGGCAGGACCGACAGCGTGTCAGGATCGGGAAAGAGCATAAGATCGCTTCTTGCTTCGTTTCCAAAGCCCCTTACGGCAGATGCGTCAAAGCCAATGCCCTGCTCAAAAGCTCTTTCAAGCTCAGATGGCATGATCGAGATGTTCTTTTGCTTGCCGTAAACATCACAGAAAGCAAGCCTGATGAATTTAACATCTTCCTCTGCGGTATACTGGATTATTTCCTGCGGTGTGTATTTCATAGTTATCCTCCTGGTTCGGATGTCAGAAATAAGTGTAAGAGGTAAGATAGATCTCCTGCCTCTTGCTTCTTTCATCTGAGATCTTGCTTCTAATTGGCAACGTACATCTGGCGGTATGGGTTTTTGCTGTCGGGCATAACGACTGTGAAAGGAGAATCGAGCAATTCTTTCATATCATAGCCAAAATATGTGCAGAAATGCCTTAAATAGTGGCCGATCTCCTCAAGCTCCTTTTTATCGGCAAAGTGAGTATGCACCTGGCTTGGAAACTTAATTCCCTTGCAGTCGCTTCGTAGGAACATCTTTCCGCCGTGCATGCCTGTCGAGGTAAAGTTGCTGACGATAGGCTTGTCGTTATCGACAAGTCCGAGCACGATGATAGTTCCGCCTGCCTGATATTCTCCAAGAAAGCTGCCGGCTTTTCCGCCGATAACGATAGCAGGCTGCTTTTCCTTATAGGCTTTCATATGAATGCCCGCACGGTAGCCTGCGTTTCCCTGAACATAGATGTGACCGCCACGCATCGCATAGCCGACTGCATCGCCAACGTTTCCGTGAATAACTATCGTTCCGTCGTTCATCGTATCGCCGACTGCGTCTTGTGCGTTGCCCATGACTTCTATCTTTGCGCCGTTGAGGTAAGCGCCGAGAGCGTTTCCTGGGATACCGCTGACGGTAACTGTCTTATCCGAGATGCCTGCCGCTAAAAATCGCTGACCGAGACAGTTCGTGATATTGCAGCTGCCACGGCTCTGACGAAGGGCTTCGTTGAGGTCGATAAAGTCAAGACCTGTTGCATTTATATTCATTATACCACACCTCCGAGCATTTTTCTACGGGTTTCGGGCAAAAAAATCGCAAGTGTTGCATCTTTTTTCAATTCGTCAACATTTACACCGCTTAAATCCGTCTTTTCACGTATGAGCCTCGTATAGATTCCTGCTCCCGTGACATCGCCGATGATGATATATCCCGTGAGCCTGTCGTCCTTGATATAAAGGCGCTTGATGCCGCCGCAGATCTTTTCTTCGTATATCTCGCCTTCACCCTTTGCAAAGTAGCTGCCTGCGCTTGTGCAGTGCAGACCGAAAAATCCGATCGAGTTCATAGGGATAGCGTTAGTTATGCTGCTTTCGCCTCCTGCCATATTTACGCCTGCGCAGTAACCCTGCATATAGGCGTTCGGCAGAATAGCGAGCACTCTGTTCGCACCGGCAGAGCTGTCAAAGCCCTCGGTGCAGTCGCCTGCGGCATAGACATTTTCAAGTGTGGTCTGCATTTTTGTGCCGATGATTATGCCTCTGTTTACCTCTGCGCCTGCGTCCTTTGCGAGCTGAACATTTGCTCTCACGCCGACTGCAAGCACGAGGATATCAAATTCGACAGTTTCGCCGCTTTTCATTTTTGCTTTGTTTTTTTCAAAGCTCTCGGCGCTGTCTGAAAGCAGGAACTTAATACCCTTGCTTTCAAGGTGCTTTTGCATAACATCGGCACATTCACTGTCAAGAATACTTGAAAGCACTCTGTCTGCAAGATCGCAAACTGTCACACTTCCGACTCTGCCAAGGATACCCTCTGCGCATTTGAGTCCGATAAGTCCTGCGCCTATGATAAGCACACGGCTGTCTTTTTTCAGAGCCTTTTCAAGCGCAAGGCTGTCGTCCATAGTCATAAAGGTGAATTTGCTTTTGACATTTTCAAGTCCATTCATTTTGGGAATGAAAGGTGACGAACCTGTTGCAAGACACAGCTTGTCAAACGTTGTTTTTTTGCCGTCAAAGGTGACCTCGCCTTTTTTTGCATCTATCTTTTCAGCCGTGGCATAAATAAGCTCGGTATTATTCTTATCGTAGAAATCAAGGCTGCGGTAGTTCATTTTTTCAAGCGTTGTTTTGCCCTCAAGATAGTAGGATATAAGAGGTCTTGAATAGACGGGGTGCTTCTCTGCGGAGATGACGGTTATCTCGCTTTCCTTGTCAGCGCTGCGGATACCCTCGATGCAGCCTGCTGCGGCAACGCCGTTTCCGATGATAACATACTTGCTCATTGTTACTCCCTACCTTTCCTCATATACTATAGCATTGTTCGGGCAGCCCTTTACACAGGCAGGCTCGCCGCAGCTGTTTTCAAGACAAAGCTCGCACTTTTGAGCCACTCCTGTCGGTCCCGGTCTTACTGCGCCGTAGGGACACACAAGCACGCAGGTCAGGCAGCCCACGCATTTGTTCTTATCTATCTTCACAATTCCGTCCTGCTTGTTTATCGCACCTGCGATACAGCTTTTCACGCAAAGCGGATCTTTGCAGTGACGACAGGACACAGCATAGGTGATGTCGCCCGACTGCTCGATGTGTACACGGGGGTATATCGGCTTATCTTTCAGTGCCTTGACCATATCGGTAAGTCCCGAATTGGCAAAAGCGCAGTTATACTCGCAAAGGTGACAGCCAAGACACCATTGTTCGTTTACATATACTCGTTTCATTCTGATGTCCCTCCTATTCTCCTGCATGGGATATGCCGAGTATCTCAAGCTCTTTGGCGGTCAAGCCGACTCCACGCAGCATAAGTCTGTTTCCTCGCAGAGACTCAATAGAGTTGATGCCCATACCGCCCATAAGCTCCTTGATCTCGTGGCGCCATGCGTTCATAAGGTTTACAAGGCGCTGGCTGCCGATGTCGGGGTTGAGTCTTTTTACAAGGTCTGGTCTCTGGGTTGCTATTCCCCAGTTGCACTTGCCGCTGTGGCAGGTGCGGCAGAGGTGACAGCCAAGCGCAAGCAGTGCAGCCGTTGCAACATAAACTGCATCTGCACCGAGTGCGACTGCCTTGACTACGTCTGCTGCCGAGCGTACGCTTCCGCCGACAACAAGAGAAACATTGTTTCTGATGCCCTCGTCACGAAGACGCTGGTCGACCGATGCAAGTGCAAGCTCGATAGGTATGCCGACATTGTCTCTTATCCTTGTCGGAGCAGCACCCGTACCGCCGCGGAAACCGTCGATAGCGATGATGTCCGCACCGCTTCTTGCGATACCGCTTGCTATCGCAGCGATGTTATGCACTGCTGCGACCTTGACAATGACAGGTTTTTTGTAATCTGTCGCTTCTTTAAGCGAATAGACGAGCTGGCGCAGATCTTCGATCGAATAGATGTCATGGTGAGGAGCAGGTGAGATAGCATCTGTACCTTCGGGGATCATTCTTGTGCGTGACACATCGCCGACTATCTTTGCGCCCGGAAGATGTCCGCCGATTCCCGGCTTTGCACCCTGTCCCATTTTTATCTCGACTGCGGCAGCGGCTTCGAGATAATTCTTGTGAACGCCGAAACGTCCGGATGCGACCTGAACTATAGTGTTTTCACCATAGCAGTAAAAATCCTCGTGAAGTCCTCCCTCGCCTGTGTTATAGCAGATGCCAAGCTCTGTTGCGGCTCTTGCAAGTGATGCGTGAGCGTTGTAGCTTATTGATCCGTAGCTCATTGCTGAAAACATCACAGGCATAGAGAGCTCTATCTGCGGTGGCAGCTGCGTGATAAGCTCACCATTTGCACGGCGCAGTATCTTGTCGGGCTTTTTGCCAAGAAACACTTTGGTCTCCATTGGCTCTCTCAGCGGATCGATAGGCGGGTTTGTAACCTGCGAGGCATTGATAAGTATCTTGTCCCAGTAAACAGGCAGAGGCTTTGGATTGCCCATTGACGACAGCAATACACCACCGCTGTTTGCCTGCTTGTATATCTCTTTGATAGTCTGGTCAGACCAGTTTGCATTTTCACGCAGACGGCAATCGCTTTTTACTATTTTAAGAGCGTGTGTCGGGCACAGCGAAACGCACCTCTGGCAGTTCACGCACTTTGACTCGTCCGAAAGCATTACGCCGAGGTCGGTATCGTAGCGGTGCACCTCGTTGGCACACTGACGCTCGCACACACGGCAGGAAATACAGCGGCTTTGGTTTCTCACCACTTCAAATTCGGGATATATATATTGATCTATCATCAGAATTTACCCTCCTTGACACGAACTATAACAGGCTCTCCGCCGCTCGGTGCATAGAAATTCTCAGCGTCAGGCTCCATGACTCTGACGGCAGCCTCCTCACTTGCGATAAACACCTTGTCGTTCTTTTCGGCGGTTATCATCGAACGCAGCTTCAGCCTGTCGTTGAGTGCCATAAGTCCGCCGTCCCAGCCGAAAACTATCGAGAACGGACCTGTGATGAGTAGGTTTGAAAAGACTGTTCGCAGATAAGTGAGCTTTTCTTTTTCTTTCTCGGGCTTGGAGTTTATCGTACTCCAGAACGGTGCAGCGATAACAGAAGCGACCTCTTCGAGAGTAAGTTTCTGCCGTCTGAGCAGGTAGTCTATTATATAGGTGATGACCTCTGTGTCGGTCTGTAAGTTGCATTTATAGCCAAACATCTCGATAAAGCGGCGATTGGCATCGTATGACGATATTTCGCCGTTGTGGACTACCGAGTAATCAAGCATTGAGAACGGATGTGCTCCTCCCCACCAGCCGGGCGTGTTCGTCGGGTAGCGTCCGTGAGCTGTCCACGAATAGCCCTCGTACTCCTCAAGCCTGTAAAAGCGTCCCACGTCTTCGGGGAAGCCGACCGCCTTGAAGCAGCCCATATTTTTGCCGCTTGAAAAGACATATGCGCCTTTAAGCTCAGTGTTTATCTTAACGACTGTCCTTGCGACAAATTCGTTTTCATCGATCTGCTCGGCTGCGAGCATTGATTTAAGCGGTGCTGCGAAATATCTCCAGATGATCGGTTCGTCGGTTATCCCGGGTATCTTCCTTGTGGGAATGATCTCGCCCTTTACTATCTCAAACCTTTCCTTTAAAAGAGCCTCACATTCTTTTCTTGTACTGCGGTGGTCAAAGAAAATATGGAATGCAAAAAACTCCTTATGCTCTGGGTAGATGCCATATGCGGCAAAACCTCCTCCGAGCCCGTTGGAACGGTCGTGCATCGGCTTCATCGCCTCGGCGATAAGATCGCCCGTGATGCCTTTGCCCTCCCTTGAAATGACTGCGGCTATGGCACAGCCTGACGGGATACGGACCTCTCCTTCTCTTTTCATCATCATCTCTCCCTTTTAGAAAAATTAAGAACGCTTCGCTTTTCAGAAGTAAGAGGTAAGAAAACTAAAACCTTGGTTATGGTGCTTTTCTTACAGCTTACCTCTTTTTTTCTTACAACTAAAAAAGACGCCATTCAGCCCGTAAGCTGAATGAACGCCTTTGCTCATTTGCAAGTATTATACTCCTGAAATTCATTTTTGTCAAGCTTTGATATATAAATTATTTGTAAACTGCAAGTTTTGCAAATGCAAATTGCAAATTTTCATCAAAAAGGGGTTGACAAATCAAAAATCATGTTGTATAATGCAAGACATAGAGGCAAAGGTGTCTTGAAGTAATCTGGCTATCTTCAAGCAATTGTCTCTATTTTTATTGCCTTTGGCAGACTATCTCAATATTTTAGGCAATGGCGTCTTGGGTGCGGGCAATAGCCTGTGCTTGAAGACGCTTTTGTTTTGCAGTTATTCTAAGGGAGGAAACGAAAATGAGCACAGTAACAGAACTTTTTGCAAGCAAGGTATTTGATGACAGAGTAATGAAATCAAGACTTTCATCAAAGGTCTATAAGTCACTCAAGGAGACTATCGACATCGGCGCAGCACTTGACATCACCGTAGCCAATGCAGTCGCAGAGGCTATGAAAGACTGGGCGGTGGAAAACGGAGCGACCCACTACACCCACTGGTTTCAACCGCTTACAGGCATCACAGCCGAAAAGCACGACAGCTTTATCAGCCCGTCGCCTGACGGCAGAGTTATCATGGATTTCTCGGGCAAGGAGCTTATAAAGGGCGAGCCTGACGCATCGAGCTTTCCTTCGGGCGGTCTGAGAGCGACCTTTGAGGCAAGAGGCTACACCGCCTGGGATCCGACTTCTTATGCCTTTATAAAGGGAAAGACACTGTGCATACCCACGGCATTCTGTTCATACGGCGGCGAGGCGCTTGATAAAAAAACTCCGCTGCTGCGCTCAATGCAGGCACTTAACAAACAGGCACTGCGTATTCTGAAGCTGTTCGGAAACGACAACGTAAAGCACGTTACTACTTCGGTAGGTCCTGAGCAGGAATACTTCCTTATCCCGAAGGAGCTTTACGACAAGAGAAAAGACCTTATCTACACAGGCAGAACTTTGTTCGGCGCAAAGCCGCCTAAGGGACAGGAACTTGATGACCACTATTTCGGCGTTATCAAGCCAAGAGTCGAGGAGTATATGTCAGACCTCAATGACGAGCTTTGGAAGCTGGGAATCCTCGCCAAGACACAGCACAATGAGGTCGCACCTGCACAGCACGAGCTTGCGCCTATCTATGCTACTACAAATATCGCTACCGACCACAACCAGCTTACAATGGAAATAATGCAGAAGGTCGCTAAGAAGCACGGACTTGTTTGTCTGCTCCACGAAAAGCCGTTCGCAAATGTCAACGGTTCGGGCAAGCACAACAACTGGTCTATCGCCACCGACACAGGAGTAAACCTGCTGACACCCGGCGAAACACCTTACGAGAATGCTCAGTTCCTGCTTTTCCTGTGCGCTGTTATCAAGGCTGTTGACGACTATCAGGATCTGCTGAGAATTTCCGTTGCTACTGCAGGCAATGACCACCGTCTCGGTGCAAACGAAGCACCTCCTGCTGTCATCTCGATCTTCCTCGGCGAAGAGCTGGAGGGTATCCTCAGGGCTATCGAGACAGACACGCCGTATGAAGGCGTTGAAAAGAAGGTAATGAAGCTGGGCGTAAGCGTACTGCCGAAATTCACAAGGGACACTACCGACAGGAACAGAACTTCACCGTTTGCATTTACAGGCAACAAGTTCGAGTTCAGAATGCTCGGCTCGTCAAACTCCATCGCCTGCGCAAACATCATGCTCAATGCCGCAGTTGCCGAGAGCCTGAAGATCTACGCAGACAGACTTGAAAAAGCAGACAACTTTGAAGAAAAGCTGCACGAGATGATAAAAAAGACCATCACCGATCACAAGCGCATCATCTTTAACGGCAACGGCTACGATGATGCCTGGATCAAGGAAGCTACCGAAGTGCGTGGTCTGCTGAATTACCGCACCACTCCTGATGCTATCCCACATCTTATGGACGAAAAGAACGTTAAAATGCTCACCTCACACGGAGTTTTCTCCGAGGCTGAGCTGAGAAGCCGCACAGAGATAACTCTTGAAAACTACTGCAAGGCAGTTATCATCGAGGCAAACACAATGCAGATGCTCGCCCGCAGAGAGATACTGCCGGCGATTGAGGAATATGCAGCATTTGTGGCAAAAACGGCGAACGCAAAGAAATCTCTTGCAACCGATCTTGCCTGCACTTACGAGGCGGAGACCGTTAAAAAGCTTTCCCAGCTTGCAACTGATGCTTATCAGAGCCTTGATGAGCTTTCAAAGGCACTTGAAAAGGTAAGCGCAGCCAAGAATATTATCCAGCAGGGATATCTTATCAGAGATGAGCTGCTTGGTGTGATGGATAAACTGCGTAAGTCCTGCGACGAGGCGGAAACTATAACCGCAGCAAAATTCTGGCCGTTCCCGACCTACGACGAGCTGTTGTTCGGCGTAAGATAAATCAGTTCAAAGGCTCTGCTCTCCCGCTTTATTAACAAACAGCGTAAACCATAAACATCTTCCATCTTAGCGGGAGCTGCAGGGCACTTTAAAAAGTAAGGAAAGTAATTAAATAAGGAAGTGATCCTATGACAGTCGAATTCTGGTTTTTGATAGGTGCTGCACTTGTGTTCTGGATGCAGGCAGGCTTTGCAATGGTCGAAACGGGTTTTACCCGTGCAAAGAATGCCGGAAACATCATTATGAAAAACCTGATGGATTTTTGTATCGGTACCGTGGTGTTCTCTTTGCTCGGATATACTATTATGATGGGTGAGGATACCTTCTTCGGACTTATCGGTATACCAAACCTTGATATGTTCACCCATTTCAAGGAGTTCATCACAAGCCCCGGTGACGGAAGCTTTACGGGCGCATCAACATTCGTATTCAACCTTGTATTCTGCGCTACAACAGCTACCATCGTATCGGGCGCAATGGCAGGCAGAACGAAGTTTTCAAGCTACTGCATATACTCAGCAGTTATCTCGCTTTTCATCTATCCCATCGAGGCGCATTGGATATGGGGCGGCGGCTGGCTTTCAAAGCTTGGTTTCCACGACTACGCCGGCTCTTGTGCCATCCATATGGTCGGCGGTATCGCTGCCCTT
>Ga0256404_1007313_pt1 | contig 17573 bp, 16 predicted proteins | sample RumenRJG_01DNA_FD_185990 | JGI IMG/M metagenome (GOLD analysis project Ga0256404, IMG submission 185990) | Bovine rumen microbial communities from Lethbridge, Alberta, Canada - RJG_01 | ecosystem: Host-associated > Mammals > Digestive system > Stomach > Rumen | place: Canada: Alberta | collected...
GGCTTCGTTTTCCTTTCTTTCTGAACCCATCTTACAGCGGTGCCGGACTTTTCCCTGTATCCCGGGATACAGCGATTCAAAAAAAGAGAAAATTCCTGCTGGTATACTGAGGGAAAAGCGGAGGCCTTATGGACTGCCAGGTTCTCAAAAAGTGCGCGCTCTTCAGGAATGTTCCGGAAGATGACCTCATGAAGATTCTTCAGGGATTTGAGTGCAATGTCCGGGTCTTTGAGAAAGGGGAAACCGTCTTCCGTTTTATGGACCATGCAGAGAGCGTCGGGATAGTCCTTGAGGGAAGCATCGCAGGGATAAAGCCCTTCCCTGACGGCTCGGAGATGAGCGTGACGCTGAGGAGGCCCGGCGATCTCCTCGGGCAGGCGGCCGCGTTCTCCGCGATGCGCCGCTATCCCTGCGATCTCATCGCCCACGAGCGCTCATCGGTGCTGATCCTAAGGCGAGAGGAGCTTCTCGCACTCATGAGGAAGGACTCCAGGATCATGGAGAACTTCATCACCGGAATAGCATCCGTCACCTACATGCTGCAGCGGCGGCTTGAGCTCACGGGATTCAGGGGGATCGCGCAGAAGGCAGCATTCTGGCTTCTCATGAAATCAGAGGAGATGGGAAAGAAAAGGATTATGCTCCCGGGATCTGTATCAAACTGGGCCGCGATGATGAATGTCTCAAGGCCCTCGCTCCACCGGGAGCTCCGGAAAATGGAGAATGATGGGCTCATTTCGTACGCTCCGCCCGAAATTGAGATCCTGAATGCGGAAGGGCTGAAGGCACTTCTGGGGTAAGGGCCAATCACCGGCGGAATATTCCTGCCGGACTGCCTGAGCGAGAATTCCGGAACCGTCCACAGTTTGTGTGAGAGGAAAGTTCACAGCCTGACGCCGGGGCTGCGGGAAATTTCCCCTGGCGCTGCCGGAAATTTTCCTCCCGCGTGAGGTGCTCTTCCTCGTTAATGCCTGCGGAGACTCAGTCCATCCGCTCCGGGACTTCGCCTTTCTGAAGCCTCACGAGCCTCTCTCCGGCCTTCTTCATTATCCCGAGGGACTCCCTAAGGCTTCCGGGAGCGTCCTCAGGCCTGCCATCAGCGCTTCCATCCTTCCGGGTCCCGCTGTCCGGAGACACCTTCAGGCCTTCTCTTCCTGTTTTTTCCTTACTGCTCATCCCTGTCTTCTCCTCAAGATGTACCGCTCATCCCGGCAATCCGGGATGCTCCCTGAATTCTTCCCCGCGGCGTCATGCCGGCTCCGAAGGAAACCGGCTCAGCGCTTGATGGCTTTCATGCGGAGGCGCACATAGTCCGCATGCCACTTCCCGTCCTTGTAGAGAACCGGCTCAAGCTGCCTCACCGCCCCTTCAATGATCGCGTCCCTGTCCTCTTCCTTTACCCCTGAAAAAGGAACTTTAACGAACATCTCTATCCAGTCCCTGAGCCCGTTTTCGCCCTCAAGCTCCGTCGGACGATCAAAAAGCAGCGCGGTCCTCACCTGGAAGCCCGCCTGCTCAACAAGCGGGGCGTACTCGCCGATGCCCGGGAAATAGAACGGCATCTTATAGCTGTACCCTCTTTTTTCGAACTCAGAGCGCAGCGCCTCATGGATGAGGGCGTTGTTCCCCGACCCGCCGAACTCGAAGACGAACTGACCGCCTTTTCTCATTGCTTTGTATACGCATGAGAGCATGGCAGGCTGCCTCTCACGGTCAATCCAGTGAAACACTGCGTTCGAGAACACCGCGTCGACGGGCTTCTCCGCCCTGAAGTCCGCCGCATCGGCGCGGATGAAAGGGATGTCAGGATACTTTTCCCTCGCGATCCCGAGGAGCTCCTCCGAGGCGTCTATCCCGAGGACGGAAAGCCCCCTGTCCCGGAGGGCCTTTGTCAGCGCGCCGTTCCCGCAGCCGAGATCAATGACGCTCCTGATCTCAGAGAAGTCCAGCAGCTCCATGGCTCCGCTGCCGTACTTATGGACAAAGGAAAAATCGCTGGTGTATTTCTCCGCGTCCCACTCTATGTTCATGCTTTTCTCCTCCGGAACCCAAAGGCCTGTTACAGGGCCTCAATACCTGTCGGCGCAGAAATTGATGTACTCACAGGTCGAGCACTGGCTCTCGTCCGCTGAGCTGTCAGGGATTACGGGAAGCCTGAGCGCCTCCCTTATCGCCCTCACGGTGTCCATGACCCTTCTTTTCATTTCCGCGTCGACATTTACCGTAAGCGTCCTGCCTTTGCCCCCGTAGAGGATGAAGCCACGGTCCGCGGTGCAGCCGTACTGCTCGGCGAGGATCATCGCGTATGCCGCGGTCTGCAGCTCCGCTCCCGCCGCGAAGCGCAGCCTCTCCGATGACTTGAACTCAAGAGGCACCGCCCTCTGCCTCCCTTCCTCATCCGTGAAGAAATAGGCCGCGTCGCAGATCCCGTGGAGCCCCAGCATCACGCTTTTGAGCCTCAGCTCGGTCCTGAGCTCGGATCCCAGGGGGATCCCGAGGCCCTCGAGGTTCCGCCGGCGGATAAGCATCTCCTCGCGGGCGTGGAAGTCAGTCCCGTTCTCCACCCAGTCGCCGCAGACCGGGCGGAGATCCCTTACCTCGGAGAAGAACACCGTCCTCGGACAGAAGCTGAACTGCCTGAGCGCCGACACCGGGATGCTCTCGCTCTCACCTTCAAATGACTGCATGTGAATCAGGCTCATAATAGCTGAAATTGTCGTAGCCGAAGCACTCTCTCAGGGTCTCGGCCGGTATGGAGCAGGGGAACCAGAAGCATTTGTCTGTTTCCTTGTCAAGAAACCTGTAGACATTCTTCCGGAGGACCCCGACCTCAGGCCCCGTGAGGTCGCCGTAGAAGACCGACTCCTGCAGGGAGACGAGGCCGAGATCCTTGAGGCTCTCCATGAATTTACGGCGTCGTTTCGACTCGGAGATGTCGTAGCAGACCAGATATTTGACGTAGATTGCCATGCCTACCAGCTGAAGCTGACTCCTTTGTATTTCTTCTGTCCCACAACTGCCCCGGAAAGACGGTACGCCTGGCGCTGCATGAGGTTCTCGAGCTTTACCCTTGAGCCGCCCTTCTTTACCACGGTCTGCATCGCGCTGTCGATCTCAGAGGCTATCCTCCGCCGGAGCCTTGGATCAAGGACCGCGTAGCCGGTGCCGATGACGCCCCTGAGCTTGATGATGATGCGGTCTACGACCCAGGCCCGGTACTCCTCCATGAAGTCGAGGACCAGCGAGGGCTTCCCGGGCTTGTCCGTATGGAGCACCCCCTCGTAGAGCTCGAAGCCGGCGTTGTCGAGCGCGGCCCAGACATAGCTCTGGAGGATCGCATAGCCGTAGTTGAGCGAGGCGTTCGTCCTTTCCGTTGCCCCGCGCCCCTCGCGCTTCGTGAACGACTCGGGGAGGAGCCCGGCCTCGGCAAGCGCGTTCCAGTAAATGCTCGCGCTTATGCCCTCGATGCCCATGATCCTGCCGCGCCAGCTGTCGCCCTCGCTGTCAGTCCCCTGAGGCGCGATGTCCGCAATCCTCTCGGCGTTGTCCTTCAGCTGTCCGGCGGCAGCCGAAAGGATTTCACTGCGGTCATCGGAGCGGCCGCGCATGCCCTTCGCGAAATAAAGGAGCACTGCGCGCTCATTCCTGACCTTGGCCCTGATGATTTCCGCGGAAAGCTCGGCGGCCATGGGCGAGTGGAAGCACATGAACTGCGCCTCGCGCACCCTGACCACTGCATGCTGGTTTTTGGGGTTGATGACCGTGGAGACCGAGTGCCCGCGCCAGTCAATGAAGAAGATTCTGATCCCGCGCGCCGCGCACTCGAGCACGAGGTCGCTTGATATGCTCACTCCCCTCTTCTCGATGCGTATCGCCCGGAGGCGTGAGAGGCTCTCCTCGAGGATCCTTCCCTCGCGATCCCTGACGATAAGCCTTGCGCCCTCAACGCCGAGCCACGTCCCGAAGTCCTGAACAGTAAGATATCTCATACTGCCTCCGTCACAAAAGGCGTGCCTGCCGGATCCTCATCCTGCGGAAGGGCTGCCGCGGTATCCGTTTTGATTGAGCCCGGTCAGCTCCTTGCCTCTTTCCGCGGGCAGATCTCCGTCCTCACGGCGCCCATTCCCATGCCGGTCTTGATGCCGATGCCGGAGAACCCTGCGAAAGTCATGAGCATCGCGAGGAACGCCGTCATGGTTCTCGAGCGCGGGCACCTTACGGTCATCCTGCCGGCAAATCCCGGGATCCTCACACCCTCGAGGCTCAGGAACTGGCTCCGGAGGCTGAAGTTCTGGATTGCCGCTGCTCCGCAGAGATCCTCAAGGGTGTCATGATCATAAAGCTGCTCGCCCTCCATGACCGCGTCATACTTCTTCATGGCGCTCTGCAGAATGAAGGAGAGCTCCGGCATGTAAACATACCTGCCGTTGCTCTTGAAGCATGTCGGCGTGACAAAGGAGAGCGCTATTCCCCAGGCATCGCCGCTCGTGTTGAACACCTCGTTGAGATCCCGGAGGCTCATGCTCTCCTCCCTGATCTCACCGAATGGAATCACCTGCTCCTTGTCGCGGAGCTCAATGGCGCCGAGCCCCGCGAGCGAGTCCCTCCAGATTTTCTCGTGCGCCTCGTCGTCAAGGAAGGTGAGGACCCAGTGCCAGACCCCGTCACGGCACTCGAGGTGCTGGGTATAAGGGTGCAGCTCAGACTGATGGAGCCGCTCGCCGTAGTCCTCATGCCCGTGCTCCCTCACCTGCTCCATCATCGCCCCCTGGAAGAGCGATGACATGTTGAGGCTGAGCTCAAAGCCTGTCCTGAGCTCAATGTCAGTCCTGTAAAGCATCTGCTGTCATCCCTGAATCTGCCCCCGCTGTGCGGATGGCATTTTTTATAAACTCATTCATGTGATCGTAGGAGTCCCAGCCTTTCTGCTTCGGGAATCCTGCGAGCGACGCGACATCGCGGACGAGATTCATAATCTCCTCTGAACCGAGCCCTTTCCCCTTGTTCACGCGGGTCAGCCTGGTGATGGACTTCTCGTCAACCGAGACAATCTCATGGGCTGCCTTGTTGCGGATGGTCTGCTCAACTCCGCGCAGCACTGACACCGGCCTGCTGACATCATCTCCGCAGGCGCTTTCGATTACTGCAGCGAGATGATCCGAGAATACACAGCCAAGATCCGTCTTGCTGCCGTATTTCTCCCTGAATACCTTGGCGAGGAACTCAGCGCCCTTGTCGCTGCTCCCGGGCGAGAAGATCCGGTCACTGTCCCAGACCCTGGTTATGGAGCCGTTGCGGTTCATCCGGTCCGTGCAGTAATCCTCAATGTAAATCCCGAGCTGCCTTTCTATAATGAGCTCAAAGAGCTCGACAATAAGCGGTGAGAGCGAGCGGATGAAGTCGGCGAGCTCACCGCGCCTCCTCTTGATGTCGCAGCAGAGCGCGTACTCGAAGACCTTGCCCCTTGAGTCGCCGACTCCAGCAGGGAAAATATCAGCCTGATCGAGCCCCGCGTCCGTACAGGCCTGCCGGGCCTCAATGAGGTTAAGGAGCGATCTGGCCCTCCCGAGCCTCAGCAAAGGCATCAGGCCGCCGGAGATTTCAGGGGGCAGAGTCTGCGCGAGCTCCCAGGCTGCATCATAATCGTACTTGTCAACGAAATTGCGGATAGTCTGCAGATTTCCGAGAGCTAGCAGGTTCGTGCTTCTGATATCCTTCGTCCTGTCATTGCTGTCCGGCCGGTTATCCTCATCAAGATCCCAGTAAGTATCAAAATCGTAGTCACCAGGATGTGTATGATTGCCCATCCTGCCCTCAGGAGTTGCAACCTGAACAAGCGTGTATCTGACACCGATCATCGCATTGAGCACTACAAGAGCACTTTTCATAGCAGGAGTGCCGGATGAGATGTTCACCAACAGCTCCTCAGGTGACTCAATGCCCTCCTTTTCTATGATGCCGCTTATCTCATTGCGGAAATCCCAGTAAAAAACATCAAAATCATGGACCTTTGTAAGATTCGGCCTCTCGATGAGATAGAAGTCGATATGATGGCCAGTCGCCGCACTCAGTTTCTCGAGAGCCCTGGTGTAGCGCTGGTCGAGCTTCTGATTCCTGATCATTTCTTTTGAAAGGTAGAGGTACACCGCGTCAGGAAGACGCTTTCTCGCGATATGCAGCATGGAGCCGTCCATCATGTTGTCTGCTGAAATCGGATCCGTGCCTCCAACTGGTGAGAAGAGTACCCTGCGCGTCATGCAAATTCCTTCAACAAGCCTGATCAAATCATGGTAAATGTCATATCAAGTGTATTGCAGCCTCGCCGGATTCGCAAGAATCCGGCGGCCGGTTCTGATTCAAACTGTGCAGTGAGGCGCATGAGGGATTTGCCTGCTTCAGCAATATCAGTCCTGCAGGACATCCGCGGCGAACCCTGAATTCACGCCAGCAGTGCGGAGCGCTTCCTTTATGAGCTTATTCATGTGATCGTATGACTGCCAGCCGTTTTCCCTCGAGAAGCCCGCAAGCGAGGCGACATTGCGGACAAGCCTCCAGATCCCGGCGGAGTCAAGCCTTTTCTGGCCGGGCATGCTCGTCAGCTGCATGATGAAATCCTCGTCAACCGAGACAATCTCGTGCGCTGCCGCATTGCGTATGGTCTGCTCAACTCTCTTCCTGAGCTCCCTTACTGGTGTCCTGACCTCCTCGCCGCAGGTGCTGTCGATTATGGCGGCGAGATGATCGGAGGATATGCTGCCAAGCCGGAGCCTGTCCTGGCTCATTTTCTTTTCCTCGCAGTATTTTCGGAAAGCCGTTGCCAGGATCCCGGCGCCTGAATCGCCGGCAGTCGGACTGAAGACCTTATCCTTGTCCCACTCGTACCTGCTCGAGCCGTTCCAGAATTTCCTCACCGTGCAGTAGTCATGGATCCTGATATGGAGCTGCTTTTCGATGACGAGCTCGAAGAGCTCCGCGATAAGCGGGGTAAGCGAGCGGATGAAGTCGGCAAGCTCCCCGCGCCTTCGCCTCACGTCGCAACTCAGCGCGTACTCGAAAACCTTTCCGGCAGGATCTGAAAGCGGCACCGGGAACACGTCAGCCGGATCAAGCCCCGCGTCAAGGCAGGCCTGCTCAGCATCAGAGAGGCTGAGGATTGAGCGAGACCTCCCGAGCCTCAGGAACGGCATGATGCCCTCAGAAATCTCCGACGGCAGGGTCTTCCCAAGCTCCCAGGCCGCCTCGTAATCATAGCTGTCGATGAAATTACGGACAGTCTGCAGATTGCTGAGGCCGAGGAGGTTCTGGCTCCTGACGTCCTTTGTCCGGTCCTCGCTCCCGGGCTCTCTGTCCTCGTCAAGCTCCCACAATTTATCAAGATCGTAGTCCGACGGATGGGTATGGGTGCCCATTTTCCGCCCCGGGGCGGATACCTGCACCAGTGTGCACTTAAGGCCTCCGAGTGCGTTGAGGACCACCAGGGCGTTTTTCATGGCGGGAGTCCCCGACGAGGTGTTCACCAGCAGATCCTTTGCCGCCCTGAGACCCTCCCTCTCAATGATGCCGAGGATCTCCCTGCGGAAATCCCAGTAGAAAACATCGAACTCCTGGACATTCCGGAGATCAGGCCTTTCGATGACATGACAGTCAATAGGATGCCCGGTCTCTGCGCAGAGCTTCTCCACCGCCCTGGTATAGCGCTGATCCTTTTCCTGCAGCTCCAGCATTTCGCTCGACAGATAAAGGTACACGGCATCAGGAAGGCGCTTCCTGAGGATATGGAGCATCGAGCCGTCGCGTGCGTTGTCTGCCGAGATTGGATCCGTGCCTCCGACAGGAGAGAAAAGTACCTTGCGTGCCATATGAAATCCTTCTGGAAATTCCGGTCAAATCATGATAAATGTCATATCAAGTGTATTACCGCATCAGGATAATCGCAAGGAGCCGGGATCCTGAACGGATCCGAATTGTGCGCCAAGGCGCACGGGCGCCCCGTTTCCCGGCCGCGGCGGCAGTTCCGGAAGACTTCTTGGAAAAGTACGTGATGCATGATGCATAACCAAAGACAAAACATGTCTTAAACTGCCGGAATGGATTACAATGTTCTTGTGGGCGCCGGGGAAAGGCCTGATTTGGGGCGGACGGGCGCTGACCTTAGAACAGAGAGGAGCGACAGGTTATTTTGGAAACAAAAGACAGGCAGATCATCGCGGGCGCGCTGCTCCACGACGTGGGCAAGATCCTGTTCCGCTGCGACTACTACGGGAATATCAGCCATCCGGAAAGCGGCTTCCGCTTCCTGAAGGAAGAAGCCGGCATCACCGACAGTGAGATCCTCGACTGCGTGCGCTATCACCACGCAGACGCGATTAAGGGAGCCTCCATACCGCCAGACAACCCCGCGTACATCGTCTATGTCGCTGACAATATCGCCTCGGCGGCCGACCGGCGCGGCACGGGAAACGACGAGGGCAGCAAGAACTACCGTAAGGACCAGCCCCTCGAAAGCGTCTTCAACATCCTTAACGGAAACAGGAAGAAAGGCTGCTACGGCGCCTGCTTTCTGAACCAGAGGGAGGACGAGGACAATATCCTCGGGATAAATTTCCCGGAGCAGGGAGACGAGGCGAAGAAAAAGAAGCTGCTCCCGGTGTTCTACCGCGAGTGCGCTGAGAGGCTCAAAACCGAGATCCGCGCCGTGGCAGCTGACGGCACGGTTGATGATCGCTACCTTGACTCGCTCCTCTGCTCGCTTGAGACCGCCTGCTCCTTCATCCCCTCGTCGACGTACCAGGGAGAGATACCGGACATCTCACTCTACGATCACTCGAAAATCACCGCGGCCGCCGCATCATGCATCTGGCAGTACCTCAGTGAGCAGAACTGCACCGACTTCAGGGAGAGACTCTTCACCGGGGCGAAGGAGTTCTATGAGAAGAAGGCGTTCCTTCTTTACTCAATGGACATCTCCGGCATACAGAAGTTCATCTACACCATCTCCTCGGACGGAGCCTTGCGGAGCCTCCGCGCAAGGAGCTTCTACCTTGACGCCCTGATGGAGCACACGGTAGACGAGCTCCTCTCGTCGCTCAGCCTCACCCGCGCGAACCTCATATATTCAGGAGGCGGCCACTGCTACATTCTGCTTCCCAATACAAAAGAGGCGAAGGAGAAGGCCGCTGAGCACGAGAAGGAGCTCAACGCCTGGTTCATCAGGAATTTCGGCAATGCGCTCTATATCGCGGGCGGCTTTGCAGAGTGCGCGGCCAATGACCTCTCTAACGCGAACGGAAAGGATCTCGGCCGCTTCCCCGCGCTCTTCAGGAGCGTCTCGGAGAAGCTCTCGGCAAAGAAGGCGCACCGCTACACAAAGGACGAGATCCTCGAGCTCAACAGCCTCAAGACCACCGGAGAGCGCGAGTGCCGCATGTGCAGGCGCGTTGACAATGTGAACTCCGACGGGCTCTGCCCGATCTGCAATGCGCTCCTTGAGTCCTCGAAGCACATCCTCCGCGACCGCTTCTTTGCCGTAATCAATGCGGAAAGCGCCGGAGAGAGGAAGGTCAGGGACGCGCTGCCGCTCCCCTTCGGCTGTGAGCTTATTGGCGTGCCTGACGAGGGCGCCGCGAGGAAGCTCCTTGAGAGCGGCTCCTGCAGGAGGCTTTACTCGAAGAACGCCGGATATACCGGAAAGCTCATGTCGACCCATCTCTGGGTGAGCGACTACAGCTACACGCCGGACCTCGGCGAGTACGCCGAGATGGCAGACGGAATCAAGCGCCTCGGAATAATGCGCTGCGATATAGACAGCCTCGGTGCCGCGTTCGTGAAGGGCTTTGAAACCCGCTATAACACGCTCTCGCGCATGGCGACGTTCTCAAGGCAGCTCTCGCTTTTCTTCAAGGTCTGCATCAACAGCATCTTCAGGAACAACAGCCTCAGGAACTTCTCCTTCTCGGAGCATTGCCGGGTCAGCACGGTTTACTCCGGAGGCGATGATGTCTTCATCATCGGCTCCTGGGGAGACGTAATAGACGCCGCGGTCATGCTCAGGGAGGAATTCCGGAAGTTCTGCGAGGGGACGCTCACCATCTCCTCAGGAATCGGGATCTACCCGGAGAAGTTCCCGGTCAGCGTCATGGCCTCCGAGACCGAGGAGCTCGTCGATGACGCGAAGGATCTGCCGGAGAAGGACGGCATCACGCTCTTCGAGTCAGCCTCCTGCTTCAAGTGGGACGAGTTCACCCAAAAGGTCATTGATGAGAAGTTCAGGCTTCTCGAGAACTTCTTTGACTCAAGAATCAGCGAAGGGGACGGGAACGGCGCGGAGTTCGGCAAGGCATTCCTCTACAGGCTGCTGACGCTCCTCCGCGCCGCGGACGGGAAGGACGCAAAGCTCAACAAGGCGAGACTTGCCTACATGCTCTCGAGGCTTGAGCCGGGCAAAAACGCAGACACCGAAGAGAAAAAGGTTTACCGGGACCTAGCCGGCTCAGTCTACAGCTGGTACGGCGACAGGAAGGAAAGAAAGGAGCTCGAGGCCGCGATCGGCCTGTACGCATATATGGTCAGGGATCGCAGAAATCAGGGGGAGAAAGCTTAATGTACAACAATAACAGCTACGGCAGGTCCTCAGGCGGCTACAGCCGCAGCGGCGGCAGTTCACCGAGGGGCGGTTACGGAAACCGCGGATACGGCGACTACGGCGGACGCAGGGATCAGGACTCAAGGCAGTCCGCTCCGGCAGAGCCCTATAAGCCCCTGGCCGATGACAGCTACATCGACGAGGCGGAGAAGGTCATCAAAAAGCTGCAGGGGGATGACGGCAAGTCAAAGCTCACCACCTCCAAGATCAGGAACCTCCTTGCCATGTCAGCGGAGATCCTCAACAAGGTCAACAATGCGCTCGGCGGAGGACAGGAGACCTCATCGCCCGTCAGCGACGAGATCAAGAAGGAAATCGGCTACCTCAGGGTGCGCACCGTCTATGAGTGCGGACGAGAGCAGAACGTCAGGGAGTTCGCGGATCACTCCCATATCCTTGACTGCCTCAGGGACGTGAAGACCCTGGGCGACGCCGAGCGTTTCTGCCATTACATGGAAGCGCTTGTCGCCTTCCACCGCTACTACGGCGGCAAGGACTGATCTTCGGGCACGCAACAACAGGATTCGGAAGAAAGAAATTATGTACGCAAAAATCAGGATTTCAGGAAAAATCGAGCTTCTCTCCGGCATGCACATCGGCGGCAGCGGCGCCTTCTCCGCCATCGGCGCGGTTGACTCACCTGTCGTGAAGGACCGCCTGACCGGCCTTCCCCTGCTCCCGGGCTCGAGCCTCAAGGGCAAGATGCGCTCGCTCCTCGCCCGCATGTACAACGAGAAGTTCGCGAAGCTCCCCGACGGCGATCACCCGAAGCTCCTAAGGCTCTTCGGCTCCGCCGGACAGGGAAAGGACAGCGAGAAGAACACCAGGGTGTCCCGCGTGCTGTTTTCTGACGCCCTGATGGGCAACTGGGAAGCGCTTGAGAAGCGCGGGCTTACCTCGATGACCGAGGTCAAGTTCGAGAACGGGATCAACCGCGCGACCTCCGTCGCGAACCCCCGCCAGATCGAGCGCGCCGTGCGCGGCTCCGAGTTCCCGCTCGATCTCATCTATGAGATCGCGCCGAGCAGCGAGATGCCGGACGGCCCCTCTGCGGACGAGGTAGCTGAGGACATGGAAATACTCTCACAGGGCATGAGGCTCCTGGAGGCCGACTACATCGGCGGCAGCGGATCCCGCGGATACGGAAGGATAAAGTTCCATGATATCCGGGTTGCGAGGATTATCGGCAACGCAGATGACGCGCTTGTCAGCAGGTGCCAGGAATACTTCAGGGACATCTGAGATCATCTGAGCGGGAACGGGACACATGATTGCAAAGATTTACAGACTTCACTTCACCGGCGGAGTTCATTTCGGGGAGGGGACGCTCGAATCATCCGCAAGGACCTTCCGTGCCGACACGCTCTTCTCGGCGCTCTGCCTCGAGGCGCTGAAGGCGGGGAAGCTCGGCGATCTCGTGAAGCTCGCAGAGAGCGGGAAGCTGCTCTTCTCCGATGCACTGCCCTTTGACAGCAAAAGCCTCTACGTGCCGAAGCCCCTCGACCGGCCGGAGCTTCCGAAAGGACAGGAGCAGGACGTCAGCAAGAGGAAGAAGTTCAAGAAGCTTGAGTATGTCCCGGTCGGGATGCTCGGTGACTACATGAAGGGAAAGCTTGATCCTGAAAAGGTCAGGACGGTCTTCGGCATGAGCTCCGCCTATGAGAAGGTCAGCATCCGCACGGACGGTGATGATCCCCGGCCATACCGCGTCGGTGCGTTCAGGTTCGACGATGAGGGCGGCTGCGGTCTTTATGTGATCGCCCTTGCCGAAACCAATGAGATCATGAGCCTCTCCGACAGCCTCTTCGGGGCGCTCTCCTTCTCGGGGATAGGCGGCAAGAGGAGCTCAGGCTTCGGCAGGTTCACCGTTGAGGCTGATGATCCCGCAAAGGCCTGCCCGGATCTCGCGCGCCATGTCAGAGCCCCGGGGGACTGCGCGTCCGGGAAGCGCCTAATGCTCATGAGCACCGCCCTCCCCGATGACGAATCGCTTGATGGAGCCCTCGCCGGCGCGAACTACCTCCTTGAGAAGCGCTCGGGCTTTACTGCCCCAGAGGAAGGGACTGAGAGCCTCAAGAAGAAGGATCTCTATGTGTTCAGGGCCGGCTCCTGCTTTGCGGCCCCCTTTGAAGGCACCATCCGCGACGTGAGCAAGGGGACTCCCCATCCTGTGTACCGTTACGCCAAAGCTATGTTCTGGGAGATGTGAGATGACTCCTGACTTCCTCGAAAAATATGACTGCACGCTGACAGTGAAGACTCCGGTCTTCGTCGGATCAGGCAAAAAGCTCTCAAAGGTCGAGTACATCTACGAGCCAAGCACAAAGACACTCCGTGTGATCGATGTGAGAAGGCTCTACGAGTTCATGGCGTCAAAAGGCAGGGAGAAGGCGCTTGAGGATTATTTCCGCAGGCCTGACAACTACAACGGCACTATAATGTTCCTCCTCAGCAACCAGATCAGGCGGCCCGACTACGACAATTTCGTTGCATACACGCTTGAGGACTGCATGCTGCCGCAGGACTCCGGCGGCCGCGGCAGGAGCAAGCCGTACGACATTCTGGAATTCATGTCGGACCCATACGGGAACCCGTATGTCCCCGGGAGCACCATCAAGGGCATGCTGAGGACCGCGATCGCCGCAAGCAGGATCCGGCGTGATGCCGTACTTAAAAGCCGCATTGCTTCAAAACTTGAAAGATCAACAGGCAGGAACAGGAAGTATCTCGCAAAGGAAATCACGGAAGCAGAGGCTGCGATCTTCAATAACCTGGAGTATGAGGGACAGAAGCAGGGTGATGCCGTCAACTCGGACATGAGGCTCGTAAGGGTGAGCGACAGCGAGCCGCTCAGCAGCAGGGACCTCATGGTGTGCAAGAAATTTGACGAGAGGCCGGACGGGACCGGAAACGCGCTCCCCATCTTCAAAATATGCCTGAAGCCCGGCACGAAGATAAAGTTCACCGTCACGCTCGAGAAGTCAGCCTGCGAGTCATCGCTCGGAAAGCAGTTCTACAGCTTCGATGACATTGTCCGCGCGCTCCGGGATTTTGACAGCATCTACACCAGCCAGTTCCTTAACCAGTTCAAGAACCAGGTGAGGCCCACGGATGAGATCCGCTGCTGGCTGGGCTCCGCAGGATTCCACAGCAAGACCATCCTGGGAGCGGTGTACGACGATGATGAGGATCTCCTTTACAAGACAAAGGAAGTCTTTGAGAATACCCTGAATGAGAAGGTTTTCAGGCAGCACGGTCATGAGCTTGAGGGAAGGAAGTACCAGGTCTCACCGCACACCAGGAAGAAAACCGACGGAGCAAGGCTTGATTTCGGAGAGTGCGCGCTGACCTACTCAAAAAAGGCTATCTGACCAGCCAAAACCGGCAGAGGCTTAACAGGGCCCCGGATAAACCCAAGTGGATTTATCCGGGGCTCTTTTGTTTCCGGCAGTCAGGATTGCAAGCGGCGGCTGCAGTTCTCGCGGAGTGGCTGGTGTGAATCCTCAGGCGGGCGGCAGGGAGGTTTTCGAATATCAAGGTCTTTTCTGTGCAGCGGGCATGGATTCGAAAAAACTGAATTCCAGGGATTTCAGAATAATCAGTTAACTATCTGTTTTGTCAGTATTTTTATTTTTGTCATTTATGACTTATTATGAAAATTTTCGAATTAAGAGTCAAAAATGTTATTAGAAGACATAAAATCACTGCTTAACTGTCGAATCTGGATTGTCTCCTGCGGCTCAAGCCACTGTTGATCGGCCTGGGCGTCCGTATTCTGAATATTTGCATGGAAACTAAGAATCATAAGTTTCTGTTTCCGTCCCCTGAGTCGGGGATTATCAATTCCTTCGACAAGATCCCACGCTCTGAGCAGTCGGCGGCTTTGTTTCCGTCCCCTGAGTCGGGGATTATCAATTCCTTCCGAGTGATCCAAATGATCCAACATTGCAATGACAGTTTCCGTCCCCTGAGTCGGGGATTATCAATTCCTTCTTCGGAACCGGCGAGGAGTGGTTCAACCTCGAAGAGTTTCCGTCCCCTGAGTCGGGGATTATCAATTCCTTCCTGACCAGTCGAGAGTCGCAAGCATGTTCTTCGGGGTTTCCGTCCCCTGAGTCGGGGATTATCAATTCCTTCACAACTACATGTAACGTTGACGGTTACGACCGCCGTTTCCGTCCCCTGAGTCGGGGATTATCAATTCCTTCCGAAAGTGAAGACCGTGTGGGATGCGTATATCGAGTTTCCGTCCCCTGAGTCGGGGATTATCAATTCCTTCGTGCTTTGCCATCACGCTTGGGCGTGACCCTAACGGTTTCCGTCCCCTGAGTCGGGGATTATCAATTCCTTCTTCACTAACTGAAAAGGAGTTTTTATGTCAACAAGTTTCCGTCCCCTGAGTCGGGGATTATCAATTCCTTCCCACAAGTCCTTAATCAATCCTAACTATCAGGACGTTTCCGTCCCCTGAGTCGGGGATTATCAATTCCTTCTGTACTTTCCGCAACCATGCCGCGGCTCTCAAGTCGTTTCCGTCCCCTGAGTCGGGGATTATCAATTCCTTCCTCTCAAATCGATCTTGTATCCGATTCCGGCCTGTTTCCGTCCCCTGAGTCGGGGATTATCAATTCCTTCCAAAGAAAGTTGTTAGATCCGTTCGTGAGTCCAGTTTCCGTCCCCTGAGTCGGGGATTATCAATTCCTTCGAGAGGAAACAATCATGAAACGGTTTGTAGCTAAGTTTCCGTCCCCTGAGTCGGGGATTATCAATTCCTTCGCATTTCCGCCGATGCGAGGGCACTCGCTAAAGCGTTTCCGTCCCCTGAGTCGGGGATTATCAATTCCTTCTTGATCCAAAGTCTAACATTGCGTCATGTTAGTAGTTTCCGTCCCCTGAGTCGGGGATTATCAATTCCTTCGTATAAAGTTTAGCCATGATAACCTCCTAGGTTGGTTTCCGTCCCCTGAGTCGGGGATTATCAATTCCTTCGATCTGTATTCTTGCAGCAGACCAGACTAGTAGGTTTCCGTCCCCTGAGTCGGGGATTATCAATTCCTTCTCGTGATGGTGAAGCGCTTGCGGTCAAATGCGCGGTAGTTTCCGTCCCCTGAGTCGGGGATTATCAATTCCTTCTTAGCTGCACCGAACCTCTGCTCAAGGGAAAAGACGTTTCCGTCCCCTGAGTCGGGGATTATCAATTCCTTCCACGTTCTACACGCAGATGGAGGAGTCTGTCACAGTTTCCGTCCCCTGAGTCGGGGATTATCAATTCCTTCGGCGCAGACGTTCAGTCAACCTTTGACAAGTAGTTTCCGTCCCCTGAGTCGGGGATTATCAATTCCTTCTGAAACGATTGCGATACTTCATTATGAGCACTCAACGTTTCCGTCCCCTGAGTCGGGGATTATCAATTCCTTCTCATTATCATCTGCTTTTGATAATCCTATTATTTCAGTTTCCGTCCCCTGAGTCGGGGATTATCAATTCCTTCAGCCAACTACAGCTCCGCCAAGAGCTGCAACCCAGTTTCCGTCCCCTGAGTCGGGGATTATCAATTCCTTCCTCAAGGCTTTACTGGAACTGAACGGACTCAACGCTGAACGCATGCGCCATGACGGGATTATCAATTCCTTCCTCAAGGCTTTACTGGAACTGCTTGCAGAGTTATGGTTTCCGTCCCCTGAGTCGGGGATTATCAATTCCTTCTCACTGTTTACGGTTGCTGATCAGTATGATGATGAGTTTCCGTCCCCTGAGTCGGGGATTATCAATTCCTTCCCAGATAATCTCTGAGTTTAATAAAGATGACAAAGAGTTTCCGTCCCCTGAGTCGGGGATTATCAATTCCTTCCTAGGAGGTGTAACATGCGCATCACTTTTGATTGGTTTCCGTCCCCTGAGTCGGGGATTATCAATTCCTTCATAAACTATGATAGTCGGATTTTTTATGTCATGTTAGTTTCCGTCCCCTGAGTCGGGGATTATCAATTCCTTCTCCGGTATAGCTTACCTTAAGATTAATTAGAAACGTTTCCGTCCCCTGAGTCGGGGATTATCAATTCCTTCGATCATGCATGCTGCTAACGAAGCATTAAGAGCTGGTTTCCGTCCCCTGAGTCGGGGATTATCAATTCCTTCACATGGAGGTTGTTATGGCATCAATTGATTGGTCTAGTTTCCGTCCCCTGAGTCGGGGATTATCAATTCCTTCCTGCTACTGCGGCTCAGGCTGCTGCCCAGGTTGCGTTTCCGTCCCCTGAGTCGGGGATTATCAATTCCTTCTCTCCGTCACCATTATATCTTTTCTCTTAGGACTGATAAGTTCGCAATTTGCAAACAGAGAGGTCTGCCTGAATTTTCCAAAAAATTCCATCTGCCGGCAGCAGCTAATTGTCTGATTCTGCGCGCAAAAACCACGAAACATGGACTGTTGGCCTGAGACTCACAGTGGAAGCTCCCGGAAGGGGCTGAAAATTTTCGAATATTACAGGCTTTTTTCTGTCACAGGAAGCCTCCGTTGCCAGCCTTACCGACATCTAAATCCATTTTCCGGAAATTTGCCCGTCCGCTGCCCCGCCCCTGCGGTGGAGCCGCTGCCGCAGCATTTCATGGCCAGGGACCGGAGAACTTTTCGTTATTCAGCCTGAAAACAGGCTTCCTCATGCGGTTGCGTCTTCCCGCCATGCAGGTGCCAGGGACAGTGGACGGGGACTGTCTGCTTCCATCCAACCCTGTGCTGAAGGCATATTCCTGGCGCAGTCCAGCTCAGCATAATCATGCGTTGAGCAAGCCTGCAAGGACTGACGTTCTGGTTCTGTTACAGTCCGGCCTCACGGAGAATCCTCACGCACTCCCTCACGCTGCAGATTATCCGGTACCTTACGGCGATGAAGTCTGAGAGCGACGGTCCGTCCCAGACCCGGTATCCATA
>Ga0256404_1007317_pt1 | contig 17565 bp, 20 predicted proteins | sample RumenRJG_01DNA_FD_185990 | JGI IMG/M metagenome (GOLD analysis project Ga0256404, IMG submission 185990) | Bovine rumen microbial communities from Lethbridge, Alberta, Canada - RJG_01 | ecosystem: Host-associated > Mammals > Digestive system > Stomach > Rumen | place: Canada: Alberta | collected...
GATGCGGTGCTGCATCATAAGGTTTCCCCCGGGGACGCTGTTTTGATTCGATATGAAGGCCCTAAAGGCTCGGGAATGCCTGAAATGTTCTATACATCAGAAGCTATTTCTTCTGATCCTGTTCTTGGCCGGAGTATTGCATTAATTACGGATGGTAGATTCTCCGGGGCGTCGACAGGTCCGGTCATTGGCCATTGTTCCCCGGAAGCTGCAGCTGGCGGTCCGATTGCATTGGTAGAAGAGAACGATCTGATCGAAATCAATGTTGAGAAAGGCAGTCTGAATATCGTTGGGGTAAATGGAAAAAGGATGTCTTCTGACGATGTTGAGCGGATATTAAATCAGCGAAGAAAAAAGTGGCAGCCAAAGCCGCTGCGTTATACGAAAGGTGCGATCAGACTATTCGCCGAACATTGTACTAGTCCAATGAAAGGTGCCTATTTGGACTTTAGCAGGAAGTGATTTTGGCGCCAGGCTAATCAATGATTAGATAGAGATGGTTGTGGAACATCGTACAGCCATCTTTTTTCTGGTTATTCAACTTATGTTCCCTGATTTTTGTGCGAAGCGTCATAATGAATTGTTAATGCTTTTTGGTGATGCTGATTATTGTTCCATTTTATTGGCATCTTTTTTTGCTATTTCAGGAGTTCCAAAGGATCTTTGATATGTTGGCATAAAATAAAATTTATACTAATAGTAATAAAACGAAATATTGTTACGGTGAGCGATCATGAATACTCTTATTACGATGCGTGATATGCAGAATCTACCCGAAGCGGAAAGCCACGTGCGTGACTTCATCCTTAAGAATGCGGAACATGTGACAAGGATGACGATCTATGATCTTGCACAGCAGACATATACCTCAACAGCGACCATTATTCGTTTCTCGAGGCGCATTGGATGCAAGGGATTCGGAGACTTGAAAATTCGGATTGCAGCTGAACTGAATGCGTTCAGTAACATCAATTTTGAGTTTACCGATTTAACGATGATTTCTCAGGATGATAATGAAAAAGATATTGTGAACAAGATCACAGGCATATCACTGAAATCAATTGAAGAGACACGAATTCTGCTTGATGAAGTTACATTGATGACAGTTGCAAAACAGATGATGGCGGCAGACATTTTGGATTTCTACGGAATGGGCGCTAGTAACACGATTGCATTTGATGCGGCATATAAGTTTATGCGTATTGGAAAGAACGTGTCTTGTTTTTCGGTGTCGGATCGGCAATATGTGCAAGCAGTTAATTCAGGAAGGAATCATTTTGCATTGTTAATTTCCTACTCGGGGCAGACGAAGGAGATGATCAATATTGCTAATGCGTTGCAAAAAGCGAATGTTTCCTCTTGCGCAATTACCCGAAATTCTGACAATGATTTGATCAGGCTGACGGACTACCATCTTTATGTGTGTGGCAAAGAGTCGGTTTTTCGCAGTGGCGCGATGGTTTCGCGAACATCGACACTATATATGATTGATCTTCTGTATTCGCTATGCATATCTCTGAGCTGGGGCGATTCTTTGAAAAATATTCAGAAGAGCCGCGTTGTTTCATGATACGAAATAAAAATACGCATTGATAGCAGAAATTTGAAATTAAAGTTAACACATACTACATTTGAGTCAGAGGTGAAATCATGATTAACCTAATTCGAATTGATGAACGTCTGGTTCATGGGCAGGTTGCTTTTTCCTGGTCTGTTGCGTATCCGAGTGACGCGATTTTGGTTATTGATCCGGAAGCGGCCAATGATTCTCTGCAAAAGCAACTATTAAAACTTGCATGCCCAAAAAGCATGAAGTGTTTCGTGACAGACGACGAAGGGGGATTACAGCTGCTAAAAAAATATGGATCGAAACGTTTCCTTGTGGTTGCAAAACATCCGAAGTATGCGCTGTATCTGCTGGAGAAAGGAATAGAGTTTGTTAGCTTGAATGTAGGCGGCCTGTACTTCAAAGAAGGAAGAAAACAGATTACAAAAACTGTTTATGTAGATGAGGAGACTTCTGCCATTTTGAAAAAAATACATGGATTTGGAGTGTATCTGGATGGTAGGACCACTCCACGTGATAATGCGCTTGATTTATTTACGTTACTTTGAATTGTGATAATTCGGAAAGGGAAAATATATGGGAGCAGCTCAAGCTTTGTTGTTGAGTTTTCTTATTGCCTTGCTGGTACTGGAGAATTATGGCTATGGCTATTGGATGATTTCAAGACCGATTTTTGCTGGCCCGCTTGTTGGCCTGATTATGGGGGACTTCCAGACAGGCTTATATGTAGGCGCAACGGTTGAATTGATGTATATGGGCATTTTGCCGATTGGCGGTTCGGTTCCTCCGAATGCGCAGATTGCTGGTACGATTTCAACTGTGTTCGCAATTGTATCAGGAGATGCGGATGTTGGAATCACTCTGGCAATGCCGATTGGCGTTCTGGCACAGTTCCTCATTATGCTGGCATGGAATATCAACATTCTTTTGGAACATAAGGCAGATAAATTCATTGAGGAGGATGACATTAAGGGAATTGAGCGTACGCATCTGCTTGGCCTCTTAGTGTTCTTCTTGGTTTTCTTTGTCTCTTCATTCTGCGCCATCTACTTTGGTTCGGATGCGGTAAAGGCATTGGTTGATCATCTTCCTGCGGTCATTAATAAGGGTTTGTCGGTTGCGTCAAAATTGTTGCCGGCAGTTGGGATGGCGATGCTGTTGAAGATGATGGATTTCAAAACATACTGGTGTTATTTCCTCGGCGGCTTTGTTTTGGTTGCGTATTTAAACCTGAATACGACAGCCGTATCCCTGATTGCGGTGGTAATTGCGGTCGCTATTTATAAAGCACGTCAGCAGGATAAGGCAATGGATGATGGTTTCGCAGAAGAGGAAGAAGAGGAACATGAGGCTTTAGGGCTTCTTGATGAAAAAGATCTAAAAGCGACGTTCTGGCGTTCTTTCTTCTCAATGACGACGATAAATTATGAGCGCTATTGTGCACTTGGCTTTGAATATGCGATGATTCCTGCCATCCGGAAGCTGTATCCGAATCGAGAAGATCAGATTGCAGCACTGCGCCGGCATAATGAATTCTTTAACTGCCATCCATACACAGGAAATCTTGTGCTTGGCGTTACCCTTGCTTTGGAAGAGGAGAAAGCAGCCGGCAAAGATGTGTCAGAGGAAGCAATTCGCTCAACGAAGACAGCGTTAATGGGGCCACTTTCCGGCATTGGCGATTCGATATTTAAGGCGGTATTTATGACGCTGTTTGCAGCACTTGCGGCTGGTCTTGCGCTGGATGGAAATCCAATTGCTCCATGGGTCTTCATTCTCCCGAATGTGATTCTGAATGTGCTGTCTCGGTGGTATTTCATTAAACAGGGACATAAGTTTGGCGTGAACTTCGTTTCAAAAATGACATCGTCGGATGCGTTGGATCAGTTTGTTGCGGGTGCGACAATCGTTGGCATGATGGTCGTTGGATCGATGACAGTGAGTTTTGTTAAGGTGCCCCTCAACGTTGTTATTACAAGTGGTGGGACAGATTTGAATCTTCTGGATATGATCAACTCTATTATCCCAAGTATTTTGCCGTTGTTGGTTGTTATTTGGTTCTACAGTATTATGCGTAAGCATGAGAAAGGAATGTACAGCTGTATTTTGCTTTGCTTTGTAATTGGCATTGTCGGTGCAGCGATACATCTGTTTTAAAATGGCGGAAGATGTTTTGAATAAAATTCGTGGAAAGCTGATTGTTTCGTGCCAGGCTCGTGAAGGATGGCCTATGTATGGAACGGATATAATGGCTGCTTTTGCAAGGGCTGCAGAGATGGGCGGCGCAGCAGGAATACGTGCAACGGGGCCTGAAAATATCCGGGCAATTAAGCAGAAAGTGAATCTTCCGATTATTGGAATAAATAAAATCTTTGGCAAGTATCCGGTCTATATTACGCCGACCTATGCGAGTGCTGAAGCGATACTCAGAGAAGGAATTGATATTGTCGCCCTCGATGCTACGCCACGCGAAAGAGACGGCCATGAGAACCCTGTAGAAATCGCTCTGAAAATACACGAATACTATCCGAATGTACTCGTTATGGGGGAAATCTCAACCGTTCAGGAAGCGGTGGAAGCTTCCGAAGGTCCATATGATTTGATCTCGACAACGCTGTGTGGTTATACCGACGAAAGCAAAGAAGAAAATTTGAGCGGAATTGAGTTGTTGAAGCAAATCTCCCCCCTAGTAAAGAAACCAATAATAGCTGAAGGGAAAATCAGTACTGCAGAAATGGCTGTGGATGCCCTGAAGGCGGGCGCGTATGCAATTGTGGTTGGAACAGCAATTACACGGCCAGAGGTAATTACATCCCGCTTTGTTTCAGAGATGAATTCCTATGAGGCTTCACTTCGTCGTTGAGAAAACCATATGCAAGAATTAGCAGGATGGGACTTTAACTATCCTGCTTTTAAAATGTAGATAAACCTGTGTCGATTCAAGCTCGTTGGTCTTGAAGGTCACAGTGTATTCGGCTGCTCTACGATCAGCGCCGGAATAGCTGACATTGAATTCGCCGTTGTTATAGGCGTCGTTATTGTACTCGAGTGTCTTGACGCTTTCCGTTTCAACGTGAAGCAGGTAATAAGCAGAACCGTTGAGGATGGTTCCCCGATCACCTGTATTGATCAGGTTCGAAATTGTGCGGCCATCGGTCATGACAACCGTAATCGTTTCGCCGTCAACCTTCCATGCATGAATCGTAGACATGGAGGGATAACCATCGGAGCTGACACTCATGACCTGTGCAATGGTTGTGGTTTCTGCTGCAGTGTATCCTTCGGCTTCGGAATCCGCCTTGGTTGCCATATCGTTGGAAAGGCCTTCGAGTTCCGTAATCGCTGTCGTTTAATCGTCGCCGGTCCGTGCTGTGCGTGTAACGAAAGCGGAAGATACGGTGTCAGTCGCCTCAGCAGATGCAGAAGCTGCGGCAGTGGATGAGGCGGCAGTAGACGCGGAAGGGGAAGAAGTGGATCCGCATCCGGCAAATGTCATCAGCGCAGCCATCGTAAGCAATGTCTTTTTCATTATCGTTCAATCTCCTTTGCGGTTTTCTGCATCGTAAAGATAATAGTACAAATGTACCAACTGCCAACATCATGAAAATTCCGGCAGTGCTATCATACTTTTATGTCCGACAGGCGCCAGGAAATATTGAATTAGTCTCTTACCCTTTTTAACGCACACGGATACGAGAACGTGACCATGCGCACGATCTGTAATGAGCTGAACATCAGCCCCGGGAATCTGACCTACTATTTTCCCAAAAAGATTGATATTCTTACGGCACTGTTAAAGGAGAACCGAACAGAACCTGAAGAAGAGAAGGCAGAGACGCTCGACGACCTTCGCCACTATATCTATAGGATGGTGGAGGCGTACAGAAGGAACAGTTTTTTTCATGTCCGATCTGCAGAGACTGGATCCAGAGTTCTTTCAGAATAACCGAAGAGCTGTGAACCATTTCAAGGACGTGCTGTTCCAGATGCTTGGCGGGCTTCAGCAGCGTGGCGTATTATCATCCGCAATGAGCGAGGACTGGAAGAAAAACTATATTGAGATCATCATGCTCAGTCATCTTTGACAAGAAAAACAGGGAAGGGAAGTACCTACAACCAGCCTTTCTTTGGATGAGTTTGTTGACAGCCAGATGCGGCTTCTGGAGCCCTTTGTGATAAATGAAAGGATGACAAAGAAAAATGTTTGAACGGATGCAGTTAGCAGTGTTTGATATGGATGGTCTTACGCTCGATACGGAGCGAGTCTATTATCAGGCACAGATCGATGCCTGTGTTGCTCATCATTTTCAATTCAATAAGAACAAATTGATTGAAGCAATTGGATCACGAACGTTTGACCTGTCTGGTTTTTATTTCGGCAATATTCCGGAACATGGAGAAGAAGTTCTGGATGATGCTTATGAAGCGTGTGTTCAAGGTCTTATTCACAATGGCGTAAAGACAAAAGAAGGAATTCTGGAGACATTTTCATTTCTTCAGAAAAAGAAGATTCCCATCTGCATTGCTACTTCAAATTATCGGGATATGGCAGAGCAACTTCTGCATTCGGCAGGAGTAGATTCCTATGTCTCTGATGTTGTTACATATAATGACGTGAAGCATTCCAAACCGGAGCCAGATATATTTCTCGAAGCGCTACGCAGATTTGCTGTCCTTCCGGATCGGGCAGTTGTTTTTGAAGACTCTGAGAACGGAGCTATTGCGGCAAACAGAGCTAAAATACCGTATGTGATTGTTCCTGATTTGAAGACACCAGGCGAAGAATGCATAAAAAAAGCACTGCTTGAAGTGCCATCGATGAAGATCGTTCTTGAGAAGATGAAAGAGGATCTTAGCGAGGACTAAAGCAGCACTGAATAGTGCATAGCGTTATCTGTTTTCTGTCTTGTCTTCCGCAAACTTTTCTTTATCGTATTTTGATTTGTCGTCCTTGGAATATGGAGCATATTTATTGCCCCAGACCAACAACTGTTCCAAAATTGGGATCAATTCGTTTCCCGCGTCTGTTAAAGAATAGCTGACACGGTTGATATTGCCATCTTCAAATACTTTCCGGGCAATCACGCCCTTTGATTCAAGCTTATGAAGGTTCGTTGAAAGGACTTTTTTACTGAGGCCCTGATGATAGCTGAGTATTTCACCAAAACACTTGGGACTGCTGGATAAGCAAACGATGATTGAGAGCTGCCATTTCCTGGCAAAAATAGCTGTGCATGCAAAGAACAAATCATCAAAGTTATCTTTGCTTAATGTCGTCGCTTTTTCTTCCATTCTTACATCCTCCAGATCCTGATTGACAGCAATTACACAATTGGTAACTTCCAAGAAACCGGTTACATGAAAGTGCCTAATTGAACATTAAAACGTCAAAACTAAAATAATCGTATAGAAACAAAAGCTCTTGGTTCTACAGTATCGATGAATCACCCGGTTTCCTAATCAATAGAATAGCATATAGCTATTTTAATGCGGCCTTTTCAAAATGATGAAAGCATGTTTTATTATCATATTATGTTCATTGTCTTGCAAAACCGGAATTCATAACGATGGAGGTATTCATGAGAAATATAGTCTTAGCACGCATTGATGAACGTCTTATTCATGGTCAGATCGCAACTTCCTGGCTCAAAATCAAGTCGAATCCGAATTACATTCTGATTGTCGATAACAAGCTTGTAAACGATGCTATGCAGAAACGTCTGCTGAACATTGTGGCTGGGCAGCTTGGCGTTACTGTTGACATTAAGAATGAAGAGGATGCTTCGAAATGGCTTCTTGAAGATAGTGAGCCCGATCAGAACATCATTGTCATGACTAAGGTTCCTGGTCCGATGCTTGCAATGATCCGCAACGGCGTTAAATTCAACGAGATCATTTTAGGAAATATGGGAATGGCAGCCGGAAGAAAACGGTTCAATAGAAATATTTCCGCAAGCGATGAGGAGGTTCAGCAGTTCAGGGACATCATTGCGTCTGGGACTGAAATCTATTATCAAATGGTACCGACTGATTCAAAAAAGAGTATAGATAGCCTTCTTTAAGGTTAAAAAAGGGGATAAAAGAAAATGACAGTATTACAAGCAGTACTGGTTGCCCTGTACTACGTCCTCGCCGAGAGCCCTTGGCCTTTCGGCAGTATGGGCACTTGGGCGACAATCGATCGTCCACTGGTTTCAGGCTTGTTCGTTGGTATTATCATGGGCGACCCTGTAAAGGGCTGCATCATTGGCGCAACGATAAACATTATGTATCTCGGCGTCATTTCCGCCGGAGGCACACTGCCAGAAGATTCTTCGATGGCTGGCATCATGGGTACGGCATTCGCTTTGGCTGGCGGCCTTGATACAAACGCTGCATTGGCTCTGGCGGTACCGCTGGGCGTCATTGGTTCCGTTGTCTGGATTCTGACGATGACTGCACAGTGCTTCGTAGTACAGCTTGCTCAGAAGTGGATCAATGAAGGTAAGTCCAAGCGAATGATGTTTGCCAACGTATGGCTGCCTCAGGGTGTGAAGGCAATCATTCGTTTCATTCTTGCCTTTGTCATTGTTTACTTTGGATCCAAGGGCGTCGTTGCGGCGGCAGATGCGATGAATGGCAGTGCGGTTCTGCAGGCTCTGAGTGTTATGGGCGGAGTGCTTCCTGCTGTAGGTATTGGCGTAATGCTGACAACGATCTTCAAGGGGAAGGCAAAGATCTTCCTGTTCCTTGGCTTCTTCGCAGCAAGCTTCCTCGGCCTGAATACGATTGCAATTGCACTGATCTTCGCTTGCGTTGCTATTCTGGTTGTTGGCTTTGATAAAGAAGATTTCGCAGCGTTCTCAAATACCAAGGATGCGCAGGAGACTTCCTACAAGCTGATTGATAAGAAGATGCTTCGTAAGATGTGGCTGCGCTGGGAGATGTATTGCGAATCCTGCTACAACTACGAAATTATGCAAGGCTTAGGCTTCTGCAACGCTATGGTTCCAGTTCTTGAAAGATTGTATGGCGATGATAAAGAAGAACTGACTAAGGCTATGCAGAGACAGTCCGTGTTCTTCAATACCGATCATAACTTTGGCGGCATGATTATGGGTGTCTGCGCATCGATGGAAGAGCAGAGAAAGCTTGGTAAAGAGATTGATGACGACGCATTTACTTCTTTGAAGTCCGGTCTGATGGGACCGTGTGCAGGTATTGGTGATACGCTTTCACAGGTCGTTTTGATTCCGGTCCTTGCAGTTATCTTCATTAACCTCGCTCAGCAGGGACAGGTCTGGGCTCCTATTGCTTACACAGTAATCTTTATGGTCATTTGGTGGGGTGCAGGCTGGTGGATGTGCCGTACTGGCTATGAACAGGGTGGCGAAGCTGTTCTGCGTCTGATGGAATCTGGTCTGTTCAAGAAGGCAATTGAAGTTGCGAACATTCTTGGCTGCGCAGTATCCGGTGCTCTAATCGTTAATTATGTAACGCTGAACTGGACGGTTTCAGTTGTTCAGGAAGGTGTAACAATCTTTGATCTGCAAACTGGAGTGTTTGATGCTATCTGCCCGAACATTATGCCGCTGGTAGCAACGATGCTGATCTATAAAGCAATCAAAGATGGCAAGAAGATGGGGTGGGTGATGCTTGTGACGATGGGCATCAGCTTCCTGCTTGCATTGTTAGGTCTGATCGGCTGATTTTACTAGATAGAAAGGATGATTGATGCAGAGTCCGCCTAGGATTCTGCATCAATACTTAGTAGGGAAAATGATTGGAATTTTGCTCGCAAGCCATGGCAGATTTGCAGAAGGAATGCTTGATTCAAGCCATCTGTTTTTTGGAGAGGACATTCCTGCACTAGAGGCACTGTGCCTGATGCCTGAAGATTCTCCGGATGAATATGCAGAAAAACTGGAGAAAAAGGTTCTGAAATTAAATGATGGAGATGGTGTCATCGTTCTGTGTGATTTGCTTTTTGGAACACCATGCAACATGTGCGCTTCACTGATGAGCGACGATGTAAAGGTGCTTTGTGGGGCAAATATGTCATTGCTACTGGAACTTTTGGGAAAGAGAAACGCCCAGGCAGAAGATGGGAAATACCCGTCAGTCAAAGAGATCGACATCAAGGAACTTGTAAAGACGGGTTCCGATGGTGTGTGTGACCTTGAAGAAAAAATAGGAGAATAGATATGAGGATCAGTAATGTAGGCATGTTTGTGAAGGACCTTGAAGGCTGCAAGAAATTTTTCGAAGATTATTTTGGTGCTGAAACAGTAACGGAGTATCACGAAGACAACGGCTTCAAAGAATATATTCTCAAAGTCGGAGAGGGACCAAAGCTTGAGATCATGACAAAGCCGGAGATCGTTGATACGCCGAAAGATCCTAACAGAACCGGATTTGCCCATATTTGCATCAAGCTTGACAGCAAGGAGGCTCTGGATGTAGTAATCGATAAGATTCATGCTGCAGGATATAAAGTTTTCTATGAACCTGCCACTAATGGCGGTAAGGAAATTCGCGCTGTAACATTTGAAGACAACGTTCTCGAAGTCTGCTACTGAAAATGACACTGTTCAAAAAAGTATTTGGAGATACCAAGCCGGTCATCGGCATGGTTCATTTGAAGCCGCTACCTGGCGCACCAGGTTATGGTGGCAATCTTGAGGATGTTTATCAGGCTGCCCTGAAAGACCTGAAGGCTCTTGAAGCTGGCGGAGCAAACGCATTCATCGTCGAAAACTTTGGGGATATTCCCTACGACAGTGCCAATGAACTGATCTCGGTGACTTCCTTTACGGAAATTGCAACGCGTTTGCGCCAGGAAACATCTTTGCCGATGGGAATCAATGTTCAGTTCAATGACGTCGATTCAGAATGGGCTGTTGCGTATGCATGCAATGCGGATTTTATCCGTGTTGAAGTCTTTGCTGAGACGCGAGTTGGACCGAATGGAACATTTAAGGCTGCAGGACCTCATTTAATGCGCCTCAAGCAGAGGTATCCGAAAGACATTGCATTGCTGTGCGATCTGAATGTGAAGCATACATTTGCTTTGGCTGAACAGCCACTGGATTTTACGATTGAATCAATCATCGAAGGCGGCGGAGATGCGGTCATCGAGACTGGTCTTGTTACGGGGAAGAGCCCATCCATTGAAGAGGTAAAGCAGACCAAACGTATCGCAGGAGATTTCCCGGTCATCGTTGGATCGGGTGTAAAGGCAGAAACGGCCAAAGATTATTTTGATGTCTGCGATGGGGCGATTGTTGGGTCGAGTTTCAAAGTTGATGGAAATGTGATGAACGGGATTGATGAAGCCCGTGTAAAAAAATTTGTTGAAGCGCTGAAACGCTAAAGAATGGAGAAGAGAAATGAAGCACGAGGAATTGTTCAAGAACAAGATGATTATGGGCATGGTTCATCTGGACCCGATGCCGGGTAACCCTGCATATAAGGGAAACAATGCTGAGATTGAAGAAAAGGCACTTCGTGATGCGCATACACTGATCGATTGCGGATGCGATGCGATCATGCTTGAAAACTTCAGCGACTGGCCCCAGTACAGCACAGAGGTTCCTCTGGCTGGGTATTCGCTGCAACTGAAAATTGCGACAGAAATCCGTGAATTCTGCAAGATCCCGTTTGGTGTAAATATTGAAATGAACGCATGGAAACAGGAATGGATCATGGCCTATGCAGTAGGCGCTGATTTCATTCGTGTAGAGGCGTTTGTAGATAACCGCGCTGGTTCCTTTGGATATATCGAAGGATGCTCGACGCCGCTTGCACAGCTTCAGAAGGAATATCCTTCAAAGACCATGCTGTTTACGGATGTACATACTGCTGAGACATATGGTGTCCCTGATGTTGCAATCAATGAGCTGGCTGGAAATGCGATCGGACATGACTCTGACGCCATCATTGTGACAGAGAATGATCACTGCAAGCATGTGACGCCTGAAGATGTCAAGAGTATGCGTGAAGCTATCGGTGATTTCCCGATTATTGTTGGCAACGGTGTTCATGAGGACAATGTTCTCGACTATCTGAAATATGCAGATGGAATTATTGTCGGCCGTGGTTTTAAGAAGGATGGGAAGGTTGATCCGGAGCTTGTAAAGAGCTTTATGGGTCTCGTTCGCGGAGTATACTCAAAGTAACGCTTTATTGAATCATAGATGTGGCCGGAGTGAAAATGTTTATTTTTGCTCCGGCTGAATCTTTATGAATGACTATGAAGAATATAGAGACATGTGAGCTGTGTGGAAAAAATCTGCCGGTATATACAACAGCGGATGGAAAATATGTCTGTAAAGACTGCTTGATAAAAGCAGGCTACCTTCCAGGAAAAAACCTAAGCTATTTTCCGTTTTCAATGTTCAAGAATTCTTTCGACAGGATGGAACAGTTTTCTGAGACAGACCGTGTTGGCAATATGCTTTCGATTGACAGTGTTCATCATCTTTGGCGATGTCCAATAAATCATGACGGATGCCATGATTTCAAGGAGATTATCAGCTGGAAGATCATTGAAAATACAGATGTCCAGAAAAATGGACCGACACGCTGGATTGGTAAAATTCCGGGCATGGGCGGAGAAGTCTGTAATTCATTGCGCCTACAGATTACGTTATCTGGAAAAGAAGAGATCACGGAGTATCTGAACTTTGTTGTTGCCACAGTGAACAAGAGCAGCAGACTATATAAAGATTCGTATGATCTGATGCATCAGTGTATCGCAAAACTTGAAGGGATGAAGAAAGTCGGCTGATTCACCTAACAATTTTTAACACATACAAAAAAACACGGACCGTTTTGGCCCGCGCCTGTACAGCCGACTATTTAAGCATTTCATCCAGAATTTCGCAGGAAGCAGCACAGTAGGTTTTACATCTAGAATATAAGCCGCGTTCTTCGATCAGCTTGCTCTGCTCAGGATCGGCATTGATTAAGCCGTCAAGCAGTCCGCGGCATGTAAGCGATCCGCAGCGATCGACAAATTTCTTTTCGAATTCATGGATCTTGTTTTTGAGAATCTGATCTTGTTCCTTAGAGTTTGGTGCACTGAATCCATATTTCAGACCAAGAAGGATAATAGCACCTGAGACGGCGCCGCATGTTTCTCCGGCGAAGCATCCGCCGCCAAGTCCGGATGCCAGTTTCATTGCTTCTTCTTTCTCGAGTCCTAATTGTTCGGAAGCATGACTTATGACAACCTGGCTGCAATGATATCCTTGCTCATCGAGCATCTTCCCTGCTAATTCTTCCGTCATTTTTTCCATCGTATTGTTCTCCCCTGCAGGCATGTTACCTGCCCCTCCAAGTTTCATTTATCATACTACAGTCGATAGATGAAGAGATGATAAACAGTAAGCAATATTAGCTGTTAAATAGATATAGGAATTTCATAAATATATAGAAAGGAATTGAATACGTATGACAAAAGTTGTGGTTGTTGGCGGTGTTGCAGGAGGCGGTTCCGCTGCGGCAAGAATCCGGCGGCTGGATGAGTCCGCTGAGATTGTGATCTATGAGCGTGGCTCCTTTGTTTCGTTCTCTAACTGCTGTCTTCCTTATTATCTAAGCCGCACGGTTGAGAACATAGATGATCTGGTAATGATGTCTGTGGATCAGTATCGGAATCAGTACAACATTAATGTTCATACAAATACGGAGGTGACATCCATTGACAGAGAGAAAAGAACCGTCACAATCCATGACCTCGTAACAAATGAGATGAGGGAAGATAACTATGACGTTCTGATTCTTTCTACTGGTGCTGCTCCGATCCTTCCGGCGAGTATAAAAGGGATTGATCGTCTGAATGTATTTACGATCAGGAATGTGGATGACATTGGGCGGCTGGATCACTATGTCATGGAAACAAAGTCTCATAACATTGCGATTGTTGGTGGAGGATTCATTGGCTGCGAAGTGGCTGAAAATCTGAAGAAAGGTGATCGCTGTGTTTCAATCATCGAGGCACAGAATCAGATCATGTCGAATTTCGATTTTGACATGGTTCAGATCCTTCACAAGGAGATGCTGGACAATGGTGTACGTCTTGTACTGGGAGATGGGCTCAAGGAAATCACGGACGGGTATTGCGTGACCCAAAGTGGCAAACAAGTTCCTGCAGATGTTGTTGTCATGGCAATCGGTGTACGTCCTGAAACGACGCTGGCAAAGAATGCTGGTCTTGAAATTGGCGAGACGGGCGGTATTAAGGTGAATCACAATTTCCAGACCAGTGATCCTTCCATCTATGCTGTTGGTGATGCGATTGAAGAATTTAATGAATTAACAGGAAAGCCGGGAAGAATCGCACTTGCTTGGCCGGCACAGATGGAAGCTCGTAAGGCTGCCGATGCAATTTATGGTAAGCCGGATCATCGCACTGGCTTTATTGGATCTTCGGTAGTGCGTATTTTTACGAAGTATGCGGCAAGCACGGGATTGAATGAAACCACCGCGAAAAAGGCAGGCATTTCCTATGACTTTGTTTATGTGATTCCGCAGGACAAGGTCGGAATTATGCCTGATAGTGAGCCGATTCATCTGAAGCTTCTATTTGAGGTTCCTACGGGCAGAATCCTTGGGGCGCAAGCAATTGGTGCTCATGACGCAGATCGTAGAATTGATGTCATTGCAACGCTGATTCATATGGGCGGTACGCTTGAAGATCTGCGTGATGTAGAGCTTTGCTATGCACCGGTTGTTTCAACAGCTAAGGATGCGGTTCATATGGCAGCGCTGGTTGGATTGAATGTGCTGAACGGGGTGTTCCGCCAGGTGAAGGTTTCGGATGTCCGTGGCCTAGTTGAAAACGATGCGTACATTATCGATGTACGCGAGAAGGGTGAATATGCAAGGGGGCACATCATTGGAAGTCATAATATTCCGCTCAGTGAACTTCGGAGTCGAGTCAATGAAATTCCGAAGGAACGGCCGGTGTATCTCCATTGCCGCTCGAGCCAAAGAAGTTACAACGCTCTGATGGCTTTGCAGAATCTTGGATTTGATAATGTATACAACATTTCGGGTTCGTTCCTTGGACTCTCGCTGTATGAGTATGGCCAGACTGAGATCTATGGAAAAGAGCCGATTCTGACGGAGTATAACTTCAACTGATATTACGGCAAGCGTAAGTTTTTACAAAGGTTTTACTGCTTTGTGAAAGTTCTATCTAGATGTATAAATAATCTTGTGATAATTTTAATAAAATGGAAAGAGGGATAATAATATGCAGGATAATTCTAAGGATCAGAAGGTAACACTGACACGGAAAATTACGCTTGCAGGAATGATCGCAATGGGTGTTGGATCAACGGTTGGCTCAGGCATTTTTACTTCCGTTGGAGAGGTCGCTGGTGCTGCTGGAACTGCTGTCCTTGCCGTGCTTTCGTTCTTGATCGGTGGCTTGCTGATGATTCCGCAAAATCTGCTGTATACGGAATTGTCAACTGCCTATCCAGAAGATGGAGGCATGGTTGTCTTCTTCCGGGAAGCTGGATGGAAGTTCTGGAGCTTCTTCTATTCGTGGTCATGCTTCTTCTCTTCAGATCCGATTGGTGAAGCGATCATGGCTCTTTCAATCGGCGGATACCTTGCCTATTTCACGCATTGGCCGGATTTGGTAGTGAAGCTGATTGCAGTTGGCCTGATTATTTTCTTTGGATGGATACATATCACGCGTGCAAAAACGGGTGAGAAAATCATTAACGTATTAACGGCGGTCAAGATCATTCCATTCTTCATCCTGATTGTCATTGGTCTGCTGTTTGTGCATGGCTCCAGCGTTGGAGGGGCTGATGCCGCGACACAGAGCGGAGGTATTATTGCTCTGCTTGCAGGCATCTCAGCAACAACATGGTCGTATGATGGCATGTACGCTTCATCTGTCATTGGAGGTGAAATTGAAAATCCGGAAAAGAATCTTCCAAAGGCATTGATCAGCACGGTGATTATTTGCACGTTGCTTTATACAGGTCTAACGCTGGTCGCTGTTCGGCTGGTTGATATTCCGACGCTTGCAGCATCGGATGCGCCGATCGCTGAAGCATTTTCCAAAATTCCGGGGATTGGCTCTTCTGCAGCAAACCTTGCGGCAATTCTGGCAATTCTTGTCGTTACTGGATCGCTCTGCGGCCTTCTGATGTGGCAGCCGCGAATCACCTATAAAGCTGCTTCGGAAGGCTACTGGTGGAGAAGCTGGGGAAAGGTCCATCCTGTTTACAATACGCCGTATGTTGCTATGCTGTGGGAAATCGGCGTTGCATGTGTACTCGTCTTCTTCTCTTCCATTAATGATCTTCTTGGATATTTCACTCTGATTTCTTTGTTCCGCAATGCACTAGGTTTCTTGACCTGGTTCCGTATCCGCAAGAATAAAGACTATCATCCGACCTACCGGATGCCTTGCGGTCCTCTGATGTGTATTCTTGCAGTTGTTCCGTCTGTGATTCTTATGGTTTCGACGTTTGTATGGGCTCCGCGTGCAGGCATCATTGCTTCGATCATTGCCCTGGCAACAGCATTACCTGCTTACATGTATTTCAAGAAAGCCAATGCAGACATTATCGCTGAAAAGGCAAAAGAGAGAGGTGAATAATAATGTCTTTTAAAGATGAAGTTGTCATTGTGACTGGAAGTGGCATCAATCCTAAGGCGTTTGAAAAGTTCCACAAGATCGGCATGGGTGCCGTCATTGCGAACATGTTTTATCAGGAAGGCGCAAAAGTTGCGATCCTAGATATTAACGAAGAGTTCGGCAATGAGACCTTAAGGCACTTTGGCATGGATCCGCAACGGATACTGGTTCACAAGTGCAACGTTGCTGATGAGGATGATGTAAAGGCTTCTGTACAGGCGGTTCTGGATCGCTGGGGAACGGTTGATCATCTTGTGAATACTGCTGGATGGGGCGGACCTCAGAAACGTACAGAGGACTATACGACGGAAGCGTTCAAGCGTGTTTACGATATCAATGCCCTTGGAACCTATATGATGATGGAACATGTTCTGCCAGTGATGCAGAAAAACAAGAAGGGATCAATCGTAAATTTTGGCTCAGTGTCGGGAATGTTCGGATATTCGCTGGAGATTGGCTATGGTTCTTCTAAGTGGGCAATTATTGGCATGTCGAAGAACGCAGCTGTAGAAAATGGAAAGAACGGTGTGCGTGTCAATTCCATTTCTCCAGGCTGGGTAGATACGCCGATGTTTGCTTCGATTCTCAATGGATATAAGGAGGACGGAATTGGCCACGATGGCTGGGACAATGTTACGGTCGGGCCGATGGGAAGAATTGCGGAGCCGGAAGAAATTGGTAATGTCGTTCTGTTCCTGTGCAGTGACAAGGCTTCCTATATCAATGGTGCAAATATTCTAGTAGATGGTGGAATGACGGCAGGGAACTGAAGAAATTATTAAATGGAAACATAGCGGATGTCAAAGGGAAGATAGACCTCTTGATATCTGCTTTCTTTTTGTCTGTGCTTATCTTTACAAGCGTGATGATAAAAGGCCAAAATAGGAAATAACAAACATTACATTTCATGAGGAAAAATCATGAAATGACTAGTAAGCTTTGTAATTGTCAGTGTTCTGTTTTTTAGGCGACTGTGGATAAAACCAGCCGCCTTTTTGTTATATGAAAACTCCCGGATAGTCCGGGAGTTCAGTAAAGGTTTACCGATGAGTCTCTATCGTATTTTCTATAATGAATTTGCGGTCCGCTAACTGCAAAAACAGAAAGGAAAATATGACAGAGACGCATATATTATCTCACACAACATGGAATTGTAAGTTGGGAGCAGTAATAAAACATACTGCCTGCCCGAAAGAGATGTTTCATGCAGTCTTAAATGCGCGCCCTTTTGACAGCGAAGAGGAATGTCTTGATGCGGTGCTGCATCATAAGGTTTCCCCCGGGGACGCTGTTTTGATTCGATATGAAGGCCCTAAAGGCTCGGGAATGCCTGAAATGTTCTATACATCAG
>Ga0256404_1007319_pt1 | contig 17563 bp, 16 predicted proteins | sample RumenRJG_01DNA_FD_185990 | JGI IMG/M metagenome (GOLD analysis project Ga0256404, IMG submission 185990) | Bovine rumen microbial communities from Lethbridge, Alberta, Canada - RJG_01 | ecosystem: Host-associated > Mammals > Digestive system > Stomach > Rumen | place: Canada: Alberta | collected...
TCCGAAAAGCGCGGGCAAATGAAAGCTTCCCCAAAAGGAAACTTTCACCGCTTTTTTTCTCCACTTCATAGCCACCAAAAGGCTCTGCCCTTTGGAAACCCGAGAAGGGCAACGTTGCCCTTTCTAAACCTCCGCCAACAAGACTCTGTCTTTTTGGATTATCTGCCAGACGGCCAGCCTTCTGGACTTCTGATAGAATTTAAATTCCAATTTGCAATGTTAAGAGGGCTAACATAAAGAGTTTTTTTATAATGTTGAAAAATATAGACTAAGCCTTTTGATTTCTATACAGGATATCTGATATAAAAAAGGTTGAAATCAAAATAAAAATAATGAAGATAATAGAAGAAATTGGAGTCCAACCCCATATTTTTTTGACGAACCATGCGCAATATATTCTTATTGGATAATGTATTAAAAAGATATACATTGCCTTGTTTCCGAAATCTTGAAATGTTTTCTTATTTAAAATCGAAGAAATAAAACCTTTATCAAAAGCAAAGATTAGAATAAAGAAAGTACAAAGTAACAAATCAACCAAATAAATCAGATTTCCAAAATGGAGCGAATTTCTCGAGAAAAAGTATATTACTGTAATGTAAACGTAAATTCAATTTGCGGATACGTTTATATAATTAGGATCTTGTGAACGACTGCCACCATTACTTGCCTATTCTCTAAATGCTTCTTTTGACATATTTTTTTCTCTTTTAATTAATATAGTAAGATTATAGCACATTGTTTTGCTTTGGGGCTATGAATCTTAAACGAACATATTTTTTTCTAAAAGATTTTTTATATAAAGTGCAACCTGCAGTTCGGTACGGGTTGCACCATCTGAAAAATCTGAAAAAAACAATTCTTCCATTTTATTGATTCTATAAATAATAGTATTTCTGTGTGCGTTGTTTAATTTAGCAACTTGTAAAATATTACCACCAGTTTTCAGATACAAATCCAGGGTATGCAGAAAATCTTCATGTTTTGCTTCTTCCATTGTTTCAAGTTTACCCAGTTTTTCCTTATAGAAGTTTTTCAGGATTTCTTTGTTTCTGACATCAATAAGAATTTTATAAATTCCTAAATCATCATAAAAATTTATTTTTTCCGGGGAGGCATTTATTTCTAATGCAGCTTCTGCATGGATGTAGATTTCGCTGAGCCCTGTTACAGAATTTGTAACATCTGAAATTGAAATCTTTGAATCTTTGAAAAACTTGTCGGCTTTGGCATTGTTAAAAATCTCGTGAATTTCATAAACACCTGCATCCTTCATAATAAAAATGATTCTATGATTATGTATAAAACAGGCATATTCATTTTGTTTGATATTTAAGTGCGAGCAGAAATTGTATTCTACATAACGCTTAATTTTCATCATATCATCATTAAATAGTTCTTCCTTAAGCTCTATAAGAACAATCATGAATTCTTTAGTGTCTCTAAAAACTGTATTTTTGACTTGCAGTGGGTCAAAATCATTCTTTTCGAAAATGGCTTTATAAAAATATTTTTCAACTGATTTTGTATTCAGGTTATCATTGGCAATCATGTTGCCGATTTCCTGCATTAAATCAATTGTGTGAATTTCCCAGGGCATTGAAAAGAGTGGAAAATCTTTATCATCACAATAATCTATCAAATCCTGAGGAATTGCTTTAATGTATTTTCCGGTATTTATAACCAGCCCTGTGGCTCCATGTTTAATAAACTCATCAACAAATTCTTTTAAATATTCAAAAATATAATTATCAGAATGAATACCCAGATTGTCCTGGCTGCGTTCGTAATTAACTCCGAGGGTGATGGCAAGTTCATTTCCACGGATAAATTCTATTGTTTCTTTATCTTCTGTATAACAAACCCAGCTGACATTTTTTTTAAGGCCCTGACGACCTGCAAGAAGTTTTAGCTTAAAAGGAGTTTCTGTGATATTAATAATTGTCTGAAGTGAGAGTGCCAATTTTTTACTCCTTTTGTGTTCAGTTTTCACATAAGAACATAAAAATATTTGTACTAATTGTCAATAAATAAAAAAAAGCATTGTGATAATTTTTAGTTATTCTATAAATCTGGAGGTCATATTATGACAGCAAAAGAAATTGCACAAATGCAGACATCAAATGTACTTCTTGGATGGAGTAAACAGGAGGGACTTAATCCTACTGTAGTTGATCATGCTGAAGGAATTTATATTTACGATACAGAAGGAAATCGTTATGCGGATATGTCTTCTGAGCAGGTAAATGTAAATGTGGGCTATGGAAATAAAGAAATGAATGAAGCAATCAAAGCGCAGCTAGATAAATATGCTTATGTTCAAGGCTCATGGGGAGCGGAACCTCGTGCAAAACTTGCTAAGTCAATAATAGACAGATTACCAGATTGCTTTGGAAAAATTTTCTTTACGAACGGTGGAGCAGATGCAAACGAGAATGCGATAAAAATTGCCCGAATGTATACCGGCCGTTTTAAGGTTATGAGCCAGTACCGTTCTTATCATGGTTCAACTTTTGGTGCGGGAAACCTTACTGGTGAGCCCCGTCATTTTGCGCTTGAACCTGCCATTCCAGGCTTTATTCATTTCAGGGGACCTTATTCTTATCAGGAAAAAATTAAGTTTGAGTCAGAAGACGCCGAATGCGAGTATTACGTAGATAAGCTTCGGGAACAGGTAATTTTTGAAGGTGGAGATAGAATTGCAGCTATTATTCTGGAAACTGTTGTCGGCTCGAATGGAATCATCATCTATCCAAAAAATTATCTTAAGGGGGTTCGTAAAATCTGTGACGAATTCGGCATCATGATGATTTGTGATGAAGTTATGGCCGGCTGGTATAGAACCGGTAAAATGTTTGCTTATATGAATTTTGATGTTACTCCGGATATCATTTCTTTTGCAAAGGGTGTGAACTCTGGATACATTCCGCTTGGCGGTGTAATCGTTAAAAATGAAATTGCGCATTTCTTTGATGACAAATATTTGAGCTGTGGTTTGACATATTCAGGACATCCTCTTGCCTGTGCCGCCGGCCTTGCTTGTCAGGAGTTTTATATTAAAAATGATATTGAAGGACATGTTCAGAAGGTTGGAAAATATCTAGGACAGAAACTCGAAGAAATTAAGGCAAAACATGAATGCGTTGGTGATGTCCGCTACATCGGTCTGTTCAGTGGAGTTGAACTTGTAAAAGACCGTAAAACACGAGAGCCTCTTGTTCCATGGGGTCAGGATCCGCAGGGCATTATGGGTGCAATCGTAAAGGAATTAAAATGCCACGGCTTCTTTACCTACTCGCACGAAAACGTAATTATCGTTGCTCCTCCTCTTATTATTACAGAAGCTCAGCTGGATGAAGAACTTTCTAAGCTTGATGATGTTTTGAGTATTGTTGACAGCAATCTGGAGTAAATATGAATTATAATTTTACTTCCGTTCCCAAAGTATTTTTCGGCGAAGGTGCATTAAAAGATGCCGCTTCGGAATTATCTGTATTGGGCAAAAAGGCATTAATTGTAACAGGAAAAGTAATTACTAAAACGGGACTAACAAAAGAAGTTCAGAATATACTCTCTTCTCTGAAAATTGAATCTGTTATTTTCAATGATTTACCTGGAGAGCCAGATGACAAAATGATTATATCTGGTGTACAGGTTTTTAAATCTGAGAACTGTGATTTTATAATCGGACTGGGAGGAGGAACTCCGCTTGATACTGCTAAAGCAATTTCAGCCATGTCTGTGCTGCCAGGAAAAATGATTGACTATAAGGGCAAGGAATTGAATGGAAACTTTGCACCTTTAGTCCTGATTCCAACAACTGCAGGAACAGGTTCTGAAGTTACACGATATTTTGTTTTTACAAATACGGGAACAAAAGAGAAGCTGCTTTTTAAGGGTGATGCCCTTTTACCAAAAATTGCAATTATTGATTACACCTACACAATTTCATCTCCTCTCAGCATAACGCTTGCAACCGGAATGGATGCCCTTTGCCATGCCGTAGAAAGCTATACCTGCCGCAAGGCTAATCCTCTTACAGATATGTATTGTCTTGATGCGGTAAAACGTATTTTCAAATATCTTCCAAGGGCCTGTGCAGACGGAAATGACAAAGAAGCCCGCAAAAATATGAGTCTTGCCGCTTATGAGGCCGGAGTTTCCATTAACGGTGCCCCAACCACAATAATCCATGGAATGAGCCGCCCTATAGGAGCCTGTTTCCACGTTCCACACGGAATTTCAAATGCCATGCTGGCTGTAGAATGCCTGCGGGCAGTTCTGGACGGATGTTACGAAAAGTTTGCCGCACTAGCTCTTGCCATCGGAGCCGCAAATGAAAGCGACGACCCGAAAACCGGAGCAGAAAAATTTCTTGCAGCCCTGGAAAAACTGACTATAGAACTTAAGGTCCCAACCCTTCGCGAATATGGTCTGAATCTGGAAGAATTTGCCGCAATGGAAGAAAAAATGGCAGGAGACTCTGTAGCGTCCGGGAGCCCGGCAAACTGCTGGAAGGTACTCAGCAAGGAAGAGCAGATTGGAATTTATGACATTCTGCGAAAAAAATAGGGATTTTTTGTACAAACTGCATAAATTTAATTTCTGAAATTTATGCAGTTTATCTAAAGCAGAAATAAAAGATTTTTTATAAGTTGAATACATCAGAAAACGTAAGAAGATTCTGATTCATTGCATAAGTCAACAAAGACGTTGTGTACAAGAAAAAATGTCGTATGACATTTTAATTTTATGTACAAAGAGCTTTGTTGTTCTTTTCAAAAAAGCTCTTTGTACAAACAAGGAGCCGACGATGAAAAGACTTCGTAGAATTATCGTTCTTGGTGTTATTGCTTCTCTGGCAATGACAAATGCTTTTGCTGCAAAAAAGCAGAAAACAATCAAACTTGGTTTTAATATTCCTCTTACCGGTGACTCACCAAAAGTTGGTGAAAGCGCAAAGTTCGCTGGCGAAATCATTAAAAATGAAATTAATGCTGCTGGTGGTCTTGATGTTAAGGGCGAAAAATATCTTCTTGAGTTTGTATATGTTGATAACGAGCTTAAGTCAGACTCGGCTATCAATGCTGCAAACAAATTGATTGATATTGATAAGGTTCTTGCATCTATCGGACCGGAAGGTTCAGGCCGTGCTATTCCAGCTGGTGAAATCTACAACGACATGAAGGTACCGATGATTACTCCTTGGGCTACAAACCCTAAGGCTACAGAAGGTCGTCCTTTCTGTTTCCGTGCCTGCTTCCTTGATCCATTCCAGGCTCCAGTTGCAGCTAAGTTTGCAAGCGAGCAGTTTGGTGGAAAGAACGTAGCAATCGTTTACAACCTTGAAGATGACTATTCAAAAACACTTGCAGAACTTTTCAAGAGCGAGTGGGAATCAAAGTACGGAAAGGTTGTTGTATTTGAATCATTCGGTCAGAAGGATCAGGACTTCAGCGTACAGCTTACAAAGGTTGTAAATTCAGCCGCAGACTTCCTTTACCTTCCAGACTATTACAACTTTGTCGGACTTATTACTTCTCAGGCTAAAGACCTTGGCTGGACAAAACCTGTTATGGGTTCAGATTCATGGGGTTCTGCAGACTTGTTCCCACTTTCTAAGGGAGCTGTAGTTGGTGCTTACTTTACAACACACTATGCCGCTAAGGGTGCTACAGGAAAGACAAAGGAATTTATCGACAAGTATGTGAAGACTTACGGCTATGTACCAGATGATGTTGCTGCCCTTACATACGATGCAACTTATATCGTTCTTCAGGCAATTCAGGATGCAGGTCTTACTGGAAACCTTAAGAAAGACCGTGTAGCAATCAAAAATGCAATGGGTAAGATTAAAAGTTTTGCCGGTGTAACAGGAAATATGCAGTTTACTCCGGATGGAGACCCTGTTAAGGAAGCCGTTGTAGTTCGTGTAACAAAAGAAGGCGAGTTCGAATATGTAAAGAGCTTGAAGCCATAAGTTACCTTTTGAAATCTGGTGGTATCGGCAGTTCCGGCCACCAGATTTTCTGGGACAAGAAAAGATTTTGTACGATGGAGGTGTGTATGACATTTTTTATTCAAAACATTTTTAATGCCCTGCAGTGGGGTAGTTTTTATTCAATGATTGCCCTGGGCTACTGTCTTGTTTACGGCGTTTTGAGGCTCATAAACTTTGCTCATGGAGATATCTTCATGACATCAACCTACATCGCTTTTTTTGTAGTAGCCGGATTAACTGCAAAGTTTGCGGGCCTGGCAGGAGTACCTTTATTTGTAATTACTCTTGTTTGTACTATGGCCCTTACAGCCCTTTTAGGTGTTGGTATAGAAAAGATTGCTTATAAGCCACTCAGAGCAAAAGGTGCAAACAGACTTTATGTTGTTATTACAGCCCTGATGATTGGTTTTATTCTTGAAAATGGAAACCTTGCGATTCTTGGTGCATCAGCCAGAAGCTTCCCTGATATTCTTCCAAAGTATGTATGGAATATCGGGCCGGTTACAATCACCAGCCTTAAGGTTCTGGTTATTGTAAGTGCGGTTGTGATTTTTCTTATTCTGCAATTCATAGTTCAGAAGACAACACTCGGAATGAGTATGCGCGCCATTTCCTATGACAAATTTGCAATTCCTTTAATGGGAATTCCTGTAAATACAGTTATCACTTTTACATTTGCCCTTGGTTCTGCCCTGGCAGCAGTAGCCGGAATCCTTTTCGGAATGTCTTATCCGGTTATGGACCCTTATATGGGAATGATTATCGGATGGAAGGCCTTTATTGCAGCCGTAGTTGGTGGAATCGGTGATATCAAAGGTGCCTTTATCGGCGGCTTCCTGCTTGGCTTCATTGAGATTTTTGTTACAGCCTTCCTGCCTTCAAGCTACAAGGATTTGATTTCTTTCGTAATCCTTCTGGTAATTCTTACAATTAAGCCTACAGGTTTCTTCGGTGTAGCAAAGAGTACAAAGATTTAAGGAGGATTGAATATGGTTTGGTTAGAAAAGATGAATACTCGGATTGATTTACGTTTCAATCCTTCTGAAAGAAAAAGAAAGCTGATAGTGCCGGTTACGACAATTGTAATGATTTTGATTCTTACAGTTCTTGCTAAGTTCGAAATCATCAATAACTACTTCCAGACAATTATCGTAACGATTTGTATAAATGCAATTATGTCTGCCAGCCTGAACATCGTAAACGGTTATATGGGTGAGTTCAGTTGTGGACACGGAGGATTTATGGCAACCGGTGCTTATATTTCTTCTGTTGTTTCACTCATTCTTTTTAAGGATGGTAACTCGATTACAGGACATGCGCTTTTACCGGAAAGCCTTTCAATTATAGGATTCCCAATCTGTATCCTGATCGGCGGTCTTGGAGCAATGCTGGTGAGCCTTATAGTTGCAATTCCATCCTTCAAGACACGAGATGACTACCTAGCCATCATTACAGTAGCTGCAAACTTTATTGTAACAACTGCAATCAACAACATTCCGCTTGTAGGTGGAAGCCGCGGTCTTATGGGAATGAAGGGTGTAATGAACAACATGGCGGACGTCTTTGATATTCCATGGATTTTAGTCTGGGCTCTTGTCTTCGCCGTTTTCGCCATAGTTTCAATTCACTTCCTGATGAACTCAACTTTGGGAAAGGGAATCAGTGCAGTTAAGTATGATGAGATTTCAGCTGAGATTATGTCAGTCAACACTAACAACATGAAGCTCATAGCTTTTACCTTCAGTTCATTCTTAGCAGGTATTGCAGGCGGTTTGTTTGCACACCTTCTTGGTTTTATAAACCCATCAAGCTTTGGAATCATGAAATCAACAGAATCGCTGGTTATGGTTTATCTTGGTGGTATGGGCTCTCTGAGTGGTTCGGTACTTTCTGCGATTGTATTTACAATTCTGCTGGAGCTGCTCCGTCCTGCCCAGATATTAAAGTGGGTAATCATTCCTTTAATCCTGATTCTGATTATGGAGTTCCATCCGGAAGGAATTATGGGATCTAGAGAACTTACTCACATTTTCCCATGGATGAAAAAGCTCCTGCCAAGGAATAAGAATGAAGTTCGTGTAAAGGAAGAAGTGTCTGAAGGAGGTGCAGCATGAGAGAAGAATCTGGCGAAACATTATTGAAGATAGAACACCTTACACACAGATTCGGTGGTTTGCAGGCGCTTACAGATATAAACGTTGATATCAAGAAAGGAAGTATAAATGCCCTGATAGGACCGAATGGCGCAGGTAAAACAACTGTTTTCAATCTGGTAAGCGGATTTTATGTTCCATCTGAAGGCGACATCATTTTTGACGGAACAAGGCTTAACGGAATGAAGCCGCATGTAATTGCAGATTTACAGATTGGCCGTACCTTTCAGAATATCCGTTTGTGGAGCGATATGACTGTTCTCGATAACATCTGCATTGCCCAGCATTCAAGACTTGGCTTTGGATTAAGGGATGTATTTCTTAAGACAAAAAAATACAAGGAACGCGAGGCCCAGATACACAAGGAAGCCTGGGAGCTTCTTGAAAAGTTCAGTCTTGCAGACAAGGCATTAGACTATCCGAAAAATCTTCCTTACGGAATTCAGCGCCGTGTAGAAATTGCCCGTGCCCTCAGTCTCAACCCTAAACTTTTAATGCTGGATGAGCCTGCAGCTGGACTTTCTACTTCAGACCTTGACGGCCTCATTTCTTACATTCAGTGGATTCACGAAACCTTTGGAATCACAATCTGGATGATTGAACATCAGATGCAGGTTGTAAATACACTGGCTGATAACATTAAGGTTATCAATTTTGGTAAGGAACTTGCAGAAGGAAGTCCGGAAGAGATTCAGAAGAATCCGGCTGTTATAGAAGCTTATCTGGGAAATGCTGATATCAATATTAAGGATGCTTACCCGGGATTGCCGGAAAAGAGAAAGGCTTAGGAGGTGCTTATGTTGCTTGAAGTAAAGAACTTAAAAGTCAGTTATGGAAATATAGAAGCCTTGCATGGCATCAGCTTTAATGTGGACAAAGGAGAGATCGTAACTTTGATTGGAGCCAACGGTGCAGGTAAAACTTCAACCTTGCTTACCTTGTCCCGTCTTCCAAAGCCGGAAGCACCGACTGTACTTGAAGGGGATATTCTTTATGAGGATTTGAGCATTTTGAAAACAGAGCCTCAGACCTTGATTAAGAAAAAAATGATGTGTCTGGTACCGGAAGGCCGTCACATTTTTGGAAACCTGACTGTTGAAGAAAACCTTCAGATGGCCTGCTACGGTCGTAAAGATGACAATATGCACGAAATGCGCACCATGGAGCTTTACGATCTTCTTTATGATCTCTTCCCCCGCCTTTATGAGAGACGCAAACAGCGCAGTGAGCTTTTGAGTGGTGGTGAACAGCAGATGCTGGCGGTAGGCCGTGCTTTGATGACCGACTGTAATTTTATTATGCTGGATGAACCAAGTATGGGTCTCGCACCAAAGCTGATGTTCGAAATGTTCCGAGCCTTAAAGCGTCTGAATGTGCAGAAAAAAATGACTCTTCTCGTTGTTGAACAGAACGCAAAGGTTGCCCTTGATTTCGCAGACCGCGGATACGTTTTGCAGACTGGTGAAATCATTGCCAGCGGAACAAGTGAAGAACTGATTTCAAACCCGGAAGTACAGAAGGCATATCTTGGCGGTTGATGCGAAAATTGTTCAGGCAAGCGAAGATTCTCTACAGATTCAGTTTGAGCAGAAAATTTGCCCCGAAGTAAACAGCCGGATTTCTGCTTTTGTAAAGACCTTCGAATATATTGCAAAAGATATAGCCGGAGTTCTCGAAGTTCTTCCGACCTATTGTTCAGTCAGCATATATTTTGATGAAGCAATCTGCCAGATATCTTTATTGAAAGACCTTGCGCAGAAGGCTCTTCAAAAATCTGAAGAGGAAAAAACTGAATCCACTGATTCTGCAAGAACAATTACCATTCCGGTCTGTTATGAGGACCAGGAGTTTGCGCCAGATCTGGAAAAGGTTGCCCTTCATGCAAAGCTTTCTAAGGAGGAAGTGATAAAGCTTCATTCTTCTTCAGATTACCTGATTTACATGATGGGCTTTCTGCCGGGCTTCCCCTACCTGGGTGGAATGAATCCTCGGCTGGAAACACCAAGGCTGGAAACTCCCCGCACAAAGATTCCGACAGGTAGTGTCGCAATCGGTGGAGCACAGACCGGCCTCTACCCGGTAGAGTCGCCGGGAGGCTGGAACATAATCGGCCGTACACCTCTTAGACTTTTTGATGTAAAGAGGAAACCTTTCTTTTTGTATAAGGCCGGAGACAAAATCCGTTTCCTGCCGATTACACGTGAAGAGTTTGAAAACTTTGATGAAAGCCTGTGGCTGGCACAAGTAGCCGGTAAATCCGAAGCTTTCATTGAAACTTCCGACGACGCAGCGGATTCGAAAGAAGTTTACGAATGTGGCGGCGGTATAAAGATTCTTGAACCTGGACTTTTGACTTCAATACAAGATTCAGGAATTACAGGCTTTCAGAAATATGGAATCGGACAGAGCGGCGCCATGGACCAGATTTCTTTTGCCCTGGCAAATCAAATCTGTGGAAATGAAAAAAATGCCGCCTGTCTTGAGACAACGCTTGCGGGGCCTTCAATCCGTTTTGTTACTGCCTGCGATTTTGCAATTACAGGCGCCGTATTTGAAAACGCAACCCTTGATGGGATGCGCATCGAGATGAATAAAAAAATATCTGCGAAGGCTGGTTCTTTGCTCAGCTGCGGTTTTGCTTCAAAAGGTCTTCGCTCATATATTGCTTTCAGCGGCGGCCTTCTGGTACCAAAAGTTTTTGGAAGTTCTTCTACAAATCTTAAGAGTAAAATCGGCGGATACATGGGAAGAAAACTTCTGGCAGATGACCAGCTTGCCATCGGAATGAATAAAAAGAATCCTTTGTTAGTTCCAGATAACAAAAGCACAGAAGGATTCACAGAGAACAAAGACGTTCTTCTTTTAGACTGCATAAAATCTTCACAGTTTGATTTTTTTCAAGAAAAAATTGTAAAGAAATTTACAGATTCAATTTATACAGTTTCTGCCGAAAGCGACAGAATGGGAATCCGCTTTACAGGACCGGGTCTTGAATGTGGAAAGACAGACATTATTTCTGATGCAATTCCCTTCGGAGCTGTACAGATAACTTCTGCAGGACTTCCTGTGGTTATGGCAGCAGACCGGCAGACAACAGGAGGTTATGCAAAAATTGCCTGTGTAACTAAAGCTTCAATGTGTCGGCTGGCTCAGGCACTTCCGGGAACTAAAGTGCGGTTTAATTTTAAGGAGGAGTAAAAATGATAAATCAGAATCCATACAAAAATACTTCACCCCTCGAAGTGAGAAAACTGATCCGCGAAGGAAAGATTACCGGACAGACTTCCGGAATGTGTGACGGTTTTGCCCAGGCAAATCTCTGCATTCTTCCGGAAAAATATGCCTATGACTTTCTGCTTTTCTGCCAGCGAAATCCTCAGTCCTGCCCTCTTCTGGAAGTAGGAGACGCCGGAAACAAATTTCTTAATACTTCTGCTGCAGAATGTGACATCACTACAGACCTGCCAAAATACAGAGTCTGGGAAAAAGGAAAACTTGTAGGCGAGTTTACAGACGTAAGCGATTACTGGCGTGGGGACCTTGTGACCTTTGTAATCGGCTGCAGCTTTTCTTTTGAAGGCCCGCTTATGGCAAATGGAATTGATGTCAGAAATATTTCGGAAAATCACAATGTTCCGATGTATCTCACAAATATCGATACAAAACCAGCCGGTATTTTCAGTGGAAAAATGGTTGTTTCCATGCGTCCGATTCCACACGACAAAATTGTAAAAGCGGTTACGGTAACTGCAAAGGTACCTAAAGTTCACGGTGCGCCAATTCACATTGGTTCGCCTGAGATAATTGGAATAAAGGATATTTCAAAGCCAGACTTTGGAGAGCCAAGCACAATCAGGCCGGGAGAGGTTCCTGTTTTCTGGTGCTGTGGTGTAACGCCTCAAAGCGTGGTTATGAATTCTAAACCGGATTTTTGTATCACACATGCGCCGGGGCACATGCTGATTACAGATATTCCGGAAGCACAATTGCAAAATTAAAAATAACGGTCATTGAGCCTGTCGAAATGACCATTTGTTCAACACAAAATATATTTGGAGGCTAAATTATGAAAAATGTTGCATATTACAATGGAAAAATCGGACTTCAGGAGGAACTTACAATTCCGTTCCTGGACAGAGCTATGTTTTTTGGAGACGGTGTTTACGACGCAACTTACAGTGCAAACCGTAAAATTTTTGAAAAAGACTGGCATATAGAACGCTTTTTTAACAGTCTGAAGGCTGTAAAAATCCCATTTAAACTTACAAAGGAAGAACTGGTCGCAGAACTTCAAAAATGTATTGATTTGATGGATTCTGACGGAGTCTGCTTTGTTTACTGGGAAGTTACCCGAGGAACTGCTCCACGAAACCATCTCTTCCCGGATGTAGAACCAAACCTGATTATCAATATTACAGAATCAAAACTCACAGACCTCCGCACTCCCTGCAAGCTGATTACAGAAGAAGATACCCGCTTCTTCCACTGCAATATCAAAACCTTAAACCTGCTTCCTAGTGTTCTTGGAAGTCAGAAGGCTTTTGAAGCTGGTGCAAAGGAAGTTGTTTTCCACCGCGGAAACCGTGTTACTGAATGCGCTCACACAAACGTAAATATTATCAAGGATGGAGTTTACATTACTCCTCCGCTCGATGAACTGATTCTTCCGGGTGTGACTCGTCGTCATTTTATCAGCATTTGCCAGAAGCTTGGAGTTCCGTATGAAGAACGCGTATTTACTCTGGATGAACTTTTTGCAGCAGATGAAGTTTTCATCACATCAGCAGGAACACTCGGACTTCCGGCTTATGAGATTGATGGAAAAAAGGTTGGTGGAAAAGCGCCAGACCTTTTGAAAAAATTGCAGAAAGCGGCTGTTGAAGATTTTGAAAAAGAAACCGGATACAAAGCCGACATCGTTTAGTCGAAGGGGCAGGGCTTGCCAATGAAAGAAGCTGAATCTGAATCAATTGAAGACATAGTTTTACGTCATTCCGGCCGTGGCATGGATATTCTCCGCGGATATAAAACTGACCGATATGCTGAAGAAGCAGCACGAACAATTCTTAGCTGGGAAAAGGGAAGAGTCTTTCTTACAACAGGATTTTTTGTAGCAGGCTTTGCCGAAACGGACGGTCCTGTGGGAACTCTTTTTCTTGCAAAGGCTTTACAGAAATTGGGCTATAAACCTGTAATTCTCACTGACGAATTCTGCAAGGGTTTCTTTGAATCAGAAGGCATACAGGTTCTCTATATGCCCTTTGATGCTGACCTGGACTGGTGTATGACTCAGCTTGGAACTTATACCCCGGTCGGCTTAATAAGCATTGAACGCTGCGGAGAAAATGCTGCCCGCGAATATGCAAATATGCGAGGAGTTAGCATTACAGATAAAACCGCTGCAGCAGATTTATTTTTCCGTATTGCCCTTGGTATTGTCCCTACCATCGGTGTCGGTGACGGCGGAAATGAAATCGGCATGGGAAATATGGCTTCCATCATTGAAGAAAAACTTTCCCTTAAGCCTTGTGTCGTTACAGTGGACCAGCTTGTAATTGCTACTGTTTCAAACTGGGGTGCCTACGCAATCATTGCTTATCTGGAAAAACTCAGCGGCGTAAAAGTCTTTATGGATTTTGAAGAGGCAAAAGCCTTTATCAAAAAAACCGTAGAAATGGGCAGCGTTGACGGCGTACTGAAAAAGCCGATTGTCAGCGTAGACGGTTTTGGAATGGAAATAGAAAAAGAAATAATTGATTCCCTTGGAGCAGCAATATGAAAATAGATTTGAATTGTGATTTAGGCGAAAGCTTTGGAAATTATAAAATCGGAATGGATGAAGAAGTTATAAAATATATTTCCTCTGCAAATATTGCATGCGGCTTTCACGCTTCCGATCCTCTTGTAATGGTAAAAACAGTTTCGCTTGCAAAAGAAAATGGTGTGAGCATCGGCGCACATCCGGGCTATCCGGATCTTGTGGGTTTTGGCCGCAGAAATATGAATGTTGCTCCAGAAGAACTTAAGGCAATGGTGCAATATCAGATTGGCGCGCTCAATGCTTTTTGTAAATCAGCAGGCATTAAAATGAATCATGTTAAGCCTCACGGCGCAATGTACAATATGGCCGCAAAGGACGAAAAACTTGCCCTTGCAATAGCAGAAGGCATTGCAGAAGTTGATTACTCCCTTATTCTTCTTGGCCTCAGCGGCAGCCAGCTTTTAACAGCTGCAGCTACAGTTGGACTAAAATGTGCTAACGAAGTTTTTGCAGACAGGGCATATGAAGAAGACGGCTCTCTTGTTGCCCGCACAAAAGCCGGCGCTGTAATTACAGATGAAGAAGAAGTAATAGAACGTGTTATCAAAATGATAAAGGAAGAGAAAGTAAAAACCATCACCGGAAAAGAAATCAGCATCTGTCCGCATTCAATCTGCGTACATGGTGATAATCCTAAAGCCCTGAATTTTGTAAAAGTAATCCGCCAGAGACTCCTTCAGGAAAATATTAAAATCGAAGCTTTATAAAAGAGGAGGCAAAATGCTTATAACCGATAAACGCTGCTGGGCAGAAATCAATCTTTCTCAAATTATCGAAAACTACAAAATCTATAAGAATCAGCTTCCAGACAATACGAAAGTTATGGCTGTAGTTAAAGCAGATGCCTACGGCCATGGAGATACAGAAGTCGCCGAGCTTCTGCAGAAAGAAGGCGTAACAGATTTTGCTGTTGCAACTCTGGATGAAGCTGTAAGACTCAGGACCAGCGGAATCCAGGGACAGATTTTCGTTCTGGGCTATACCCCTATTACTCAGGCTCAGAACTTAATTGGATATGATATAACACAAGCCGTTGTCGATGAAAACCATGCAAAATTGCTGGCTAAATTAGGTCCGGGATTAAAGGCTGTATTTGCCCTCGATACAGGAATGAATCGTATTGGTCTTGATGCAGATTATCCGGACTTTTGTGAAGAGGTAATACGAAAATATTCTGACAAGTTTTGCCTTCAGGGTATTTTTACTCATCTTTGCACAGCAGACTCTATGGATAAAGAAGCTGTAGAATTTACAAATAATCAGATTAAAAAATTTGAAGAAGTTGCAAAGCGGATAGAAGATTTGAATCTTCCTTATGTTCACTGTTTGAACTCTGCCGGCGGCCTCTGGAATAAATGTGAAAAATCTGTGTTTGCCAGACTCGGAATTATTCTTTATGGACTTAAGCCAAGTTATCAGAACCAGTTGCCAGAAGGGATAAAACCTGCTTTAAGCTGGTATAGCGTAGTCTCTATGGTAAAGAATCTTCACTCAGGCGAAACTGTAGGCTATGGTAGAACATTTAAAGCAGAATGGGAAATGAAGATTGCTACAGTTTGTGTCGGATATGCTGATGGGTACAACCGGCTTTTATCCAATAATTTCTATGTTCTGATAAATGGGAAGAGAGCTGCAGTACTGGGAAGAGTATGCATGGATCAGATTATGGTTGATGTTTCTGATATTTTGGGCGTTGAGATGGGAACAAAAGTCACGCTGCTTGGTCAGGATGGGGATGAAATTATTACTGCTGATGATATGGCGGATGCAATTGGCACAATCGGCTATGAAATTGTATGTAATATTTCAAAACGAGTTGAACGGAAATATAAGTATGAATATTTTTGATATTATCGGTCCGGTGATGGTTGGACCTTCAAGTTCGCATACTGCTGGTGCGGTAAAAATTGGATATGTGTCGCAAAAACTGCTGGGAGAGCCCATTATCAAAGCTGAGATTTTGCTTTATGGTTCGTTTCTGGCAACTGGAAAGGGGCACGGAACTACGTTTGCCCTAGTTGCGGGGCTGCTTGGTATGCATGAAGATGATAGCAGAATTCCCGAAAGTATAGAAATTGCAAAAGAGCGCGGAATTGAACTGATTTTTGGTGAAGCAAACTTGAAAAATTATCATCCCAATTCTGTGCAGTTGAAGTTGACTGGGAAAAACGGGCGTAAACTTGAAATTATAGGAGAATCGCTTGGAGGTTCTGTAATCAACATTGCAAATATTGACGGTTTGAGTGCAAATTTTTCGGGCGATAATCCAACTTTGATTGTTCATAATAAAGACCAACCCGGGCACGTTGCCGAAGTAACAAGCATGCTTTCGCACAAAAGTGTAAATATTGCGGCAATGCAATTGTACAGGGCAAATCGTGGTGGGGACGCAGTTATGGTTCTGGAGCTGGATCAGGAGATTCCGGAAGAAGCGCTAACGTGGCTTTCAAAGCTTGAAGGTGTGAATAAAGTGACTTATTACAGTTTGAAGTAGAAGGGTGCATTTATGGGATTCAACAAAATTCAAGAAATTATAAATATTGCAGATGAGCGGGATGTACCGTTCTGGCAGGTAGTCTTAGAAGATGATTTACAGGAGCGCAATGTAAGTTACGAGGACTCATTCGGCCGGATGCAGCGGCTGTTCGATGCAATGGTCCAGGCCGACAAAAATTATTCAGCTGATTTACGTTCTCATAGCGGGCTTAGTGGTGGTGATGGAGCAAAACTTGAAAAATTCCGTCGACAGGACAACAGGCTCATAGGAGATTTTCTTACAATGGTGATGGAAAAAGCTGTGAAAATGGCGGAATCCAATGCATGTATGAAAAGGATAGTTGCAGCACCTACAGCAGGTTCTTGCGGTGTGATTCCGGCCGTACTGCTGACGTATTATGAAAAGAAGGCTCCGGCCGTGGAAAAGGTTGTTCAGGCATTGTATGTTGCAGCAGGAATCGGCCAGGTGATTGCGAATACAGCAAGCATTTCAGGCGCAGAAGGCGGCTGTCAGGCAGAAATTGGTTCGGCCAGTAGCATGGCTGCAGGTGCATTAATTTTTCTGGAGGGTGGTACAAATGAACAAATTGCAGATGCCGCCGCTCTTGCAATGAAAAACATGCTGGGACTAACCTGTGATCCAGTTGCAGGACTCGTAGAAGTGCCATGCATAAAACGAAACGTTTCAGGCGCCGTAAATGCCATAATAGCCAGCCAGATGGTAATGGCCGGCATAAAAAGTGCCATTACCGCCGACGAAGTTTTTGAAACCATGGGGCGTATCGGAAATCTTCTTCCCCAATGCCTCCGCGAAACCAGCCAGGACGGTCTGGCCTCAACTCCAACTGCCCAAAAAGTTGTTGAAAGACTTTCATCAATTTAAAAATGGTTAGAAATAATGGGGGTAGGAAATTTTGTATAATCTGCTTTCTCATTTCAACCCTTTCAAAAACTCTTCCACATTCTTATACTCAACGCCATTTTCCAGCATCTGCGATTCTCCGCGATAGAGTACGCATTTTCGTACAACCTTGCCGAATTGAGCTTCCGTAAGAGCGATTTTTTCTTCATCATTGATATGGCGATACTGAG
>Ga0256404_1007324_pt1 | contig 17555 bp, 13 predicted proteins | sample RumenRJG_01DNA_FD_185990 | JGI IMG/M metagenome (GOLD analysis project Ga0256404, IMG submission 185990) | Bovine rumen microbial communities from Lethbridge, Alberta, Canada - RJG_01 | ecosystem: Host-associated > Mammals > Digestive system > Stomach > Rumen | place: Canada: Alberta | collected...
GTCTTATTCAGGATGGCACAATTCTCCAGATCAGACAGGAGCTTATCCTTCTGATACTGGTACAGACTGGAAAACATACTGGTAATTTTCTGAAGATCTTCGATATCTGACATGGTTTTCTACCTCTTTATACAGGTAGTCTAAGCTGATATCCCATAATCACTGTACCTCATCAGGTACAGTGCTCAAGAAAATCACCAAGTCGCTAATTAAGCTAAAGAAAATTATTGCATTTCTGCATTTGTAAAAGCATACAATATTGCAGGTAAATAAAAAAACATGGCTTAATTATGCACAAAATATAGAATTTCACTGCCGTATGCCACCTGTGAAAGTACCTTTTTATATTTCCAAAAAAGAGAAAATAGTATTGACTGATAGCGCTTACAACGTTACGCTAAGGATGTATGTGGTGAAACGTTGCACGGTGTACACCGACAATGGTTCAGTTCCATCTGTATGCGCAGACAGACGGGCACTCCACATTTGGGAGGAAAAATGGCTGAACACAAGAAAACTGCATTAGCCACAGGTAAGCCTCTGAAGAACCAGATCAAGGAGAACTGGCAGCTGTATCTCATGCTGGCAATTCCATTGATTCTCACCTTGGTCTACAAGTACATTCCGATGTACGGAATTCAGATTGCCTTCCGTGACTACAAGGCCAGCAGAGGCTTTGCAGGGTCCGAATGGGTGGGAATGAAGTGGTTCTCAAGATTCTTCAACTCACCGAATGCAGGAAGAATGATCAAGAACACATTCCTGCTGAGCCTGTATTCGCTTCTGTGGGGCTTCCCTGTACCGATTATTCTCGCTCTGCTCCTGAATCAGCTGGCAAACAAGAAGCTGAAGAGAGTCACCCAGACTGTGCTCTATGCTCCACACTTCATCTCAATCATGATCGTGTGTGGTATGATCCGCATCTTCCTGTCTCCTTCAGGCGGTCTTCTCAACCTGCTCTTGGGAACGCAGACAGATTTCATGGCTGAAGCATCTGCCTTCCGTCCGGTGTACATCATCTCCGGAATCTGGCAGGATGCCGGCTGGGGCTGCATCATCTACCTGGCTACACTGGGCAACATCGACAGTGCACTGTATGAAGCAGCCAAGATCGATGGTGCTTCCCTTTGGCAGAGAGTCAAGAACATTGATATTCCACAGCTCATGCCTACCATCGTCCTGCAGCTGATCATGAGTGCAGGCGGCCTGATGAATGTCGGCTTCGAAAAGGTATGGCTCTTACAGACAGACCTGAACAAGGCAACATCCGATGTCATTGCCGTATATGTCTACCAGCAAGGTATCGAAAACGCCAAGTACAGCTATTCCACAGCTGTCGGTCTGTTCAATACCGCCGTCAACATCATTCTTCTTGTGATCGTCAACAAGGTCTCGAAGAAGCTGAATGATGAAGTGAGCTTCATCTGATGAAAGGGGCTGAGTGAACATATGAGTAAGAAAACAGCTTCACATGGTCAGGGTACAGCTTCCGGTATGTCAGAGAAGAGCGCACAGATACTTCTTATTATTCTGTGCATCGTCATCATCTTCATCGTTGCCTATCCGCTGTACTACGTGCTGATCGCTTCATTCTCCGATCCGTATGACGTCTATGCAGGCAAGACCTTCCTTCTTCCAAGCGGCACTACATCAGCCGGCTACAAGGCAGTCTTTGCAGATGACGGCATCGTCACCGGATATCTGAATTCCATCAAGTACACCGTCATCGGAACGATCTTCTCCGTAGCCATGGTTTTCCTGACAGCCTACCCGTTAAGCTGCCATGACCTGCCGGGAAGAAAATGGATCTCCATCTTCCTGGTCATCACCATGTACTTCGGAGGCGGTCTGATCCCGACATACCTGGTTGTCAAGAAAACAGGGCTGATCAACTCCATCTGGGCATTGTTCCTTCCGGGCGGCGTTGCAGTGGGCAATGCAATCTTGGTCCGCAACTTCTTTGAGACTTCCATCCCGAAGGAAATGAAGGAAGCAGCTGAGATCGACGGTGCATCCAAATGGACAACATTCTATAGGATCATCCTGCCGCTATCCACATCCATGATTGCGGTTATGTCCATCTTCTCGATGGTCGCCTACTGGAACGACTGGTTCACCGCTATGATCTACCTGCCTGATGAAAAGTATGCACCGCTGCCTCTTGTACTGAGAAAAGTCCTCATTAAGTCCAGCGCAACAGCATCCCAGGCAAGCACCATATCCGGCGGCTATGCTGAACTGAATAAACTGACAGAATCCATCAAGTTCGCTTCCATCGTTGTGGCAGCCGCTCCGATGCTGATCATCTATCCGTTCATCCAGGGCTATTTCGAAAAGGGCATGATGGCTGGTGCTGTCAAAGGCTGATCCTTTCATTCAACAAAACAATTACTTCCGAAAAAATTAAGAGAGGAAAGAATAATGAATTACAAGAAATTATCAATCGCATTGCTTTCTGGCATTATGGCAGTTTCCATGGCTGGCTGCGGAGGCGGCGGTGATGCTGCAGACGATGAGCCGAAGATAGGTACAGACCAGACTGAATTTGAAGTCATGTCTGCAATCGGTGCACTGTCTTCCCCGTATGACCAGAAGGAAATCCTGAAGGAACTCCAGGATCAGGCAGGCATTAAGATCAACTGGACGACAAAGTCCGATGACCTTTCTGAGCAGGTTAACATCCGTATCGCCGGCGATGATCTGCCGGATGCTTTCCAGGGTGTCGGTTTCTCCAACTATGATCTGACAAATTATGGTGAAGATGGTACATTCATTGACCTGACACCGTACATCACGGAAGAATATATGCCGAACCTGACCAAGATCCTGGCTGATCATCCGGATATCCGCAAGGCTATCACAATGGATGATGGCAAGATCTATGGTCTGCCTTCTGCAGAGAAGATGGGCACTGCAGCAATCGGTGCTGATCAGGATTACTCAATTTTCACAATCCCGCAGTTCTCCATGATCAACAAGAGATGGCTGGATGAACTGGGACTGGAGATGCCTGAGACACTGGATGAACTCCATGATGTCCTGAAGGCATTCAAGGACAACAACATGGCGCAGAAGGATTACGGTGCTGATACTACAATCCCGATGTCCTTCGGTATGGACCAGTGGTGCTGGGGCCAGAACATCTTCTATGCAGGCTTCGGCTTCACCAACTGGCCGAATGATATCTGCAATGATCTGGAAGTCCAGAAGGACGGCAAGGTCAACTTCGTTTCTGATGATGACAATTACCGTGCAGCCATCACATACTTCCATGACTGGGTTGAGGAAGGCCTGATCGATCAGGAAGCACTTTCCGATCAGTCAGATACCACATACATTTCAAAGTGCCAGCAGGGTGAAGTCGGTGTTGCTACATGGTGGTACATCGAAGAACTCATGGGCGACTATGCCGAGGACTATGTCTTCCTTCCTGTTCTCAAGGGACCTGATGGTGATTATAATGTCACTGTCCGTACCGGTGGCGTTACCAATTCCGGTCAGCTTTCAATCACTTCCAAGTGCGAATCTCCGATCAATCTGCTGAAGTTCTACGATCTCTGGTATGAACCGGAAAACGTAATGCAGCTGCAGTATGGTCCGAAGGGTGTCTTCTTCACCGGTCAGGATGCAAACGGTGTATGGCAGTCCATCTCTGACGAGGAAGCAAGGGAGAAGTTCGGCAAGTCTGCTGGAGAAGTCAAGTCTGAATATGAAGTTGCAGGACCGAAGCTGATCCTCTCCGACTACTACAAGAGCACATTCGCTCTTGAACCAAGAGCGGTTGAAAGACTGAACGACCTCAACGATTTCTGGATGCAGTTCGTCAAGGATCCGACAACCTATCCGATTGATGCTGTCTATACTCCGGATGAGCTTGACATCATCGACCAGTACAAGGAAGACTTCCAGAACACAGTCTCTGAAAATGAAGCTACATGGCTCAAGAATGGTGCACCTACCGATGATGAGTGGGAAGCATACAAGGAAAAGCTGAGCGATGACTGCGGCATGGATGAACTTCTCAAGGTTTACCAGGATGTCTACGACAGATATCAGAAGAGCTGAGTGAACTGCTGAACAACAAAGAAGCTGGCAGGGAAACCTGCCGGCTTTCTTCAGAACATAGAAAGGGCCCGTATGAGCTATATCCTACGTGATGCAAGAAAATATGAAGAGATCAACAGCCGGCTGATTGCACAGCGACCTGGATTCCATCTGAGTGCAAGGGTCGGATGGATGAATGATCCCAATGGTTTTTCCTGGTACAAGGGGAGATACCACATGTTCTATCAGTATTACCCCTATCAGACAGAATGGGGTCCCTGCTACTGGGGACATGCTGTCTCGGATGACCTTCTGCATTGGGAATACCTGCCTGCAGCGCTGGCACCGGATCAGCTGTATGACCGCACCGGTGCATTCTCGGGCTGTGCCGTCACCATGGAAGATGGCAGGCAGGCTCTGATCTATACCGGAAATGTCGATGTCGAAATGCCGGATGGTTCATGCCTTCGTGAACAGACGCAGAACATTGCATTCGGTGATGGCATTGACTATGTGAAGTATGAAGGAAATCCGATCATGGACAAGGCCCTGCTTCCAAAGAAGGCTTCCACGATGGATTTCCGAGATCCCAAGGTTTTCCGCCATAACGGTCACTGGTACTGTGTAACAGGCTCACAGAAGTCCTGTGACCACGATGGGCAGCTGCTTCTGTTCCGCAGCGAAGATCTGATCAACTGGCAGTTCGATCATATTCTTGTTGAGAACAAGGGTCGGTTTGGCTTGATGTGGGAGTGTCCGGACTTCTTTGAACTGGATGGAAAGTATGTCGCCATCACATCTCCACAGGACATGCTGCCAAGAGGATTTGAATATCACAATGGCGACGGAACACTTTGCCTGATCGGAAGTGCAGATGAGAATCTGAACTTCACGGAGGAACATGACCAGGCCATTGACTACGGTATTGATTTCTATGCGCCACAGACCATTCTGACACCGGATGGCAGAAGGGTCATGATCGGATGGATGCAGAACTGGGATACCTCCAGGGCAGTCGACCGCAGGATGGACCGCTGGATCGGACAGATGACGCTGCCACGTGAACTGCATTTGATCAACAACCGTCTGTATGAGACTCCGGTCCGCGAACTTGAAAACCTCAGAAGAAACAAGGTTGAGCATCACGGCATCCTTATAGACGACGAAATTGAGCTCCCGGATATCTCCGGAAGAAGGGTGGACTTGACTGTCAGAGTCCGTCCGGTGGAAGCTGAAAATCTGTACAGAAAGTTTGCCATTCACTTTGCAGAAGATGCAGATTTCCATACTACGCTCAGTTTCCATCCGGAGGAAGAAATAACCAAGATCGACCGGAAGCACAGCGGAAGCCGCCGTGCCATCATTCATCAGCGCAGAGCCCTCACACCGTGCGCAAAACCGGGTGAGTGGTCGGTACGCCTGATCCTGGATGACAACAGCGCAGAGGCATTCATCAACAATGGCGAATATGTCATGACCGTATTGATTTATACAAGAATCAGTGCAGATCAGATCTCATTTGTGTGCCAGGGCAAGGCAATCATGGATGTGGAGAAATACGATCTGCAGTAACACATTCGCTTACAGATTCAAGGCCAGAAAGCTTCGCAGCTGGACAGCACTGTATGACAGACTTCCCGTCAACGAGAAAACGGAAGACACTCTGGACTGAAAAACGTCCCACGGGAAGGGTCAGCACCTGCAGAGGCTGACACGCGGAAGCTTCAGAATTCTTCAGAAAGGAAGAGGCAGATATCTTATGGCAACCGTATCACTGAAACACATTGAAAAGGTTTATCCCAACGCCGGTGACGGCAAGAAGAAGCACAATCTCAAGGTAACAGAAGAGGGCGTACTTGCCGTACAGGACTTCAATCTGGACATTGCAGACCAGGAATTCATCGTACTGGTCGGACCTTCCGGATGCGGCAAATCCACAACACTGAGAATGGTGGCCGGACTGGAAGAAATCACCCGCGGCGATCTGCTCATTGACGGAAAGAAGGTCAATGATGTCGCACCGAAGGACAGGGATATCGCAATGGTATTCCAGAACTATGCACTCTATCCGCACATGACAGTCAGACAGAACCTTGAGTTCCCGCTGAAGCTCAGAAAGGTACCGAAGGAAGAGATCGACCGCAAGGTCAACCAGGCAGCCGAGATCCTTGGCATCACACAGTATCTCGACCGTAAGCCGAAGGCTCTCTCGGGTGGACAGAGACAGCGTGTTGCCATCGGCCGTGCCATCGTGCGTGAGCCGAAGGTCCTCCTGATGGATGAGCCGCTGTCCAACCTGGACGCAAAGCTCAGAAACCAGATGAGAGCAGAGATCATCAAGCTGAGACAGAGAATCAAGACAACATTCATCTACGTCACCCATGACCAGACAGAAGCCATGACACTGGGCGACAGAATCGTCATCATGAAGGACGGCGTGATCCAGCAGGTAGGCACACCGCAGGAAGTCTATGACAACCCGGTCAACATCTTCGTAGCAGGATTCATCGGAGTACCGCAGATGAACTTCTATGATGGCAAGCTGATCAAGAACGGTGACAAGTATGCCGTACAGGTTGAGAATGCAGTGATTGAACTCAGTGATGAGAAGAATGCACACCTGAAGGCACACAATGTTGAGGGCAGAGATGTCACAGTCGGTGTCAGACCGGAGCACATCAGCCTGCAGGGACCTGCAGACAAGATGATCCAGGGCACAGTGGATGTCTCTGAACTGATGGGCGCATCCGTGCATCTGCATATCAATGCAATGGGCAAGGATGGCATCATCATTGTTCCGACACTGGATCTTCAGGGCAACAAGACATTCGCCATCGGTTCCACAGTGAACTTCACATTCGGCGGAAATGTCGTCCATGTCTTCGACAAGGAAACAGGAAAGAACCTGGAGTACACGGACTGATTCCTCCATCCTGATACCACAGGATGTCATGATTGATGCCGCAGCTGGTTGGCAGATCCGGTAAACGGCAGGAAAGGCTGCAGAAGGCTGGATTCAACCAGCTTATGCAGTCTTTTCTTATGCTCAGTGACTGAAAGTACAGGCAGGAAAACAAAAAAAAGAAGCAGCTCTGCAAAGCTGCTTCCAATCGTTCCCGTGCCGGATTACCTGTTGTAGTATTCGACGATGAGAGACTCATTGATCTCCTGATTGAGTTCAGATCTTTCAGGAATACGATCGAATGTGCCCTTCATGTTTTCCTTATCGACAGTGACGAATGCCGGAGCAACATAGTTGGAATCAAGGGAATCCTTGATGACCTGCATGTTCTTGGCATTGTCTCTGACAGAGATAACGGAGCCTGCTTCAATAAGAGCAGAAGGGATGTCTACCTTCTTGCCGTTGACAGCGATGTGGCCATGGTTGACCAGCTGACGTGCAGCTCTTCTTGTTCTGGCGAAGCCCATTCTGTAGACGATGCTGTCCAGACGGGACTCGAGAAGAACGAGGAAGTTGACGCCGGCCATGCCGTCCATCTTCTGTGCCTTTTCGAATAAGTTGTGGAACTGGCGCTCTGTGATTCCGTACATGTTTCTGACTCTCTGCTTCTCACGGAGCTGAGTGCCGTAGCCGGAAAGCTTGATGCGCTTTGTGGGTCCGTGCTGACCCGGAGCATAAGTTCTCTTCTTAAGCTCTTCGCCGGTTTCGAGAACGGAGAAGCTCAGTCTTCTGGACTTCTTCCATACCGGTCCTGTGTAACGTGCCATGTGTTATTTCCTCCTGTATGACAAGCGAAACAACAACAGGTGCAGATTATCTCTGCCGGGTGTTGCCATGGGATCTTTCGCCCTGTTGCAGCCGGGTTACTCGTATCAAGAGCCTGCGCTCCTGGCAACGCCTTGGACATGACTCTGCATGCTGCTATTGATTGACGCTCAGACATTATAGCAAAGCTGGGAACAATGTCAATGAAATAAGCGGACAGATGAGTATGGCGGATCGTTTGAAAACCGTATGCGGCTTGTCACTGAAGTCTATCAGGCAATCAGAGAAGAAGTGGGACCGAATTTCCCGGTTTTCATCCGCATGGCTACCACACATGATTTTGAAGGCGGACGCACCATCGAAGAGTCTAAAGAGATTGTTCGTTATTTGGATGGTCTTGGAATCGATGCTTTTGATCTCGATGCAGGATGCTATGAGCATAAGCAGTGGATCTGCCCATCAATCTATACTGGGGATGCTCCCATGCTCAAGTGGGTGGAACAGTTCAAGGGAGTTACGGATAAACCAATCTTCAGTTCGGGAATGAACACTCCGGAGCTTGGAGAAAAAGCACTTGCAGAAGGGAAGATCGATGCGGTCATGTTCGGCCGTCAGTCCATCGCTGATCCTGATTTACCGAATAAACTGCTGGCGGGTGACAGGGAAGATGTTCGTCCGTGCCTCGCCTGCAATGAAATCTGCGTAGGCAGACTTTATCAGAACCGTCCGATCAGCTGCGCAGTCAACACGGAAGCTGTATGCGAAGGAGACTATCACATTGAGAAAGCGGTTGAGAAGAGGAAGGTTGTCATTGTCGGAGGCGGTCCTGGCGGAATGGAAGCTGCTCGTGTAGCTGCACTCCAGGGACATGACGTCACGATCTACGAGAAGACAGATCGGCTGGGCGGACAGCTGATTGCTGCTGGAGAGCCATCTTTCAAGCAGAGAATCCGCCATTTCGTGGAATGGCAGAAGCATCAGGTTGAAAAACTCGGTGTGAAGGTTATCTTCAACAAGGAGATCACTGCAGATTCTCCGGAGCTGGCGGATGCTGACCGGATCATCGTCGCAGTAGGCGCACATGCATTAAAACTTCCGATTCCGGGACTTGATGGCGAAAATGTCGTGAATGTCATCGATTATCATCTGAATCCTTCACTGCTGCATGGTGATCGCATCATCGTTGCAGGCGCAGGTGCTTCAGGATGTGACTGTGCACTTGAACTGGCAATGGAAGGAAAGAAAGTAACGCTCGTTGAAATGCAGAATGCTATTGCGCCGAATATGATCCTGGACAACAGGAACCCTCTGACCTTCAAGCTCGAAGAATTTAAGGTTGAAGAAAGAACTTCCACAAAGATCAAGGAAGTTCGCAAGGATGGAGTGGTTGCAGAGCACGACGGCAAAGAGGAATTCCTTGAAGCCGATATGGTTATTGACGCATTCGGAATGAGACCGAATTCCGAACTTGCAGAAGCTATCTATCAGAAATACGCGCCTATCACTTCAATTATCGGTGACTGCAACAAAGTCGGTCAGATTGCAGAAGCGGTCCGTGGGGGATACTTCGCAGCATATTCAATCCATTGATTCTGTTTCTGCCTTCTAAGCGGCTCGTTAGATATTGCAAAAAAGATTAGCAATACGATTGAGGCAAGAATTGAAACTATGCATGCAAGCTGGAGAATATCCTAGAGGAAAGAAATCCTTGATATCATAAATCGACAGTTTGCACTAGCAGAATCGGTGTATAGAAATAGCAGATTCTCTGAATGCTAAATTTTTAGCAGAGCAGGGATCTGCTTTTTCAGTTTTCTGTCCAGTCGTGGCACTTAAAGTATCGAGGATTCTCCCAACGCTGTGCCAAAAGAGATTCATGAGATAAACCCAATACCAAAACTAATTATTGCCCAACATTAATAGTAATTTCACTTGATTCGTATTGCTCAAGGTCAGTAAATTTTAAGCGGACCGTTGAAATTTCATCAATACTGCTGATGCCTGCGTTAGCAAAAGTAGAGAACAGAGATTGTACTGTTTGAGTATGTGGCTGCATTGTTAATGTCATTCCAGCAAAAAGTTGAACAGTAGTGTTATTGATTACCGCATCAGTAGGATAAAGAGTTAATTCATTATTTGTCTTTTTTTCGTATATGAAATTTAGACTGAGCCTTAAAAAATACACAGGCCAAACACATTTCGACTATTTAATTGAGATGAGAATTGTGAGGGCGAAGCTGTTGCTTGTGCCAACAGATATGACCGTTGAAGAAATAATGTGGCTGATAGGATACCATAACAAAGGCTTCTTTTACTGCAACTTTAGGAAATATGCAGGCATGAATCCTTCTCAATACCGGAGAAATTCTCGCTGATTAATGCATTATGATATTCATCTGGTTTTTTATGCACATAAATATATAAAATTCTAATAAATGCAACTATACTATAAAATAAGTGAGGTGAGCCAAATACCAATGAAATACATTATCAATGACGCTGGAGTGATTAAAGATGCCAACAAACTAAGAGGAGTAAAGACCGGGAATGGTGAGAGCCTAGACAGAATTATTACCTTTGAATTTAATCCTGCTGTCGGACAGGAGAGTCTTACCTGTGAAGCAGGAAATAATGCCTCTGCTTCTGATCTGGTTCTATCTTCCGTGGCTGTTTTGCTTGGTGTTTATCAGGCTCTCCGCCATTCTTCCGGGGAAGAAGATGCAGAAATCATGAAGGAACATATCATTTCCTTGGTTAATAATCCTTCTTTCTGGAATTATAACCATCATGAGGATGATGCAATTGATTTTACTGATCTGAAGACATTCATGTCATAATGCAACCATACAAATAAATAATAATTCGTGTTATCATTCTAATTGATAAAGATACTCTTTTAAGGCTCTGCTTTCTGCAGATGCGTTCCGATGAAGCTCCGCGTTTCCTGAATGGAATGCGCGTGATCTGATCGCCCGGTTCGGGCTGAACTTCATGGAAGCTCTGTCACGCAGGATTCTGCTGAAGAAGGGTATCTTTTTTGTGTTTTCCGGAATGTCAGAAGTATCAGAAACTTTCCGGGTTACGCATCGATGCCTTAAGGAGGGGCAGCAGTTATGGGTGCAGCAAACAACGTTCAGCTGATTGGAAGAATCACGAGAGATGTAGAAGTCAGAAAGCCGACGCATGAAGGGGGACAGGCGGCGGCAAGCTTTACCCTTGCGGTGGATCGGGATGTACCGAAGCACCGGTCCGAAGGCCAGCAGAATTCTGCTCCGACCGCGGACTTCATCAGCTGTGCGGCATTCGGCGCTAGAGCTGAGGCGCTTGCAAACTACACGGCAAAAGGATCGCTTCTCGCAGTGCATGGTCACATCCAGACAAGGACCTATAAGTCCTCGGAAGGAAGAATCATCTATGTGACTGAAGTGGTGTGTGACAGCATCCGTTTCCTGGAAACAAAGAGACCGCGCACGGACCAGCAGGCATCAGGCAGTGAGGCCGGTCCCAATTCACAGCGTCCTGTCAGTGCAGAAGCAGCGAATGTACCTGACCGCGGCCGATCCTATGAAGGAAAGCGAAGCGGAGGCTATCAGCCTTACCCTGGATCCGCTTCTTCTGCAGGAAGCTCCGGAGCGCGTGATCAGAGCTCTGCGGAAAGCGGCGGCTGGAGAGGCTACAGCTCGAATCCGGAACAGGAAGCACCGTCTTCACATCCGGGAGATTCCAGCCGCAGCACAGGAGCTAAAGATCCTTATCCGGCGTATCCGTCGGGCTTTGAGAATGATGATTGTCCTTTCTGAAAAGGTGCAGGGATCCTGCGCTCAGAAGGATCAGTCAGAACAGGAAGAGGGAACAGAAACACACTGTTCCCTTTCTTTATGGCTTTGAAAACCAGAAAATCCGCTGCACAAGCATGGACGGCGGATCAGTGGCATTATGCAGAAATCGATTTGAGAACGATATGAAACTGGAGAAGAACTTATGAAGAGAACACATGAATCTATGACAGAAGCCTGGTGGCGCAATACCGGGCTGAACCGGTTTGCGGATGCGGTGACGGATCTTTTTGATACCGCGACGGTACAGACCTATGGCGGGCGTCTTCAGATCCCGCTTGGCAATCTGGAGATCGGTGTACCGGAAGGAACTGATCTTGAAGTGCTCAGTCAGTGCATCAGCCAGGATGGCGTTCCGTCAGTCGTCTGGCACTATTCCTCAGAGAAGGGGGATGCAGATGTGATTGTCCGTATCCGTCAGAGAGGATCCAGATGATTGAACTGTACAACCGCCTGGTCCTCACTCAGAGCCAGAATGAACCGATCAGCGTCTTTTCTCTCGATGAAGTCCGGGAAGTCAGAGACTATAATCCGGATCTCATCAGGAGATCGATTGCCGGAAGTGAGAGCACAGCGCTCGGGACGCACCTTTCCGCGATTCATCCGGTTTGGGGCGTCATGAAAGGCGAGTCCTGTGCCTTTGCGTTCCTCCATGATCCTGAACTCAAGGGTCTTGGCGGCTGGGCAGTGACTTCAGACGGCAGCGTCCTGGTGGATTACTGGGACGGACCGGCCTCTGCGTACCAGCCGGATCGGAAGGACTACCGGGAATTTCCGCATATTCTGATGAAATTTGCCAGTGACGGGAGCGTATCGGCAGTCTGCGTGGACCGCTTCAAGGCAGGCGAACGGTATATTCTCGGCGATCGCTTGGACAAGAAGCGCAGATCTACCGCGGCGCTTCTGTACGGCCTCACGATTGCTTCGGTGTACCGCACTGATCCTTCTTGGAGCAATGAGCAGCAGTCGGCGCAGTTCAAGCTGGCTGACGCGTTCAGTTCAGCGCTTCTGCATGAAGCTCCGGACTACGCAAGCCTGGCGATGCTGAATGCAGACATCCGGAGGCTTCTGAAGAAGAACGATCCGGATAATGCACGCTACATCGATCGGGTGAACGTGTTTTCGATGAACCGGATCAACCTCGATGAGATTCCGCTTCTGGATCTTTCAGAGAAGTATGAATTTGCGGAGGATACCATCCATGGCGACATGAGCAGGTTCATGGGCGAGCGTCTTCAGGAGATCGAGGTGCCGGGAAAGAAGAAGGCTTCTGCGGCTTCGCTTGCCGGGAAATATGATCCGGATCCGGAGCGCATCTATACCAGAGAGGAGGAATCGCTGATTCCGGTGATCCCGGAAGACTACGTGATCCCAGACAAGCTGGAATATGCGGCAAATCTCTACAAGGCGTCCTATCATTCCAGGCATCCGTTCCGCAATTTCATTCTGCGGGGCGAGCCGGGAACAGGAAAGACGATCTGGTGCAGGATCTTTGCTGCAGCGATTCATAAGCCTCTGGTCACGTTTGAGTGCTCCACGGACACGGAGAAGCTGGATCTGACGCTGAACATCATTCCCGATGTGAGCGGAAAGAAGCACTTCTCGATGGACTTTCATGACTTTGCGGAAAACATGCCTTCCCCGGAAGAGATCCTGCTGGATCCGGAAGGATCCTATGAGAGAATCAGCGGGGAGCCGAAGAAGGACGCTACCGGAAGAGATTGTCAGGAGGCGATTCTGAAGGCATTTGCAGAGGCGGATGAAGGAGCCTCGGGCGGCTTTGAGAAAGTGTATTCCACCCTGGTGCAGGCATTTCGAAACGGCTGGGTCTGTGAGATTCAGGAACCGACGGTCTTGACCAGGCCGGGTGTGCTTGCGGCACTGAATTCAATGTTTGACAGCTGCAGCAGCGTGCATCTTGTCGATGGGGAATACATTCAGAGAAACAAGGATGCAGTAATCATCATGACGACGAACGTGGACTGCGAAGGATGCACCGGGCTGAATCAGTCCGTTCTGTCGCGGTTCACGCCGATCGATCTGGAACGGATCAGCGAGGACGAGCTCGTGAAGCGCATTGCTAATGTGACCGGCTATCAGAACTTTCCGAAGTTGCAGCTGATGGTGAAGACCTACAGCAAATGCAGGGAATATGCTTCCGAGAAAGCAGTCTCGGATGGAGCAATCGATGTGCGCGCGCTGGAAGACTGGGCAGCGGCCAATCTGATCAATGGAGACGTCTTCGGAAACGGAAGAAATCTGTTCATTTCCAAGACTTCCAATGATCCGGATCTGAAAGCTGAGTTCATGTCATGCCTGGAAGCGTACTTCCGTCCAGGCGACTAGAAGAAAAACGGGGCAGGTGAGAAAATCCTGCTCCGTTTTTAAAGAAGGAGAAAAACAGAAATGGGATATGAAGCAGAAATCCGCAGGGCGATTGCGGAAAAGAAGACCGAACTGGAAGAAGATGAACAGTTCTTCTCCAGCGAATACTATTTCCGCTTCCTGAGGCAGTATGTGACGACAGCGCTTGGGAAGAAAGCACCGAAGGGACGCGTGGAACTGGAATGCTTTGCAGAGCGCGGAACCGATCGTACTGCGTGGACGGAAGGACACACGGTTCACGTCAACACGAGAGGACCGCTGATCCGTGATCTTTCGACGCGGATGCTGCAGCACTACAGCATCATCGGACACATTGTTCATGAATGCCTCCACATCCTGCTGAGTGATTTTTCGGCGATGAAGGGATGCGTGAACGGAATTCTCCAGGCTTCGTGGTATGAAACACCGAAGAACCCGGATGCAGAACAGGTGCTGGAAGATCTCAGGCAGAAGCCTCTGAAGCGGAAGCTCTGTGCTTCCATCTGTAAGGAACTGATCAACATTCATGAAGACGGATTCATCGAGAATTACGGCTACGTGCTGTTTCCAGGCGTGTTTGCCGCGGGGATCCATGTGATGGATGATCAGCTGTTTGAAAAATCCGCAGCCGTGGAAGACATGCTTGCAGGCGTGAAGCGGGGTGATGTGCCCTTCATCAGCACAGTGATGAACTGCATGCTCCTGGATGCGATGCATTACCCGGAGAAAAGCACCGGGGAAGCACTGGAAGACAATGAAACGGAGGAACTGTACGATCATCTCCACGACCTGCTTGAAGCATGTCGCCCGTATACGGAAGAATTGCGCTGGGAGCAGAACGGAGGAGAACGCATGAGGCTGATCCTGGAACTGCTGTGCGTGCTGTATCCCGTGATCCCGGAGGTTGAGGAGCCGATGGGGGATAGCGCTGGCAGCGCAGGAACTGAAAGCCAGGGAGAACGTACTGGGGAAAACGCGGAAGAGGGGGAACACGAAAACAGAAGTAAAGGGTCTTCCGGGAACTTCTCTGGAATGAAATCCGGAGAATCATCCGGCCCAGCGTCTAAAGGACAATCCGGAATACCATCCGAAGGATCATCCAGAGAGCAGGAGGGAGCTTCCTCCGGGAATCCTGGCCGCATGCGTGCAGGATCACCTGCGGACGGCCAGGCATCATTAGCATCCTCGACAACTGGTGAAGCAGGTCTCTGTCCAGGAAACTGCGGCCGGGAATCTGCAGGAACTGCTGCCGGATCAGGTCAGCCATCCTCAGAAGCCGCGCTTGCGGAACTGTTAAGCAGCATCTCTTCCGCGATGAATCAGGCGATGTCCGCAGAACCGAAAGGAGATGGGTCCCCGGACAGCAGCATTCTGCAGCAGGCAGGAATTCTGAATTCTGAAAGCTCTGAAGCATCGGGACCATCCGGAACTCCTGGGCGATCCGCAGCCGTCCAGGCAGCCGAAGCAGCAGAAGCTGCACGCGAAGATGCAGCGCGGAACGCGTCAGAACAGGAAGCCGCGGTTCGGGAACTGAATGCCGCGATGAACCAGATGATCAAGGCGGATGCGGAAAGCGCAGCTGAGAACATGCATGCGGAACATCTGAGGCGGGAGGCTGAGGCCATCCGAATGAAAGCACTGCATGAGCACGGACTGGAGAATGCCGGCTGGTGCTATGAAGTAAGCCGGAAACCGGAGCCAAGCGAGCAGGACATCCAGAACTATCTGGATGATCACGAAGAAGTGCGGCAGTGGTCGGAGCCTTCGATCCGCATGCTGAGGCGCATCCTGAAGGAACGCGAGGAATCAGGACCGGCGAAAGGATACATGACGGGACGGTTCAGCGCACCGTCGTATGCCAGGAATGCATGCCTGGGTGGCGGAAACTGCTTCACGCGGAACAGTCTGCCGATCGGAAAGCCGAAGTGCGCATTTGCGCTCTGCATCGATGAGTCGGGATCCATGGACTTTGGCGGAAAGCTTACAGCTGCGCGGAAGACCGCGGTCCTGCTGAATGAAATCCTGAGTGACATGCAGGTGGCGCACATGATCTACGGGCATCGCGACAGCCGCGGAACCTGCCAGCTGGACGTGTATCACGATTTTGAGGAGCCAGACAGGAAGGACCGCTATCGGCTCGGAGGAGTCAGCAGCGATTCGAGAAACCGCGACGGTGCGGCAATTGCATATGGATGTGAGAAACTCCTGAAGCGCCCGGAAAGACAGAAGATCCTGATCGTGATCTCGGACGGACTGCCGACGGAAACAAGCTTTCATCCGGAGCTGGAATATGAAGCGGATGCTGCAGCAGTGGCCAAGGAGTACAGCAGGCGGAAGGTCACCATCTTCGGCGCAGTGATAGACGGAAACGTGGAGCGGATTCGGAACATCTATGGGAAACACACGATGGACCTCACGGATCTCAGCAGACTGCCGCAGGAACTTGGAAATCTTGTTTCAAGAGTTGTAAGGGACAGCAGATGAAAATTAAATCAATAATAGATTAGTAACAGGAATGGTCAGCCAATTTGAAGGCTGGCCTTTTTTACTGTGACGAATAATATCGATGGATAAACTTGCAAAAAGATTCAAAGATTCGGAATTGCACACAACCAATTGGACGCTCGCATTTATGACAAAGGATATGGATGACCCAAGTAAGATTGGCACCCCACTTTGATTGTGTTTTACACTTTAGAAAGCAGTGGAGTCTTCCGCCAGGAAGACCCTTGTCCCTATTTCATGTTATAGGCGCGGATACCCCGTCCATAGCTGTTAAGCTTGGGCGGGGAGGAAGCGCCATCCTCCTTCCTTTTTGATGCATGTCAAATCAGTCGCCTTAACTGATTTCCCTGTACCTAGAATTACACGAGTTCCCTTGCAATGGGAGCCGTTGACAACGAACCTCTGAGAGTAAAACACAATCGTATCGCCGGGCTGATAGGCATAATGATTCTTCCGAACTGATGTGCGTCCGGAAGAGCACTTCTTTCCCCGGTAGATGCGCTGATTCTTGTCCGATCTTCGGCTCTCCCTGCGGTTTGTCCGTCCACATGAGAGCAACGCACCAGATTTTTTCTTCCCGTCTCTGATGTCGATGTATTTTGCATCGTAGAACTTCGCAAGAATCCGGTTATTGCGGCGCTTCTTCTGATAGACAAGCTCTGCTGTCCGATGCCTTGGATGCAGAGAACCCACGCAGTAAGCATCGTTCGCATGCGTCTTTGCAAGATGCAGCGACTTTCTGGTTACAGAGGTCTTTGCACCATACTGGATATGGATATCAATCTCTGGGTGCTTCAGCACCAGTTCCCGATATATCGCCCAGCGCACGGTGCTCATATAGGTTGCTGCGGCCAGATTGGTGCTCTGCGGCTCCAGACCCCAGAGTGCACCGCCCGGCTTGTGGTTCTTTGCTGTATGGCAATGCTCACAGACCGTAAGTAAATTGCTGATCCGATTGGATCGATATCCCTTCCAGTACCCAATGTGATGCGTATGCAGAATCACGCCATCTTTGACAGATTTACCGCACACCTGACAGGTGTAGTGATCCCTGCTGAACACTGCTTCCCGTTCGGTCT
>Ga0256404_1007325_pt1 | contig 17553 bp, 16 predicted proteins | sample RumenRJG_01DNA_FD_185990 | JGI IMG/M metagenome (GOLD analysis project Ga0256404, IMG submission 185990) | Bovine rumen microbial communities from Lethbridge, Alberta, Canada - RJG_01 | ecosystem: Host-associated > Mammals > Digestive system > Stomach > Rumen | place: Canada: Alberta | collected...
TGACCGATGAAACGGGCGAAATTCTTTGGCTGGTAGGACGTCGTACCTGCCAACAGGCGGCCGTGACAAGCGAGACTCGAAGGCTGCTGAAAGTGAGCCTTCTGGAGTGTTAATCCCCTCTTTTTAAGTTTTTTAACCCCTGCATGTAGCGAGTTTTGATTAAAATTCGTAATTTTGCCGCCAGAATGTAGTGCTTTGGCTCTGCCGCTGGCGCAGCACTTACCACTTTTCCTCGTGGAACTGTTGGTTCTGGTGCAGCGCGAGAGGAAAGTCCGGGCAGCATAGGACGCTCCACTTCTGAAAGTAGAAGCTGTCTGCGAAGGCAGGTCAGGGTAGAAGAAAACAACCGCTCCGCTTAAGGGAGTAAGGGTGAGAAGGTGGTGTAAGAGACCACCAGCCGGCGGGTGATCGTCGGGCTGTGCCCACTGGAGGCTGCAAGTTCATGTAAACTATCGACCGAGGGTTGTCCGCCCGAGTGAAGCAATTCAGCGATGGAGGGTAGAACGCTAGAGCCGCAGGGCGACCTGCGGAGTAGATAAATGGCAGGCACCTGACAGCCTGTGGCGTCAGGAACAGAACCCGGCTTATAGAAGCACTGCATTCTTCTTTTTAGGATAATAACTCATTAAAACGACTCAATATGGAAATGCCGAACCTTCCCGATTTTATGAAATACAAGGACAGATTCTCCAAAGGCGGATTTGTCGAGAAGATTTCCCGCATCGCCAAGCGGGCAGGTGTGAAGCTCGTCTATGCTGCACTCATCCTCTATTACACGTTGGAGAGCGACAAGGTGTCGCTGAAAGACAAGGCGACCATTATTGGAGCACTGGGTTATCTCATCAGCCCGCTCGATGTAGTGCCCGATGCAATACCTATTGCAGGACTTTCTGACGACCTGGCCGTGCTCATTTATGTGCTTAACCGCGTTTGGGGCGACGTGTCAGATGACGTGAAAGCCAAAGCCAAGGCAAAACTCGCTCAGTGGTTCGACGACGACGAGATTATGTCAGCCGACGATGTGTTTAACAGCGATCCCAACGACACGCCCGTCTGAACAGTGATTTCCTCCGCATTTTAGCAGGCAAACCAACTTGTTGATTGCATTACCCCGTTTTGGTAAAAGTGTTACCAGAACGGGGTAATTTTTTTACCACAGCTTGGTAATATCATTACCACGTACTGGTAAACCATGTACCACGTACTGGTAAACCATGTACCACGTACTGGTAAACCATGTACCACGTACTGGTAAACCATGTACCACGTACTGGTAAACCATGTACCACGTGCTGGTAAACCATGTACCACGTGCTGGTAAACCATGTACCACGTGCTGGTAAACCATGTACCACGCGCTGGTAAACCGATTACCACGCGCTGGTAAAAAGTTGGTAATGTTCTTTTGTTTGATTATTTGCTTAGTTCCGCTTTCACTAAGGCAACAATTTCGTCGGTTTCATCGGGCGTAAACCAGTGAATTTCAGGGTCGCGCTTAAACCACGTGAGCTGTTTCCGCATATAGCGACGCGTATTCCCTTTGATTCTTTCCACGGCTTCCTCCAGGGGCCAAGTGCCATCGAAGTAAAGGAATAGCTCCTTATAGCCGACGGTGTTGAGTGCATTCAGATGGCGTAGGGGATAGACGTTGCGGGCCTCGTCGAGCCAACCGCCTGCCATCATTTGATCGACGCGACGATTGATACGGTCGTAGAGCTCTTCGCGCGGGCGGTTGAGTCCGATCTTCAAAATGCGGAAAGGACGTTCCTTCTTGCTGTTGGTACGGAAGGATGTGTAGGTTTTGCCTGTCATGTGGCATATCTCTAACGCATGGACAACGCGTCGGGGATTCTGTTTGTCTACGACGGCATAGTGCTCGGGGTCAAGTTCTTTAAGTTCTTGAACCAGAGCGGGTAATCCTTCTTCGGCTAAGCGTCGCTTCATCCACGCTCTGGTTTGGTCGTCAACCGTCGGGATGTCGTCGATGCCATTGCAGACAGCATCGATGTACATCATGGAACCGCCACTCATGAGTGCGCAGGGATGAGACAAAAACTCATTTTGGATGATGTTTAGTGCGTCCTGTTCGAACATGGAGGCACTATAGTAGTCCTGCAGATGATGGGTGCCCACGAAGTAGTGCTTCACGCGTGCCAGTTGCTCTTTCGTAGGAGCTGCCGTGCCGATTGGTATCTCGGCAAAGATCTGGCGCGAATCGGCGTTGATAATGGGAACATGAAAAGTGTCGGCAAGACGAATGCAGAGATCCGTCTTGCCGACACCTGTAGGACCGAGGAGTACGACGAGTAGGGGGTTACTTGATGATTCCACGTTGGGAGTTTTCTACGAAGTCGATGATGTACTGAATCTCGGGTGTCAGCGGCAATACTTCCTTGATTTGGCGGATAGCATCGGCACGCGTGAGATTGCCCTGATAGATGATTCGATAAGCTTCGTGGATGTTCTGAATGGTTTCGGCCGAGAATCCGCGACGGCGCAGGCCTATGAGGTTGATTCCTGCATAACGGATGGGCTCCTTGCCTGCGATGATGTAGGGCGGAATGTCCTGCGAGAAGCGGCTGCCTCCCTGAATCATCACGTAGGAACCGATGTGACAGAACTGGTGGCAGAGCACCACGGCAGAGATAATGGCAAAGTCGTCGACCACCACCTCGCCGGCAAACTTGGTGGAATTGCCGATGATGCAACCGTTGCCCACCACGCAGTCGTGGGCGATATGCATATTCTCCATTAAGAGATTGTTGGAGCCAACGATGGTGGTTCCCTTCGATGCCGTACCGCGCGAAATGGTGACGTTCTCACGAATGGAGTTGTTGTCGCCAATCTGACAAGTGGTCACTTCGCCCTTGAACTTCAGGTCTTGTGGCTTTGTGGACAGGCTGGCACCAGGAAAGACTTCGTTTCCATTTCCGATGCGGGCACCCTGATTGATGGTGACGCTGTTCTGGAACACGTTGTTATTGCCTATGACGACATCGCGGTCGACGAAGCAGAAGGGGCCGATGATATTGTTGTCGCCGAGTTGTGCCTCGGGATGTACGTATGCTAATGGATGAATCTGATTCATAGAAAACTATTTGTTCTTTACGATTTGTGCGGTGAACTGAGCCTCAGATACTACGTTGTCGCCCACGAAGACATAGCCTTTCATGGTGCTGACGCCGTGACGGACGGGATGGAGAAGCTCTACGCGGAAGAGTAGGGTGTCGCCCGGAACTACTTTCTGGCGGAACTTCACCTCGTCGATGCGCATGAAATAGGTCGACCAGCGCTCGGGTTCCTCTACTTGGCTAAGCACAAGCAGACCGCCACACTGAGCCATGGCCTCCACCTGCAGCACGCCAGGCATCACGGGCTCTTCGGGGAAGTGGCCAGTGAAGAAGGGTTCGTTGGCCGTGACGTTTTTCACGCCGACGATATGCATTGGCCCCATGGCGATGACCTTGTCGATGAGCTGCATGGGATAGCGGTGGGGCAGCAGCTGGCGAATGCGGATATTGTCCATGATAGGTGCCTGGTTCGGATCGTAGAGGGGAGCCTGCACCTCGTGTTTCTTGATTTCCTTGCGCATCAGACGGGCAAACTTATTGTTGATGGTGTGCCCGGGGCGGGTAGCTACGATGCGGCCCTTAATAGGACGGCCGATGAGCGCCATGTCGCCAATGATGTCGAGCAGCTTGTGACGAGTGCACTCGTTTTCCCACATGAGGGGCTTCGGCTGGATGTAGCCAATCTTCGTAGCATCCATGTGAGGTACTTTCAGCAGATCGGCAAGATTGTCGAGTTGCTGCTGGCTGACCTGACGCTCATAGATAACGATGGCATTTTCGAGGTCGCCGCCCTTGATGAGGTTGGCATCGAGCAGCGGCATGATGTCGCGTACGAAGACAAACGTACGGGCGGGAGCAATCTCCTTCGTATAGTCATGAATGTCGTCGAGCGTAGCGAACTGGCTGTTGATGAACTTCGACTGGAAGGAGCACATGGCCGTGACGGAGAATTCTTCGTCAGGCAAAATGGTGATGCACGACCCGCTTTCTTCGTCCTTTACTTCAATTTTCTTGCGAATGATATAATAATCCTTCTGGGCATTCTGTTCTTCGATACCCACTTCCTCGATTTTTTCCACATACATAATGGCAGAGCCATCGAGGATAGGGAACTCGGGACCATTGACTTGGATAAGGCAGTTGTCGATGCCAAGGGCATAGAGAGCCGAGAGACCGTGCTCAACGGTAGATACGCGAACGTCGCCCTGGGCAAGGACGGTGCCACGCTGAGTGTCGACCACCTTTTCGGCTAAGGCTGTAATAACGGGTTGTTCTTCGAGATCGACGCGCTGAATGCGGTAGCCGGTGTTCTCGGGAGCAGGATTGAACGTCACGGTGAGGTCCAAACCTGTGTGCAATCCTTTGCCTGAAAGCGAAAAACTGCTTTTGAGTGTCTTTTGCTTGCTTGTTTCCATATCGGGATAATAAGTTTTTTTACGATTTCTTGAGTTCTTCCACTTCTTTACGCAAAGCTTGTAACTCCTTGTACATTTCGGGCAGGCGCTGGAAGATGACCTGCGACTTGAAATAGGCTCGGGTGTTCATGGGCGGAGTACCGATGAGTGTCTGGTTTGACTCGATGCTGCTGGGCACGCCCGACTGGGCTCCAAGATTCACGTGGTTGCCAACAGAGATGTGGCCGGCAATGCCCACCTGGCCGCCGAACATGCACCACTGGCCAACCTTCGTAGAACCAGCGATACCCACTTGAGCAGACATCACGGTGTTCTCGCCGATGTCGGTATTGTGGGCAATCTGCACGAGGTTGTCGAGTTTCACACCCTTACGAACGTAGGTGCTGCCCATTGTCGAGCGGTCAACACATGTGTTGGCACCTATCTCTACATCATCCTCGATGGTGACGATGCCAATCTGAGGTATTTTGTCGTATCCATGAGGCGTAGGAGCAAAGCCGAATCCGTCGGCACCGATGACGCTACCAGCATGCAGCGTCACACGAGAACCGAGGCGGCAATCGTGGTAGACGACAGAGTTGGGGTAGAGGATGCAGCCATCACCCATAGTGACGTTTTCACATACGACGGCATGAGGATAAATCTGGCAGCCCTTACCCACCTTTACGCCGTCACCTATGTAGGCAAATGCACCCACATAGCAATCTTCGCCAACGGTTGCCGACGGCGAGATGAATGCTAAAGGATCAATGCCCTTTTTCTTCGGTTTCATCGACTCATAAGCCTGCAGCAGATGAGCAACGGCCTCGTATGCATTTTTTACTCGAATAAGGGTGGCGGGAACTTCGCGCTCTAACTGAACACTTTCGTCAATGAGCACCACCGACGATTGAGTATCGTAGATGTAATGAGTGTACTTGGTATTAGAAAGGAATGAAATAGCACCAGGCTTTCCTTCCTCGATTTTTGCAAAAGTGCTGACGGTGGCATTCTCATCGCCTTCGACGCGTCCACCAATCATTTGCGCAATTTGTAGTGCTGTAAATTCCATATGATGCGTTTAAAACTCTGCAAAGGTACATATTTTTCTTTAAATACGCTGATAACAAAGGTAATATTTACGGATTTTTTTGGAAAGTAAGGAAATATTGAATAGTTCCGAGGCATTTGCTATGTCTTTCACGACGTAATTAGTGTCATTGCCTTCATCATCGTTTTTGCCTTTGAAAAGGATGTCGATTTGGTCGTCGCTTGGGTCGTACATGTCCTTTTGGATGGTATTGACGCTGATGAGATAGGCAGCATCTTCAAAGGACACATGGAAGGCATCGGCAAGCTGTTGCTGGAGAGTGGATACTTCGTTGTCGGCAAAAGGCTCCTCGCGCACTTCCACTCGGAAAATGCGACGCTCGGCGAGGTCTTTGGCCAATATGGAGAGCACTCGATCCGTATGACTCATCCATGTCTTGACTGAAGCCCAGATGTCGTTGTCGTCGAGAAGTTCATAGTTGGCCAATGCTTGCGGGTCGCTTTCGAAGCGGCTGGCATCGACGTCGTTATAAAGGAAGAAGCGAAGGGCTGGCGTTGCAAATACCTCTTCACCCTTGTGAGCCAGATACTTGGCGCGACGAAGCAGGTTGACGAGTGTCTTCTCGTAGGCAACCGTGGTCTTGTGGAGATACACCTGCCAATACATGAGTCGGCGAGTGGTGAGATAGTTCTCGATAGAATAGATGCCTTTTTGTTCAACCACGAGACGATCGTCGACAACGTTGAGCATCTTGATGATGCGTGCCGATCCGATGTTGCCCTCGGTGACGCCGGTAAAGAAGGAGTCGCGCCGGAGGTAGTCGAGTCGATCCATGTCGAGCTGCGAGGAAATGAGCTGATGAAGGAATCGCTTGGAATAGTCGTCCTTGAAAATCTTGATGGCGAGGTTGAGTGCTCCGTTCATCTCGTGGTTGATTTCTTCCATCATCATGATAGAAATCTCTTCGTGGGATATGTCGCGGATGAGCGTATGCTCAAGGACGTGAGAGAAAGGACCATGTCCGACGTCGTGAAGGAGAATGGCTGCCTTCAAGGCTTCGGCCTCGCTATCGAAAATAAAAATGCCTTTCTGAGAGAGAGACAAGATGGCCTCACTCATCAGGTGGAAAGCACCTAATGAGTGTTGGAAACGGGTGTGCTGAGCACCTGGATAGACCACACTGGCCATGCCCAGCTGCTTGATGCGCGAAAGTCGCTGAAAGAGACGATGCTTAACGATGTTAAGCAGCAACCCGCGAGGCACCTTTATGAACCCAAACACTGGGTCGTTGATCACTTTGTATTCATTCATTTATCATTTCCCATGTATGGCCGAAAACACTATCCGAGCTTTGCGAGTTCGGCTGCCATCTGTTGCTGTATTTCGCGGGCATTGTTGGCGGCAATCTCGGCAAAATGCTCGTCGCTGGAGGCGTAGATGATGCCACGTGAGGAATTGACGAGCAGTCCGCAATCCTTAGTCATGCCATAACGGCACACCTCCTCGAGGCTTCCGCCCTGAGCACCCACACCAGGTACGAGCAGGAAGTGATCGGGAGCCACGCGGCGTACGTCCTTGAACATCTCGCCACGCGTAGCACCCACGACGAACATCATGTTCTGCGGCGAGCCCCATTCCTGCCCCTTGCGCATGACCTTCTCAAAGAGTCGCTCACCATCGGCGTCCTGCATGAGTTGGAAGTCGAAGCTCCCCTTGTTGCTCGTGAGGGCAAGCATGACGACCCATCGGCCTTCATACTCGAGAAAAGGCGTCACGGAGTCTTCACCCATATAGGGAGCAATGGTGAGGGCGTCGACGTCGTATTCTTCAAAAAAGGTACGCGCGTACATTTTACTTGTATTACCGATGTCGCCACGCTTGGCATCAGCGATGATGAAGTGGTGCGGATGGCGCTCACGGATGTACTCGATGGTCTTCTTGAAAGCTATCATGCCGTGAATGCCATGAGCCTCGTAGAAAGCAAGGTTGGGCTTATAGGCCACGCAATAAGGCGCGGTGGCATCGATGATGGCCTTGTTGAACTCGACGATGGGGTCGTGCAGGTCGAGCAGATGGGCGGGTATCTTCTTGGCATCGGTGTCGAGGCCAACGCAGAGGAATGACTTCTTCTGGAAGATTTGCTGGATGAGTTGTTCTCTGGTCATGGTTGTTTCTTTTATTTGTTGTTGTGATACAACAACATACGGGACGTTTAGAGTTCAGATTCTTTCATGCGCTCGGCGTTCTCGGCCACGGTGAGGGCATCAATCATGGGCTGGATGTCGCCACCCAGGAAGCCCTGCAGGTCGTGGGTGGTGAAGCCGATGCGATGGTCGGTGACGCGACCTTGCGGGAAGTTGTAGGTGCGAATCTTGGCCGAGCGGTCGCCCGTAGAGACGAGGCTCTTGCGGCGTGAGGCGATGTCGTCGACGTACTTCTGGTGCTCTTTATCATAGATGAACGTGTAGAGTCGCGAAAGGGCGCGCTCCTTGTTCTTAGGCTGGTCGCGCGTCTCAGTGCACTCGATGAGAATCTCTTCGGTTTCGCCCGTGTTGGGATTCTTCCACATATAGCGCAGGCGCACGCCCGATTCCACCTTGTTGACGTTCTGCCCACCGGCACCTGACGAGCGGAACGTGTCCCACTTGATTTCGCCTTCGTTGATGTGAACCTCAAATTTGTCGGCCTCTGGCAACACGGCCACGGTGGCGGCAGAGGTCTGCATGCGGCCATTCGACTCGGTGACGGGCACGCGCTGGACGCGATGTACGCCCGACTCGTACTTCAACGTGCCGTAGACGTCGGCACCGGAAACGGCAAAGTCGATTTCCTTGAAGCCGCCGACGGCACCTTCGTTGAAGTCGGTGACGGAGAGCTGCCAGCCTTTCGACTCACAGAAGCTCTTGTACATCTTGAAAAGGTCGCCGGCAAAGAGGCAAGCCTCGTCGCCACCCGTTCCGGCACGTATTTCCATCTGCACGTTCTTGGCATCTTCAGGGTCTTTCGGCACGAGGGCAATCTTGATTTCCTCTTCGAGCTTGGGCTGGAGTTCTTCGTTCTCGGAAAGCTCCTCGCGTGCCATCTCCTTCATCTCCGGGTCGGTCTCGTTGGCAAGGATGTCCTTGGCCTCAGCGATGGAATTCAAGCAGGCGATATAGCGCTTGCGCACATCCATAATGTCAGAGAGATCCTTGTATTCCTTCGTGAGTTTCACGAAGCGTTGCTGATCGGTGATGACATCAGGGTCGGTGATGAGCGTAGAGACTTCCTCAAAGCGAGCTTCGAGACCGTCGAGTTTTTGTAGTATTCGGTTGTTTTCTATCATATCTGTTTCTTATTCCTTTCCTTTCTGCTGTTTGTAGTTGAAGTAAGTGAAGGCGGTTGATGGTTGCTAATCTTAATAATTGAACTCGCCGAACTCCGAGCGGATGGTGAGCGAGCGAGGGCCTTCCTCGATGTGGCCAACGACTTGTGCATCGATGTTGAACGAACGGCTGATGGCGATGACCTGTTCGGCCACTTCGGGGCGTACGTAGATTTCCATGCGATGGCCCATGTTGAACACCTGATACATCTCGCGCCAGTCGGTGCCGGAACACTCGTGGATGGCTCGGAAGAGTGGGGGTACGGGGAACATGTTGTCCTTCACCACGCGGCAGTTGTCGGCTACGAAATGGAGCACCTTCGTCTGGGCACCTCCCGTGCAATGCACCATGCCGTGAATCTCGGGGCGAAGCTCGTCGAGCAAGCGCTTGATGACGGGAGCATAGGTGCGGGTAGGCGAGAGAACGAGCTGGCCCATATCGGGGAGGGTGAGGGGTTGAGACTCGGTCGCGACAAACGGGACGGATTCCGTTGCGGCATACGGGACATCGTCGGTGAGGCGATACTTGCCGCTGTAGACGAGGTCGTCGGGCACGGCGTGGTCGAAGCTCTCGGGATACTTCTCGGCCAGATACTTGGCGAAGACATCGTGGCGGGCCGAGGTGAGGCCGTTGGAGCCCATGCCTCCGTTGTAGCGATGCTCGTAGGTGGCCTGACCCGTTGACGAAAGTCCGACGATGACGTCGCCCGGACGGATGTTGGCATTGTCGATGACATCCTCGCGACGCATGCGACAGGTGACGGTAGAGTCGACGATGATGGTGCGCACGAGGTCGCCCACGTCGGCCGTCTCGCCTCCGGTAGGCCAGATGCCAATGCCCATAGCGCGGAGATCGGCAAGGAGCTCGTCGGTGCCATTGATGATGGCCGAGATGACTTCGCCCGTCACGAGCATCTTGTTGCGCCCGATGGTGGAGGAGACGAGGATGTTGTCGGTAGCACCCACGCAGAGCAGGTCGTCGGTGTTCATGACGATGGCATCCTGAGCGATGCCTTTCCAGACGGAGAGGTCGCCCGTTTCGCGCCAATACATGTAGGCCAGCGAGGACTTGGTGCCGGCGCCGTCGGCATGCATGATGTTGCAATAGTCGTGATCGCCACCGAGGATGTCAGGAATAATCTTGCAGAAGGCCTGCGGAAAGAGGCCTTTGTCGATGTTCTTAATGGCAGCGTGGACGTCCTCCTTGGCGGCTGAGACGCCACGCTGCATGTAGCGGTTGTTGGTCATTTGTCTTTTTTTTAGGTTGCGACGAGGTCGCAACAAACGTGACTTAGAGGGGGAGTTGCGACAGGGTCGCAACAGATGGGACTGAAGGGGAGTTGCGACGAGGTCGCAACAAACGGGACTTAGAACTTTACCTCGGGGGCTTTCTGAGCGGCGGCATCAGCCTCGAACTTGGCCATCTTGTCGAAGTTGAAGAGGCCGGCAAGGATGTTCTTCGGGAACGAACGGATGACGAGGTTGTAGTTCTGCACGGCGGTGTTGAACTTATTGCGAGCCTCGTTGATGCGGTTCTCGGTGCCTTCGAGTTGCACCTGCAGCTCCTTGAAGTTCTCGTTGGCCTTCAGGTCGGGGTAGTTCTCCTGAATAGCGATGAGCTTGCCGAGCGCAGAGCCGAGTTCGCCCTGAGCCTGCTGGAACTCCTTCAGCTTCTCGGGAGTGAGGGTTTCGGCATCGAGGGTGACCTGTGTGGCCTTCGAGCGAGCGTTGATGACGTTTTCGAGCGTCTCCTGCTCGTGCTTAGCGTAGCCCTTGACGGTTTCGACGAGGTTGGGGATGAGGTCGGCACGACGCTGATAGGCCGACTGTACGTTGGCGAGTTCGGTCGTGGCTTTCTCCTGAACGTCGACCATTGAGTTGTAAGCACTAGCAGCCCATGCACCTACGATGACGACGGCTGCGATGATTCCGATAATAAGACCTTTTTTCATAATGCTATTTTTTTTTGATGTGAATTAATGGGAATTGATGGGAGTGATGAGGGCGCTACCAGCGAGAGGTGGCACCACCGCCACCGAAGCTTCCTCCGCCATAGCCGCCTCCGAAGCCTCCGCCTCCACCGAAGCTGCCTCCTCCGCCGAAGCCTCCGCGGGAGGAACCGCCAAAGCCTCCGCCGCCTCCTGTGCTGACGAAGACGGGAGCTGCAACGAAGGGGTTGGCCATGAGGGCCATAGTGCCGTAAACGCCAAACCACTCGAACTTGCGCTCGAGGAACATTGTGAGCACGAGGAAGCCCACGAGGAACCAGAAGTAGAGCCCCAAGGCCATCGACTCGTCCTTGACGGGGCGGGAGATGTCCATATCGGGCAGCGGTTTTCCTTTCATCAAGGCGTAGAGGCCTTCAGCCAGATAAATCATGGCAGAGTCGGGTTGTTCTACTTTCATGCCGGGAACGACGTATTGCTGTTGCAGGCGATAGCACTCGGCATCGGTGAGGTCGGCTTCGAGCGAGCGTCCCGGCGAGATGTTGATGGAATGATCCTGATAGCCCACGACGATGACCAGTCCGCGGTCGTTTCGGCCTACGCCATAGCGGTTGCCAACGTCTTGAGCCAGCCGGAACGGGTCGTCGCCGGCGATGTGGTTGACCACGATGACGGCGGTCTCGATGCCCAGCTCGTTGTCGAGCTTGAGCATGGTTTCGTTGATGCGGCTGACGGTGCTTGGCGAGAGCACGCTATCGGGGTTGGAAACGTATTGCGTGCCATCGGTGAGGTGAGGCAAAGGGATGTTGTCGGCACTCCAGTAGGTGGGCTCGCTTTGTGATGTTTCGGGACAGTTGTCGACGGCCACGTCCATCGAGTAGGAGCAACTGAAGACGGCACCACAGAGTACGGCGACGAGAATCCATCCCCATATTTTACCGAACAAGGCGTAGCGCTTGTGGCTGTTCAGCCAGAACTCCACGAACTCCTTGTATTCCTTCAGGTATTCGGCGCGCACGGCATCGTAGCGGGCGGAATAAGACTTGAGCAACGATTGCTTCTTGAACGTGCCGGCAAGCGTTAATGCCTGCTTCTCCTGGACGTATTGTTTTTCCAACTCCTTCACCTGCTTGTTGTATTTCGATGCGATGGCCGAAAGTCCCGACCGCTTCTCACTGATGATCTGCTCGTCGTTTGGGTTCAGGAAAAGATCGGCAAGCAATCCCAAACCCACAATCAAGCTACTGATAATGAGAAATGTGCGGAAGACGGCTTCAGGATTAGGTCGCTCATGCGTATGATTGCCCAGGAAGATGGGGAGCAGCCAAAGCACAAAAGAGACGATGGCAAAGCCGATGAAGAGCTTTGTCACGGAAGGGCCTTGATGGTGGGTGTTGTTAGTGGGCATGATGACTGTTATTTGTGAGGTTTGCGACGTGGTTGCGACACGGTCGCAACATACTGAACCTTAAACCTTCGGAGAAGTTCGAGGGGGGAGCCTTAATCCTCAGAGTTCCAGAACTCCCACGAGGCAAAAGCCTGCAGGAGAAGCATCTCGAGACCGTTCTTGACGGTAGCCCCATGCTCTCGTCCACGTTTCATGAAGAGAGTGTCGTCGGGGTTGTAGATGAGGTCGTAGAGCAACGTGTGGCTGTCCATGGCCTCATAGGGCAGGTTGGGGCAAGTTTCCACCTTGGGATACATCCCCAGGGGTGTACAGTTGACGATGACATTATACTCGCGAATGTCGTCGGGTGTCAGTTTCTCGTACTGAATGGTGCCAGGTCGTTCGAAACGGCTTACGAACACCGTTTCCAGCCCAAGTGAGCGGAGTCCGTAGTCGATGGCTTTCGATGCACCGCCAGTGCCCAGGATGAGAGCCTTTTTGTGGTAGGGTTGTATCATGGGTTCGATGCTTTGCGTGAAGCCAATGACGTCGCTGTTGAAGCCTTTCAGATGAACGTTCCGCCCTTTGTGGCTGACGCGGATGACGTTGACGGCTCCGATGGCTCTTGCTTCGGTGCTCACCTCGTCGAGATAGGGGATGACCTTCTGCTTGTAGGGAATCGTGACATTGAGCCCACACAATTCCGGATTGGAATCGAGCACCTCATGCAGGTCGTCTATGGAGGGTATCTCAAAATTGATGTAGCAGGCATCGATGCCTTCGTTCTGAAACTTCTCGTTGAAGTAGCCGATGGAGAACGAGTGGCCCAGTGGATAGCCGATGAGTCCGTATTTGTCCATGATTATTCTTTCTTGTGGGGTTGCGACGGGTCGCAACAAACTAAAACTTATTTCTTAGCGAGATACATCGTGCAGATGCCGAAGGTGAGGCGACGGAAGGAGGCTTCGGCGAAGCCAGCCTTCTGAAGAATCTCCACCATTCGCTCGCCTTGGGGGAAAGCTTCGATGGTGGCCGTGAGGTAGTTGTAGGCGCTCTTGTCGTGCGAGATGAGCCGTCCGTAGAGTGGCAGGAACGTGTGGCTATAGACGTGGAAAAGCTGCTTCATGGGAAAGGAGACTGGCTCTGTGAGTTCGACGATGCTCAGATGGCCTCCCTTCTTCAGCACGCGGCACATCTCAGCGAGTCCTCGGTCGAGGTCTTGGAAGTTGCGGATGCCGAAGGCAGCCGTGACGGCATCGAACGTGCCGTCGGGGTAGGAGAGCGAGAGGCAGTCCTCGCGTTGGAATTTGATGACGTCCGAGAGCCCCAGTCGTTCCACTTTCTTCCGTCCCACGTCCATCATGCCCTCCGAGATGTCGGCCCCGATGAGCGCCTTCGGGCGTAGCATCTGAGCGGCAAGAATGGCGAAGTCGCCCGTACCGGTAGCGATGTCGAGCATCGTCTGCGGTTTGTGAGGTGCGAGTGCCTTGATGGCCTTGCGTCGCCAGCCTCGGTCGATGTTCCACGATAGGCGATGGTTCAGCTGGTCGTAGGTGGGAGCGATGTTGTCGAACATCTGCTCCACCTGCGATGCTTTGTCGCCTTGTTGGGCGTAGGGTTTGATGGTTTCCTGCTGGTACATTTTTTTCTAGTTGGACTAGGAGAACTAGGAGAACTATGAGAACTATCAGCGCGTGGCGAGCCAGTCGGCTACGTTCTTTTCGATGCGCTGGGCGATGTCGCCTTCCTCAACGGCTTTGTCGAAGCGTTCGCCGGTGATGTGCTCGTAGAGTTCGATGTAGCGGTCGCTGACCGAGAGTGCATACTCGTCGGTAATCTCGGGCATCACCTGTCCGGGCTCGTTCATGAAGTTGTGCTCGATGAGCCACTGGCGCACGAACTCCTTCGAGAGCTGTCGCTGGGGCTCGCCCTTGAGGAACTTCTCCTCGTAGCCGTCGGCATAGAAGTAGCGGCTGGAGTCGGGCGTATGGATTTCGTCGATGAGATAGACTTTACCGTCGCGCTTGCCAAACTCATACTTCGTGTCGACGAGGATGAGTCCCTGGCGGGCGGCTATCTCCTGACCGCGTGCGAAGAGGCGGCGCGTGTAGTTCTCCATCACGGCGTAGTCCTCAGCAGAGACAATGCCCTGGGCGATAATCTCCTCGCGCGAGATGTTCAGGTCGTGACCTTCGTCGGCTTTCGTGGTGGGCGTGATGATGGGCTCGGGGAAGCGCTCGTTCTCGCGCATGCCGTCGGGCAGCCGCACGCCGCAAATCTCTCGCACACCTTTCTTATAGTCGCGCCATGCCGAGCCAGTGAGGATGCCGCGGATAATCATCTCTACGCGGAAGCCCTCGCACTTCAGGCCTACGGTGACCATCGGGTCGGGCGTGGCCAACTTCCAGTTGGGGCAGATGTCGCTGGTGGCATCGAGGAACTTGGCGGCAATCTGGTTGAGCACCTGTCCTTTGAAGGGGATGCCCTTCGGGAGGATGACGTCGAAGGCCGAGATGCGGTCGGTAGCCACCATGACCATGAGGTCGTCGTTGATGTTATACACGTCGCGCACCTTTCCGTGGTACACGCTTTTCTGTCCATCGAAGTGGAAGTCGGTTGTTGTTAATGCTTTCATTTTTCTTGAATGGGAGTTTATGGGAATTGATGGTATTTATGGGGGATTTTTATGGGGTGGGGGATTCGTACTGGCGGATGTCGCTTCTTTCGCGGTCGTAGCGCTCATAGGCGTTCACGATGCGGGTGACGAGCTTGTGGCGCACGATGTCCTTCTGGTTCATCTCGATGAACGAGATTCCTTCGATGCCGTTCAGCAGGTCATAGGCCTCACGCAATCCGCTGCGTTGCCCCTTTGGCAAGTCCACCTGCGTCAGGTCGCCCGTGACAATCATCTTCGTGTTCCATCCCATACGCGTGAGGAACATGCGTATCTGTGCGGGAGTGGTGTTCTGCGCCTCGTCGAGGATGACCACCGCGTCTGAAAGCGTGCGTCCGCGCATGAAGGCCAGCGGTGCTATCTGAATGGTTTTCCGCTCCATCAGTTCCTGCAGTTTCACTTGCGGCAACATGTCCTCCAGGGCGTCATAGAGCGGTTGCAGGTAGGGGTCAATCTTGTCCTTCATGTCGCCCGGCAGGAATCCCAGTTTCTCGCCAGCTTCCACGGCTGGGCGACAGAGGATAATCTTGCGTGCCGACTTCTCCTTCAGCGCCTTCACGGCCAGGGCGATGGCGGTGTAGGTCTTGCCGGTTCCGGCTGGTCCGATGGCAAACACCATGTCGTTCAGCTCGTAGGCCTCTACGAGTCGCTGCTGGTTTTCAGAGCGGGCCTTGATGGGGCGTCCGGTGACGCTGTAGACGATGACTCCCTTCGTGCCCTCGGCCTTGGTCTTGTTGCCGTGGACGATGTCGATGATGTCCTCTTCTCCGATGGTGTTGAACTTCAGCACGTGTTGCCGCATCAGCTCGATGCTGTGGTCGAAACGCTCCATTTCGTCGGGGTCGCCCAGCACGCGCAGGACATTCCCACGTGCCACGATGCGCAGTTTGGGGTAGAGCGACTTGATGATTTGCAGATGTCCGTTAGCTGCTCCGTAGAGCATTACTGGGTCGATGTCCTCCAGGACGATATGCTTCTCTGTCAATGTTGTTTTGTCTTTAAAAGTACCTTATTTTTAATGTGTCTTTAATTCGTGTGCAAAATTACGAAATTTTTGCGAGACTAGCAAAAGGACAAGGGGTTAGTAGTGCAAAAATCTGTTAACAAAACAAGATTTAATTCTTAAAAAATATAAAGCATTGCTATTTGTGGCAGAAACAGCAGCGTTCTTTGTCGGAAAGGTCGCATTTATTTTGTACTTTTGCATCGGGCAAGTGCCTCCCCGTTGTCGTGCGCAGGGTGCTCCCTTAGCCCCGACGGACGGTGCTTCCGCGGGGTGCAGACGGTGCTTCCGCAGGGTGCAGACGGTGCTTCCGCAGGGTGCAGATGGTGCTTCCGCAGGGTGCAGATGATGCTTCCGCGGGGTGCAGATGATTTCTTCACGTGCGAAAAAGGGGTCAGTTGCGGGCGGGGGTGGTTTCTCCGCTGCATTCAAACAAACAGAAAAAGAACGATGAAAATTAGCGAAAACAGATATCTTCAAGGCTTCTGCCTGGCCGTTGTCGTACTGGGCATCGTGCGTGCTGCGGTTCCCCGGGTGGGCATGTCGGCCGACGAGCGTCGCCAGGCCGATTCGGTGGAATGGGTCAGCGATTCTATCCAGTGGGTGAACGACTCGTTGCAGCATGTGGAGGACTCCATCAGGGCTGTGCGCGACTCGCTGGAGAACGTTCAGCGCTTGAAGCTGGAGGCAGAACAGGAGGCTCGGGAAGCACGTGAGAAGGCCGCCCAGGAGGAGGCCGAAAAGCGTGAGAAAGTAGCGAAGGAAAACGCCAAAAAGCGTCAGGAAGGGCTCTCGGCGGCAGGAGGCGACGCAGCTTCCAAGGCAGCCAAGACTGGCGCTCGTGCCAGCCGTTTCTTCAATGCCGACGGCTCGGTGGCGCGTCATCGCATCGTGAGTGTGCGTAGCTACTCCGACGCCTTCCCCGACCTGCAGGAAGTGCAGATTGTGTCGGCTCAGAAGTGGGGTGTCTCGCCCGTCTGGAATCGACAGGAAGCCGAGGGGCGGAAGTCGGAACTGGTCTACGTGGGCAGCAATCCCAACTTCTTTATCGAACCTCTCTACTGGAGCATTCCCTACCTGGTTCCGCGTGCCGCAGTATTGCTTCAAGACATTGGCCGTAACTTCCTTGACAGCCTGCAGGTTAAGGGTTTACAGGCTCATAAGATTATCGTTACCTCCGTGATGCGCACGAAGGAGGAGGTGGAGCGCATGCGCCACTACAACGGCAACGTTTCTGAGAACAGCTGCCACATGTATGGTACCACCGTCGACATCGCCTACAATCGCTTCCTGCGAGTGGAGGAAAACGACCAGCCCTACTCGAAGCAGAACACCGTGGCCGACGTGCGCCTGAAGCAAGTGCTCTCGGAAGTGCTCGACGACCTTCGCCGCCAGGGTCGCTGCTGGGTGAAGTACGAAGTGAAGCAGGGGTGTTTCCACCTCACGGTGAGGTAGCTTTGTGGTCTTCCCATCGCTTTCGCCTTCACGGCTATGGAGCATGCCTCTATAGCCGAAAGAGACCGTGTCTGTGTCCTATGGAGCATGCCTCCAGTCCGTCTAAAGCATGTCTCTGTAAGCAGTCGAACTATGCTCCACGCGGTGTGGTCGCGCTCGGTTGGGACATAGTCTGTCTTAGCCTGAAATACGTTGACTCCTGCCAAGC
>Ga0256404_1007327_pt1 | contig 17549 bp, 12 predicted proteins | sample RumenRJG_01DNA_FD_185990 | JGI IMG/M metagenome (GOLD analysis project Ga0256404, IMG submission 185990) | Bovine rumen microbial communities from Lethbridge, Alberta, Canada - RJG_01 | ecosystem: Host-associated > Mammals > Digestive system > Stomach > Rumen | place: Canada: Alberta | collected...
TTCGCTTTCCCTTTCGCGCGAGATTGCGGAAAACAGGAGTCCCTACTACAAGGCCTTCCAGGACGTAGAGGCGCCCATGAACCACGGCGAGCTCACACCGTTCGTGATCCAGATGCTCGAGTACGTCTCGAGTGCCCAAGACCGCCTAATCGCGGATCTGGGGGAGAAGAGCCAGAGGCTTGGCGAGTGCCACGACCTCCTGGGCCGCGCGGGCTCGGACCTTGCCCTGACCGAAAGGGAGAGCGAGCTTCTGTACCTCCTGGTCCAACACGACCTCTTCGCCGCATTCCCAAGCATCCAGCTGGAAGAGGCGACGGCGTACATGCGCATGGGACGTCAGTCCACGCGTAAACACCTTGGGTCTCTGGTGGAGAAGGGCTTGGTGAGCCAAGTTGGTGGCCGCCCCTTGCGTTTCGAGCTGAGCGCGGGCGGAAGACGACTGCTCGAGGGTTGACGTGACGCCGCCGGCCAGCCGATTGCGACGACTGGCGGCAAACTACCTGCGGCCACGGCCGCCTGCGACTGCAACTACCTGCCAGAGAGCGCCTTCGAGAACGACGTGTCGGATTTTCTCGCCCACGCGATGTACACCGCGACGCTTGCGACGCAGGCAAGTGACATGGTGGCCCACATGGCGGAGTACCCCACGCCCGTGATGAGCGCGCCCGCGACGCCTCCGCCCAGGCCGTAGCCGATGTCGTACCCGCACAGAAACGTGGAGTTGGCCGAGCCGCGCGTCTGGCTTGTTGCGGTGTGTACTGCCATGGACTGCAGAGACGGCTCCAGCCCGCCAAACGCGTAACCGGCGAGCGCCGCGGAGGCCACGTACGTCACGACGTTGGGCGCCATCGCAAGCAGCAGAAACGCCACGAGCATCGCCGCGTTGCACGTGTACACAAAGAACGCCTCGCCGCGCCGGTCCACGAGCTTGCCCAGCGTAATGCGCACCAGAAGCAGCATCGCGGACATCACCAGGAAGTAGATCGAGCCGGACGGCAGCGACCTCTGCGCCGCGAAGATCGCGACGAAGTTCTCCAGCGCGCCAAACGTGAACATGAACACGAGCATGGTGACCGTGGCGGGAAGCGCGTCCCGGTTGATGATGGTGCGCAGGTCAAGCGGCTTTCTGGGGACGCTTGGCCTTGGGGCGCGCACGAGCGAGAAGAGCACGAGGCCGGCTGCGGCGATTGCGGCGGCCGCCGCATAGAGCGCCTTGAAGCCAAGTCCCTCCATGAGCGAGAGGCCCAGGGCCGGCGCGATGGCCGATGCCAGCGCCGTCGCCATGCCAAAGTAGCCCATGCCCTCGGCAAAGCGCGGGCGGCAGATCACGTCCGACGCGACGGTCGCGGTGGTCGAGTTCGAGAGCGAAAGCCCCACGCCGTGCAGCATGCGGATTGCGATGGCCGCGCTGAGCGCGGGCACGAACACGTAGCCCAAGGGTGCCAGTCCCATGAGCACGAGTCCGGTCACGAGGACGACGCGCCTGGCCCCGTTGTCCAGCCACCAGCCCACGAACGGCCTCGCGACCACGGCTACCAGCGAAAACGCCGCGGCGCACATGCCGGCGGCCGCCTCCGTCCCGCCAAGGCTCTTGATGTAGAACGGGAAGGTCGAGAGGCTCATGATGTGGTTGGTGAACACGCAGAGGTTCACGAGGATGATGAGCACCAGGTCGCGCGTCCACAGCCGTGCGGGCGTGGCGGCTGTCTTAGCGGGTGCGACGGTTGGCGAGTTTGCAGACTTGTGCAAGAAAATCCCTCCAGACGGATCGAGGTGACCGTCCAGCAGGGGGCAGCGCGCGGCGTGCGCGGACGTCAGGGCTGGGCGGCGTGGCCATCAATTGGACTTACGCCGCGGGGCAGCTCATTGACGCCACGATTATAGCCCAGAAGCGCCGCATACCGCGCAGACATGTGCTAGAATCGCGTCGCTTGTGAAGTTGCCGGCGCCTTTGGCAAGCGCCGGTCAGGAGGGGAGAAGAGCTTGCTCATCTAGCGATGCCCGCATCGGGCGCCCAAACACGTATTGGATTGGCAACGCCGGTCCGCTGGGTGCCGCGCATCGCGCACAGCCGCTCTCCTTGGCACGCACGTCCTTCTCGCCCGCGTAGGCGAGATGACGCGCTTGCACCCGGCGGTCGGCCTCGTGGGGAGGCCTACCTTGCAGATGAATCTCACCAACATTGGCTATACGTATCCCGGTGCGGCACAGCCCGTGCTCTCTGGCATTACCCTTGCGCTGGCGCCGGGGTGGTGTGGCATCGTGGGCGACAACGGCTGCGGCAAGACCACGCTCGCGCGCGTGGTGTGCGGGCAGCTTGCGCCAAGCGAGGGCACGCTCACGCACGGGCCGGTGTGCGCGATGTGCGAGCAGGACGCGAACGTGGCGCCCGCGCGCCTGACGGAGTTCGCGTGCGACTATGCCGCGGACGCCGTGCGCCTGCGTGCGCGCCTGGGCGTGCAGGACGATTGGCCGTGGCGCTTTGACGAGCTTTCCGGCGGCCAGCGCAAGCGCCTGCAGGTTGCCGTGGCGCTGTGGGAGCGCCCGGACCTGCTGGTGATGGACGAGCCCACCAACCACGTGGACGCTCCCACGCGTCGCGCGATCATGGGCGCGCTCGCGGAGTTTCGCGGCATCGGGCTCCTGATTTCGCACGACCGCGAGCTGCTGGACGGGCTGTGTCGGCGCTGCCTGTTCATGGGGCCGCGCGGCGCCGTCATGCGCCCGGGCACGTGGAGCGAGGGCGCCGCCCAGGAGGAGCGCGAGCGCGCCGAGGCCTCCCATGCCCGCGACGTCGCACGGGCGGAGGCCGCGCGCATCCGTCGAGAGGCGGAGCGCCGGCGCCAGCGGGCGGAGCAGTCTGCGTCGCGGCGGAGCCTTCGCGGTGTGGACCCCCGTGACCATGACACGCGCGAGAAGATCGGGCGCGCCGTGGTTACCGGCAAGGACGGGATTGCGGGACGGTCCCGCGCCGTGGCGGCGGCGCGCCTGGAGCGCGCGGAGCGTGCGGCGGAGGCGACGTTTGTGGAGCGACGCTACGACGGCAGCGTGTGGATGGACGTGCGGCCCAGCGCGCGCAAGGTACTGTTTCGCGCTGCGGCGGGTGCGCTTCCGCTTGACGGCGGTGCTGTGTCCGCTGCCGGTGCGTCCGCTGGCGACGAGTCCTCCGGCGGCGTGCGGGAAGACGGCGCGACGACTGGCGAGGCAGGACCCGTGCTGCGCGTACCCGCTCTGACCATTGGCAACACGGAGCACGTGGCCCTTGTGGGCGCAAACGGCAGCGGCAAGACGACGCTCGTGCGCCATGTGATGGCGAGGCTCGATCCTGACGTGCCGTGCTGCTACGTGCCGCAGGAGCCGACGGAGGCGGAGCGCCGTGGCGCGCTGGTGCGACTGGGCGAGCTCTTGCCAGACGAGCGTGGCTTCGTGCTTGGCATCGTGGCGCGGCTGAACTCCGACCCGGCGCGCCTGCTCGAGGGCGGAGAGCCGAGCCCCGGCGAGCTGCGCAAGCTGATGCTCGCGCTTGGCATGCTTGGCAAGCCGGCGCTCATCGTGATGGACGAGCCCACGAACCACCTGGACCTGCACTCCACGCAGGCGCTTCAGGAACTGCTCGCGGGATTCCCGGGGGCGCTGCTGCTTGTGTCGCACGACGCGGCACTGCTGGACGCGGCGACGGGCACCCGCTGGGAGGTGGAGCGCGCGGGCGAGGGCGACGCCGTGCTGCACGTCAGGTAGGTGCGGTTGGGATGCAGCGGCGGTCGAGGCGGCTGTTCTTCTCGCGTAGTGGGATGGCTGCCTTGCGTGTTTCGTTAGACTTATCAGAGTTGTCTGTTGCTACTCTGCTTGTGCGAATCGTGATGAGGAGCGGGATGGACCGGACGCTGCTTGAGGCGCTTGTTTTCCAACGTGACCACCATATAGACGGCAATGTCTATAAGGCCTGCCAGTGCGATTTTGCCTATAACTCGAACCATATCGAGGGCTCGACCCTGACTCATGACCAGACGGTTCAGATTTTTGACAGGGCAACGTTCTCGGGCACTGCGGCGGTGGACGACATCGTGGAGGCGCGAAACCACTTTCGAGCGTTCGACCATGTTCTGGATACCTGGGACGAGCCGTTGAACCCAGACTATCTGCGCGCAATGCATCGCATTCTGAAGAGCGGCACCGCGTATGCCGCGAATCCTGTCATGTCTGTTGGGGAGTTCAAGAAGTTCTCCAACGTTATAGGGGGAGCCGTCTCTGACGTCGAGACTGCCTCGCCAGAGGACGTCCTCCACCTGGTGGGCGACCTTATTGATTCCCGCGAGGGCAAGTCCGTGCGCCAGTTTGAGGGAGTATGCAAGCGTCACGGGTTATCTGGAGGATACCTGCGACTTTGCCCAGGGCCGCTTCGAGGCCACGTACATGCCGATGGCGAAAGAGCTCATGTGCGTGCTGCGCGACACCTGCCGTTTTCCCGAGCGCCACGAGCCGTGATGATGACGCGACGTGGTGTCGCGGCGGAGGGGGATGAGTGCTACCATAGCTACACGACAGGGGAGCTGGCGCACGCCGGCTGAGAATGGGCCCAACGCGGCCCTGACCCAATAACCTGATCCGGGTAATGCCGGCGTAGGGACCAGAGCACCGCATGTTCGGGCACCTACGGATACGTGGGTGCCTTTTTGGCGCCCGGAAGGGAGGGCGCATGAACTGTTCCGTCGCGATTCAGTTTCTGCCCATGGACGCCACGACCGACGACGAGACCTGCTCCGCGGTCGACCAGGTGATCGCCTACATCGACTCGACGGGGCTGGACTACTTCGTCGGCCCGTTCGAGACCGCGATCGAGGGTGACTACGACGCATGCATGGAGTGCCTGAAGAACTGCCAGCTCGTGGCCGCGAAGGCCGGCTGCCGTCACATGATGACGTACGCGAAGATCGACTACCGCCCCGACGGCGACGTGATGTCGACCGACCACAAGATCGGCAAGTACCACCCCACGGACACCGAGTTCTCGCACGCGAAGTCCGAGGTGGCGTAGGTGCAGACCCACTCCAGCGAGCCCAGTGCAGAGCCCACGGCAACGCCGGCGGGCGAGAGGGACGGCACTTCTCGGCAGGAAGGCATGGCGGGAGGCGAGCGCGCCCGTGCCCGCGAGCGCCGGGAGCGGCGCGCGCGCAGGCGCCGGGTGGCGGTGCCCACGCTGACGGTGGCGTGCATCCTTGCGGTGTGGCAGGCGGTGGTGGCGTTTGGCATCGTGCCTAACTTCCTGCTGCCCAGCCCCGTGCAGGTGGTGTACGCGCTGGTGGCCGACGCGTCGCTTCTGGCGATGCACTCCGCGGCGACGCTGACGGAGGCCGCGCTTGGCCTGGTCATCGGCACGGGCGTGGGCTTTGTGGTTGCGGTCTTGATGGACCGCTTCCAGACCGTGAGCCTGGCGCTCGACCCCATCGTCACGGTGAGCCAGACCATCCCGACTGTGGCCATCGCGCCGCTCCTGGTGCTGTGGTTTGGCTACGGCCTTGCGCCGAAGGTGGTGCTGGTGGTCATCTCCACGTTCTTTCCCATCACGGTGAGCCTGGTGGGAGGGTTTCGCTCCGTCGACCCGGACCTGATAGACCTGATGCGCACCATGCGGGCCTCGCGCTGGCAGATCTTCTGGAAGGTGAAGATGCCGGCTGCGCTCGACCAGTTCTTCAGCGGGCTGCGCATAAGCGCCACCTACGCCATCGTGGGCGCGGTCATCGCGGAGTGGCTTGGCGGGTTCAGCGGGCTGGGCGTCTACATGACGCGCGTCCGCAAGTCGTTTGCATACGACCGCATGTTCGCGGTCATCATACTGATCTCGGTTCTGTCGCTGGCCCTCATGGGGCTGGTCGACTGGCTCCAGCGCATCGCGATGCCCTGGAAGCGTGCAGAAAGAAAGGAAGACTGATGTTCAACAAGCAGCTTGCCACCCCGATGCGCGGCGCTTCTCGCCCGTACACGTTTGCGGAGCACAAGGCGGCGTTCGAGCGCGACATGAGCCGTCGCGGCTTCATCAAGGGGGCGGGCGCCCTCGCCGCCGCGGCGACGCTTGCCGGCTGCGGCGCGTACCAGGGCAAGTCCGGCGACGCGTCCGCGAGCGCGGGGGAGGGCGCCAGCGCGAAGTCCGCGCCCAAGTCCGCGCGCAAGATCACGTTCTGCCTGGACTACACCCCCAACACCAACCACACGGGCATCTACGTGGCGCAGGCGAAGGGCTACTTCAAGGACGAGGGCCTCACCGTCAAGGTGGTGCAGCCGGCGGACGGCACGGCGGAGGCCATGATCGGCTCTGGCCAGGCGCAGATGGGCGTGAGCTACCAGGACTACATCGCAAACGCCCTGAGCTCCAAGAACCCCGTGGCCATCGAGGCGGTGGCCGCCATCATCCAGCACAACACGTCGGGCATCATGAGCCGCAAGGCCGACGGCATCACGTCTGCCAAGAAGATGGAGGGCCACACGTACGCCACGTGGAGCATGCCCGTTGAGCAGGCGACCATCAAGCAGGTGATGGAGTCCGACGGTGGCGACTTCGACAAGCTGAAGATGGTGCCATACGAGGTGGACGACGAGGTCGCGGGCCTGAAGGCCAACATGTTCGACTGCGTGTGGGTGTACGAGGGCTGGGCCGTGCAGAACGCGAAGGTTCAGCACTACGACGTCAACTACTTCAGCTTTGTGAGCATGGACAAGGTGTTTGACTTCTACACCCCGGTCATCGCGGCGAACGACGACTTCGCGAAGAAGTATCCCGACGTGGTGAAGGCGTTTGTGCGCGCGGCGAAGCGCGGCTACGAGTACGCCATCAAGCACCCGAAGGCCGCGGGCGACATCCTGCTGGACGCCGCGCCGGAGCTTTCGAGCGACCTCGTGCAGGCGTCCGCGAAGTACCTGGCAAAGCAGTACCAGGCCGACGCGAAGAGCTGGGGCGTGATCGACAAGTCGCGCTGGGACGCGTACTTCAAGTGGCTGAACGACAAGAACCTGGTCGAGAACAAGCTGGACGTGAACTCCGGCTGGACCATGGACTACCTGGAGGCATAGTGGCCACGGCTGCGGAAAGCGGCGCCCCGGCAAAGGGGACGCCTACGGGCGAGAAGGACGCGGCTGGCGCGCTTGGGGGCGTGCCGGCGCTGGAGGCGCGCCACCTGACGCTGAGCTGGGACGAGGGCGAGCACGTGGTGGCGCGGGACGTCTGCCTTGCGGTGGGCGCCGGCGAGGTGGTCTGCCTGGTGGGCCGCTCCGGCTGCGGCAAGACCACGATCCTGCACGCGCTTTCCGGCCTCACCCAGCCGCTGGAGGGGCGCGTCCTTCTGCACGGCGAGGACGTGACCGGCCGCCCGGGCCGCGTGAGCTACATGCTGCAGAAGGACCTGCTGCTGCCAAGCAAGCGGATACTGGACAACGTGTGCCTGCCGCTGGTGATCGCGGGCACGCCGGCGCGCGAGGCCCGCGCGAAGGCGGAGCCGCTGTTCGAGCGCTTTGGCCTCTCTGGCACGGAGCGCATGTGGCCGAGCGAGCTTTCCGGCGGCATGCGCCAGCGCGCGGCGTTCCTTCGCACGTACCTGATGGGAAACGACGTGACGCTTCTAGACGAGCCGTTCAGCGCGCTGGACGCCCTGACGCGCGCGGACATGCGCAGCTGGTACTGCGGCATGTCGCGCGAGCTGGGCATGGCGTCGCTTGCGATCACGCACGACGTGGACGAGGCCGTGACCATGGCGGACCGCATCTACGTGCTGCGCGGCGACCCGCGCTCCGGCGTGCCGAGCGCCATCGCGGCGGAGGTCGCGGTGCCGCGGCCCGCGGGCAACGTCTCTGCCGCGGAGTTCGCCCTCACCCCGGCGTTTCTGGACTGCAAGCGAGAAGTGCTCTCGCTCCTGGGCTGAGGGTCACTCGGCCTTCAGATACGCTCAAGCGTTGTCGCACTCTTGGGCGCTTCAAGCCAGCTTAAGCCGCGGGCGCTACCGTTGCCGTAACGCCCGCGTTCTTAGTGGGGGGGCACCAAGAGGGGAGGGGCCATGGGGCTCGCGAGGCAGGTGGGAAGGTTTGGCGTCGTGGGGGTTGCTGCCACGCTTCTGGACTACGCGGTGCTCATGGCGCTGTCGCAGCTGGCTGGCGTTCCCGTGCTGTACGCGTCTGCTGCAAGCTATGTGGTGTCGCTCGTGTTCAACTACGCGGCGTCAATGCGCTACGTGTTCACGCACCGGGAGGGAATGTCCCGTGGGCGGGAGTTTGCGCTGTTCGTGGTGCTCTCCGTCATCGGCCTGGGCATCAATCAGGTGGTGATGGCGGCGTGCACGGCCGCTCTGGGCGCGTCCGCTTTTGCGGTGACTGCGTCGAAGGCGGTTGCGACTGCCGTCGTGATGGTGTGGAACTTCGCGAGTCGCAAGAGGTGGCTGGACGCCCCCGCGCGGTAGAGCGAGGGCGTGGAGGGCTGGATGCAGGCGGCCGCCGAGAAAAGCGGCTGCATAACAGTGCACCCCGCATGCCATGTGGCGTGCGGGGTGCGTTACGTGCGGGGTGCGTGGCGTGTCATGCGCGAGGCGCGCGAGGCGTGCGGGGTGCCCCGGTGCCGGGCGTGTGTCCGCACCGGGCCCGCGCTCTTCTCGCTAGTGCTTTACCTTGGAGCCAAACTCCAGGTACTGCACCATGTCGAGGTTGCGGTAGGCCTTCGCCGCTGCGGAGTCGCCGCTGACGCAGGGATCCGTGAGCTCGGTGGACGACTCGCGCCACGTGCCGTTGGTGTCCGAGTAGCCCATCAGGGTGAGGAACGGCATCTTGAGCATGGTCTGGAGGTTCGCCTTCTGGTGGTTGCTCAGCGGCGCGCCGATGAGCTCCATCATGTAGCTGCTGAGGTAGCCGATGCTCATCTCCTTGTTGGTGCTCTTTGCGGGCGTGCCGGCCACGTCGTAGTTTGCCCAGATGAAGTACTGCGTCTTGAAGGCGCGCAGCTGGTGCGCAAGCGAGCTCTTGTCCTCGTTGGGGTACACGGAGTCGTTGAGGTAGTTGGAGCTGATGTTGGGCTGGTGGTCGCCGTAGAACACGAGCACCACGGGCTTGTCCAGCTGGCGCAGGGCCTGGATGAACGTCTTCAGGTCCTCGTCGGACGCCTTGATGCACGAGACGTACTCGTTGAACTCCGCGTTCTCGTACGCGCTCACGTTCTTGAGCTGGTAGTTGGTCAGGCGGTCCGCCGGGATGTTGTTCTTGTCGTAGCCCGTGTGGTTCTGCATGGTGATGTCCGTGATGAACATGGGCTTGTCGGAGTTCTGGATCAGCTCCAGGATCTTCTGGTACGTGGCGAGGTCGGTCACGCCGTTGTGGAACACGGGCGCGCCCTGGAAGTCGTTGATGTCCAGGAACTGGTCGAAGCCCAGCTGCGGGTACACCTTGTCGCGGTTCCAGTTGGACGCGATGTTGGGGTGGATGGCCGCCGTGCCGTAGCCGATGCTCTTGAACTGCTTCGCCAGGCTGTTGACCTTGGAGAAGTTGTACAGGTTGTACGGGTACTTGCCCGTGCCCACGTACGCCATGGAGTTGCCTGTGAGGAACTCGAACTCTGAGTTGCACGTGCCGCCGCCCACGACGGAGACGTTCAGCACGCCGCGCGAGAGGGTGTCGCTCATGGAGTTGAAGTACTCCGGTCCGGTGTAGCCGGTGTATGCGATGTCGTAGAACTTGGAGAGATCCGAGAACGTCTCGTTCTGCACGAAGATGACGCTGGGCTTCACCTGGTCGAACTGCGCCTTCGCGCGCGCGTACGTCTTTGCGGAATCGGAGGAGTCGTACTGCTTGGCGAGCTTCTTCTCGATGCCCTTGGCCTTCTGCTGCGAGTAGCCGCGCGGCACCTCGATGGGCATGCCGTACCACATGCTGAAGAAGCTGGTGAGGAAGCCGTGGTCAGAGTACGCAACGACCGGCTGCCAGAACTTCGTGCCAAGGAACTGCGTCCACGCGTACGCGGCATGGGTGGTGCCCCATGCGCCGCAGAGGCAGGCGCAGGCGAGAAGAACGTTCAGCACGACGCCGAGGACCCTGTGCCCGGCGCGGCGCGAAGGGGCGGCTGCGGCGGCGGGGACCGCGTCCTTCTCGCCCGTCGCGGCGGTCGCGGAGGACGCGTCGGCGTCGACGGGGGAGTCCAGGCCGACGGCGGAGCGCCTCACGACGGGGCTGATGCGCTGGAGTGCGAGGAAGCACAGGTCGAGGGCGATGGCGCCCAGAAGCACCGTGCCGCCGAAGTCGAACTTGAGGCCGTCGGACACGGCGGCCGCGGTGCCGAGCGCGTAGATGTCGCCGGCCTGGATGACGGAGCCCTTCAGCACCACGACGAAGTACTCGACGATGCCGAGGACGTAGAGAGCGATGGCCACGGCGACGGCGCCCCAGCTGCGGCGCTGGAACAGGAAGTACATGGCGCCCATGGCAAGAAGGATCATGGCCCAGTCGATCAGGCGGCTGAGGAAGTTCATCCACACCAGGTTGACGTGCCAGCAGGTCTCGAGCGAGACGAACGCGAAGAACGCCGCGACGGCCAGACGCACGAGGTCGGTCTTCGCCCACGGCGCAAAGGTGCCGTGCAGCCAGGCGCGCACGGCGGGCGGCCGCTTGCCGGAGGCCTCGCGCGCGGCTTGGTGCTCGTTGCGGCGTGCCACGCGGGCCGCGCGTGCCTTGCGGATGCGCGCGGCGGGGGCGCTCAGGAAGCCGGGGAGCTTCGCCTTGTGCGGGCGGGAGTCCCACGGTGCGTACGCGCTCACGAAGTCGCGCGCGGTGCGCAGGAACGTCTTGCCGTTCTCGCGGTGGAGCGTCGCCATGGCGCAGATGATGGTGGCCGCGGCAAGCAGGAACGGCGCGAGCGGGCTGCCCTTGTAGTAGTCCATCAGGCACAGCACGCCAAACGCGACGGGCAGGATGGCGAACGAGAGGCACCAGGCGTACGTGCGGGCGGACAGCCTCTTGTAGCCCTCGGTCTTGCTGAGGCGGCGCCAGCGCACGCAGAGCCAGACCACCACCGCGGCGGCCGCAAACGCCACGACGGCAAACAGGATGTTCAGTGCAGACATAATTCTCCGTAGACGTCAAGTAAACAGATGGTCCCGAGTATAGGAGGGCAGCGTGTGGCGTTTGTGCGTACGGTGGGATAAACAGACAATTGATAGGAAACTTGGCGGGGCGGTCCCGACCGCACGCGCGATGGGACCGCCCCGCCGGATTCGTGTGGGGTGCTTTCTGGAGCCGCGTTAGCTAAGCTGCAGGAACGCCTTGTAGCCGCGGTAGGCCTCGTACACGTCGGCCTTGCTCGTGGCCTCCCACGGCGCGTGCATGCTCAGCACCGGCACGCCGCAGTCGATCACGTCCATGCCGTACTTGGCCAGGATGTAGGCGATCGTGCCGCCGCCGCCCGCGTCCACCTTGCCGAGCTCGGCCGTCTGGAAGTGCACGCCGGCGTCGTCCATGCAACGGCGGATGAGCGCGACGTACTCTGCGTCCGCGTCGTTGGAGCCTGACTTTCCGCGGCTGCCGGTGTACTTGTTGAACGTGAGGCCGTGGCCCAGGTAGCAGGAGTTCTTCGGCTCGAACACGGACGCGTAGCTTGGGTCGTACGCGGCGCTCACGTCGGAGCTCAGCATGCGAGACCTGCGCAGGCAGCGCCTGAGCGCAAGCGGGCCGCGCTCGCCGGCCAGATCCAGGATCTCGGCCATGGAGTCCTCGAAGAAGCGACTGGTCATGCCCGTCGCGCCGACCGAGCCGATCTCCTCCTTGTCCACAAGGATCGTGACGGCGGTGCGCGCCGGCGCCTCGCACTCGAGCTGTGCCACGAGGCTGGGGTATGCGCACGAGCTGTCGTCCTGCCCGTAGCCCAGGATGAGCGAGCGGTCCAGGCCAAGGTCGCGCGCCGGTCCCGCCGGCACGACCTCGAGCTCCGCGGACAGCAGGTCCTCCTCGTCGATGCCCAGCTCGCAGGCGAGAAGATCGAGCACCGCGGCCTTGACGGGAGACTTGGCGGCATCCGCCTCGTCCTTCTCTCCCGCGCCGGCCTCGACCTTCACGGGACGGTTGCCGACGATCACGTCGAGGAGCTCGCCCTCGATCACGTCGGACGCCGTCTTGGCGAGCTGGTCCTTCGACAGGTGAATGAGCAGGTCGGACACGCAGAACACCGGGTCGTCCGCGGACTCGCCCACGCATACGTTCACCGTGGTGCCGTCCTTCTTGCATACGACGCCGTGGATGGCAAGCGGGATGGCCACCCACTGGTACTTCTTGATGCCGCCGTAGTAGTGGGTGTCGAGCGTGACGAGCTCGTTCTTCTCGTCCAGCGGGTTCTGCTTCACGTCCAGGCGCGGCGAGTCGATGTGGGCTCCCAGGATGTTGAGGCCGTTTTCCAGGGGCTCGGTGCCAAGCTGCACCAGAAGGACGCCCTTGCCGTGGTTGGAGGCATACACCTTGTCGCCGGGCGCGAGGGCGACGCCCTGGGACACGAGCTCCTCGAGGTCGCGGTAGCCGGCGGCGCGGGCCTGCTCGATGGAGGCCGCGCACACCTCGCGCTCTATCTTGTTGTCAGAGATGAACCGCTTGTAGCCCTCGCACACGCGGTCGAGGTCTGCAAGCTGCTCCTGCGTGTAGTCGAGCCAGGCGTTCGGTCGTTCCATGTGGTTCCCTTCCATACGTCGGGCGCCCCCTCGGACGCCCGATGCCGACGGCGGCCCATGCGCGCCGACGGTTGCTTATATATGTGTACGACTATATCGAAAGTGCGACTAGTTTCCGCTCGTGGTCGTCGTGGTGGTGCCGCTCGCGCCGGAGTTGCCGGACGTGGTGGTGCCGGACGTGCCCTTGGAGTCCGACGTTCCCGTGTTGGAGTCTCCCGTGGTGCCGGAGTCGCCGCTCGTTCCGGAGTTGCCCGAGGTGCCGTCGCTCGTGCCGGTGCCGGAGTCGCCCGTGCCGGAATTGGAGGTGCCGTTGGCATTGTCGCCCGAGGTGCCGCTCGTGCCGGAGGAGTCCTTCGAGCCGGAGGTGCCGTCCGTCGTGGTGCCGGAGGAATCCTTCGAGCTGGACGTGGTGCCAGACGTGGTGCCGGAGGACTTGCCGTCCTGCTTAGAGCCTCCCGTCGTGCCCTTTGTCTGCTGCGGCTGCGCGTCCTTGTCCTTCGCGGTGCCGGCATCCTGCGACTGCTGGTCGCCCTGGCCCTGGCTGCTCGTCGCCACGATGGGCTCCGTGCTGCCGATGCCCTGCCCCGACGTCGCGAGGTTCACGATGAGCGCGTACACCAGGACCGCGGCGACGGCCGCGACCACCATCACGATGGCCATGCGCTTGCGCGCGAGCGCGCCCTTGCGGCTCTGCGCCGCGTCGCGCACGCTCTGGGGGGCGATGGGCGTGCCGGAGTCCGCGACGCCGGCCTCGCTCGCGGCGTCGTCCAGGCTTACGGGCGTGGCCCACGCCTGCGTGGTGCCGGAACTCGCGCGCAGGTCGCGCGTGGCGTCGTACGCGCCGTCCGTGGCCGGTGCCTGGTCGGAAAGGTCCTTCAGCTTTTGCGCGGACGCGCTGAGCATGCCCTTGTACACCTGCGACGCGATGGTGGTCGCCGCCGCGGCGACGCCCACGCCTATGATGGATCCCGCGAGGCCGATCTTGGACTGCAGCGCAAACGACGTGACGGCCGCGAGCGCGCTCGCGATGACGGCCGATCCCGAGAACTCGCTCAGGACACCCTTCTTCTGGGGCTCGTCCGCGCCCTGCGATGCCTGCCCCGGCTGCGCCTGGGCCTGCCCATACGGCCGGTACGGCTGGTACTGCTGCGTGTGCTGGCCTGCGCCTTGGTACTGGCTTGCGCCCTGGGGCTGCTCGACCTGTCGCGTCCCGAAGACGGAGGTCCTGCCCTGGGACATGGTCTGGTCGCCCTGGCGACCCTGCTGATCGAATGCCACTTAGGAAGTCTCCTTCTTGTTGCCGACCGCGTTGCGTGGAGCCCGGGCGGGCTCGGCAACGGGTGCCCGCCTAGCTCTTGGATACCCGACTATAGGCATCGGCCGCGCCGCGGGCCAAACTTCACGAATACCATGCAAGCCTGTCGGGCGGGGGAGAAGTGCGCGGGCGAGAAGGACGCGGCCACGGAGCAGGCTCTTCTCGCCAAATGCATTCGAATCAGCGTCAACCGGGCTCGCCTACCGCCAAAATCTGCATACAGCCCCGTGCCAGGTGGCGCGCAGGCGTAATTTCGCTGTAATATGTCGTAAGTGGGAACGTCCATCACGTCATATGGAGGTACACATGCTCGTCAACGCTGCACCCATGCTCAAGGCCGCAAAGGCCGGCCACTACGGAATCGCGGCATTCAACACCAACGACCTCGAGTGGACCCGCTCCATCCTCACTGCGGCGGAGGAGACCCAGTCCCCCGTCATCATCCAGTGCACCTCGGGCGCTGCCAAGTGGCAGAAGGGCTTCAAGGTCGTGTCCGACGTCGTGCACGACATGGTCGAGTCCATGAACATTACCGTCCCCGTCGCCCTGCACCTCGATCACGGCTCCTACGAGGACTGCTTCAAGTGCATCGACGCGGGCTTCACCTCCATCATGTACGACGGCTCGCACGAGCCCGAGTTCGAGACCAACATCGAGCGCACCAAGGAGCTCGTGAAGCTGGCCCACCAGAAGGGCCTCTCCATCGAGGCCGAGGTCGGCGGCATCGGCGGCACCGAGGACGGCGTCACGGCCGAGGGCGAGCTTGCCGACCCCGCGCAGTGCGAGGCCATCGCCAACCTGGGCGTCGACTTCCTCGCCTGCGGCATCGGCAACATCCACGGCCCGTACCCCGCGGACTGGAAGGGCCTGAACTTCGACCAGCTCGCCGCCATCCAGGAGAAGACCGGCGACCTGCCGCTCGTCCTGCACGGTGGCTCCGGCATCCCCAAGGAGCAGGTGCTGAAGGCCGTCTCGCTGGGCGTCGCCAAGATCAACATCAACACCGAGCTCCAGCTCTCCTTCCACTCCGCGATGCGCAAGTACGTCGAGAGCGGCAAGGACCTCGAGGGCAAGAACTACGATCCGCGCAAGTTCCTGAAGCCGGGCTTCGACGCCATCACCGAGACCGCCAAGGGCCTCATCACGGACTTCGGCTCCGACGGCAAGGGCTGGGCATAGCACAAATTCCGCCTCGAACGGTCAAACCTCTTCGGGTTTGTATTTGTAAAGAGTCTTTGCGTTCCTAAAGATTCCTTTAGAATCCTAAGGGGTCAGTCTTCGGACTGGCCCCTTTTTCGTCTACCTTACCGCCTTGGGCTCCGTTGCCAGGGCGGCCCATGCGTTAGGAACCAAGACTTGATCGCAAACGACCCCGGAACATCCTCCCTTCCCACCAACCTCTCCGCCACCGTCTTCTCGGGCGTGCTGCTCGTCGTCTCCTACGCCGTCGCGGACGTGCTCGTCCGCACAAACCGCAAGCGTCGCCTCATGGGGGAGGCCGCACTGCACGACGGCCAGGCCGGCTACGTCCGCACGCTCCTAAGCGTGCTCGAGCCAAGCGTCGTGGCGTGGACCGTGGTCCCCATCGCGCTTTTGGCTACGCTGCAGGCCATGGTGAGCCAAGGCCTGTTTACGGGCGGCAACTCCATCGACCGGCTGCGTGCCGTCACGTTCGCGGGCATCGCGCTCCTGCTCGTGCGAAACCGCCTCGCCGAGCTGTTCCTCCGCTCCAACCTGCGCGCGCTGCACGCCGGTGCGACAGTCGTCATCCTGGTCGCCATCTCCATCCTGGGCGCGCTCGCGATCGAGCTGCCGTCCAACAACGCCATCAAGTCCCTCCCGGCACGCTACTTCCTGCTGGAGGTGGCCATCGTACTTCTCGTCGTGGTGACGGCATACTTCCTCTCGCTCGGTCACGGCACGGGTCCCGCGGTCGTTGTGGTCGCGTGCCTGGTCATAGGCATAGCGGAGTACTTCGTCATCCTGTTCAGGAACTCCGCCATCACGTTTTCCGACCTGCACGCGCTCGGCACCGCGGCGGAGGTGAGCTCCGGCTACACGTTCACCCTCACGGACGACGTGATGGTCGCGGCCACGTATGCCATGGTCGCGTACGTGCTTTCCGGCTATCTGGTTCCGTGGGCGCCCGCGCGCCGGGACGTTCCCTGGTGGCGTCGCCGCAGCACCACAAACCTGGCCGCCGCGGCCGTGGCGTGCGCCGCGACGCTCGCTTTGGTGCTCGTGCCCAACTACCGCACCGCGTTCGGCGTAAACATCAGCTATTGGGACAGCGTGGGCAGCTACAAGCAGTACGGCTTTCTGCCCTCGTTCGTGATGGGCGTGCGTGAGGCCCAGATCAGGCGTCCCGCAAACTACAGCGAGTCCCGCGCGAAGAGGCTCGAGAAGAGCTACGCCGCCAAGTTCGACGCCCAGAACAACACGGACGCCCGCAAGGCCGCGGAGCAGCAGTTTGCCCAGACCAAGCCCACGGTCATAGCCGTGATGAACGAGACCTTCTCGGATATGTCCGTGTTCGAGGACATCAAGGCCGCCGGCTACGACGGTCCGCAGTACCTGAAGTACGGCCTCGCAGACTCGCTGCAGCAGGGCGCGCTCGACGTCTCCGTGCGCGGCGGCGGCACGTGCAACAGCGAGTTCGAGTTCCTCACAGGCATCTCGATGGGATTCGTGCCGGCGAACGTCTTTCCGTACCAGACGTACAGCCTTGGCCGCGTGGACAGCCTTGCGCGGCAGTTCAAGGGCCTGGGGTACCACACCGTCGCGCTCCATCCCAACCTGGGCACAAACTGGAACCGCAACATGGCCTACCGCGAGCTGGGCTTCGACCGCTTCCTGGACATCGACTCCTTCCCGAAGGACGCGCCCGCGCTCCACGCGGGCGTGCGCGACTCCGTCACGTACGACAAGGTGATCGACCTTGTGGAGAAGAGCGACGGCCCTCAGTTCATACTCGACGTCACCATGCAGAACCACGGCGGCTACAACCTGCGCAACACGCCGGCGGACATCCTGACGGGATACAACGTGGAGGGTGCGGGCAACAACGACGACCTGAACGAGTACCTCTCGGTCATAGGCGCGTCCGACGAGGACCTGCGCGCGTTCGTGGAGCGCCTGCGCACCATTGGCAAGCCCGTGGTGCTCGTGTTCTTTGGAGACCACCAACCCGGCATCTCGCCGGCGTACAACGACGCGTCGTATCCGGGCGAGGAGGAGCCCGGCCACTCCGCGCGCACGTACCAGACGCGCTACGTGATCTGGGCAAACTACGACGTCGCGGGACGCGACCAGGTGGCGGCCGACGCGACGGTCTCCGCGTCCAACCTCGGCGCGACCCTGATGAACGCCATCGGCGCGCCGCTCAGCCGCTACCAGAAGGCCGAGCTCTTCTCGACCACCGTCGTTCCGCAGATCAGCTCGCTGGGCTACCAGGCGCCCGACGGCACGTGGCACGCGATGTCAGACGCCCAGGGTGCGGAGGAGAAGGACCTCGCGGACCTGCGCACCATGTTCTACTACGAGTTTGGCTCGCGCGTGTA